>Ga0099792_10000047_pt1 | contig 46751 bp, 46 predicted proteins | sample Rivendell_Oct201_8_FD_83780 | JGI IMG/M metagenome (GOLD analysis project Ga0099792, IMG submission 83780) | Vadose zone soil microbial communities from the Eel River Critical Zone Observatory, Northern California, USA -... | ecosystem: Environmental > Terrestrial > Soil > Vadose zone >...
CACAAATCGTAGGTTATTCATGGCCGGCTCCTGTTCGTATGCGGCTCTGCGCCGCGGTTCTTCCCGATCCACAGCGTAACCCGCGAGCTGCGAATCGGGAGCCGGTCGTTCCATTGTGACTAGGGAGGTCAAACGCGCAAATTCTGCGCGTCCCTGCATCCAAACCGGCCGCGCGGTTGTGCGTGGTGCTGGCCTATCAGGAGGGGATGAGCCACAGTGACATCGGCGCCATCACCTCGCTACCGCTCGGCACCGTGAAATCTCACCTGGCGCGCGGGGCTTCCCGGTTGCGACGGGGCTGCTGGCGTACCTGACTCCCTGGGTGGTCAGCCTCTCCCTTATACTCGGGGACTGGTTTGGAACGGACCTCGCGGCACCGTCGACCTGGGTGCTGTCGCTGCCGCTGGCCGTCTGGATTTGGCGCCGGTCGCGTCTCCTGGCCTGAAACGGCGCCGAGAGGAGGACGACATGAATATCGGGGTGATCGGGTCCGGGACGGTGGCACAGACTCTGGCGGCCGGCTTCATCAGGCATGGCCACTCCACGATGATGGGAACGCGGGATCAGGGCAAACTGGAGGAATGGGCCGCGGCGAATCCGCAGGCCAAGCTGGGCAGTCCGGACGAGGCGGCGGCATTTGCGGAGGTCGTGGTGCTCGCGGTCAAGGGGAGCGCGGCCTGGGCCGTGGTGCGGTTCATAGGCGCGGCCCCGCTGGAGGCGAAGGTTGTCATCGATGCAACCAACCCCATCGCGGACCTGCCGCCCGAAAACGGGCTGTTGCGGTTCTTTACGACCCTGGATCGCTCACTGATGGAGGAACTGCAACAGGAATGCCCTGGCGCCCGCTTCGTCAAAGCCTTCAACTCAGTGGGGTCGGTCAGAATGGTGAACCCGCAGTATCCGGGCGGAAAGCCGACCATGTTCATCTGCGGGAATGATGCCGCCGCCAAGCAGACGGTGACCGATATCCTCGGCCAGTTCGGCTGGGAGACGGCGGACATGGGTGGCGTTGAAGCGGCCCGGGTCATCGAGCCCCTGTGCATACTCTGGTGCATCCCCGGGCTGCTGCGGAACGAGTGGACGCACGCCTTCAAGTTGCTGAAGTAGGCCTGCCGTTATGAAATTGCGATACAGGATTCTCGGCGGCGTTGGAGCGGTCCTGGTTGTTGCGCTCCTGTGCCTCGCAGTCGCTATGAGCCACGACTCTGCCTGCGGCGCGGCGCCCGCGCTCGCGGCGAATGCGCCCACGATGCAAGCGATTGTTTCCCGCTGCTATGGCCCGCCGGAGGTGCTCAGGCTGGAGGCCATCGCCAAGCCGGTCCCTAAGGCCGACGAACTGCTGGTCCGGGTGCACGCCGCTTCCGTCAATCCGCTCGACTGGCATTACATGCGGGGCAAGCCCTACCTCGTGCGGCTGGAAGCCGGCATGGGCGCGCCGGAGGTGCCGCGGCTGGGCGTCGATTTTGCCGGAACGGTCGAGGCGGTCGGCAGCAGCGTCACCCGGTTCAAGCCGGGCGACGAGGTGTTCGGCGGAAGGACAGGGGCCTTCGCCGAGTATGTAACCATCCGCGAGAGCCGCAACGTGGTGCTGAAGCCCGCCAGCGTCAGCTTTGAACAGGCGGCGGCGATTCCCATCGCCGCCATCACCGCACTGCAGGCCCTGCGCGACAAGGGGCACCTAAAGCCGGGGCAGAAGGTCCTGGTCAACGGAGCTTCGGGTGGCGTAGGGACCTTCGCCGTGCAGATCGCGAAGGCCTTCGGTGCCGAAGTGACCGGCGTGTGCAGCACGAGAAATCTCGCGCTGGTCCAGTCGCTCGGCGCGGATCATGTCGTGGACTACACGCGCGAGGACTTCACTAAAGGGAGCGAGCGCTACGACCTGATCGTCGATGCGGTCGGGACGCACTCGCTGCTGGAATACCGGCGCGTCCTCAATCCCAAGGGGGCCCTGGTCATGGTCGGCAGTACGAACCTGGGCAACTGGGTTGGGTTCCTGATCACGCCGGTCGATGCCATCATCCTCTCGCATCTCGTCAGCCAGAAGTTCATCCCGTTCCTGGCGGAACTGAATCCGCAGGACCTGTCGATCCTGGGCGAGCTCATGCAGAGCGGGAAAATGACGGCGGTCATCGACCGGCGGTACAGCCTGAAGGAGCTCCCGGCGGCCATGCGCTACGTCGAGGCCGGCCACGCCCGCGGCAAGGTCGTCATCGCCGTCGAGTGAACAACGGGATCCGAATGCAGACCATGATGTGCAGTGACTAAATGCGCGTCATCCTCGGTCTCGTTCTGCTTTGGGTCGGCGCCCTTGGCGTCGGGGCATTCTTATTCGGCTTCTCCGAATATTGGCTGTTGGGGGTGCCCAAGTGGCAGAGCGCACGGTGGGAGGATTTGCTCTTGGCCAGCGGCATGAGTGTGGTCGGTGCCGTCCTGACTGGAAATCCAGCGTATCTGCTGAAGACAGGCGCCAGAGGAATGGTGCTGATCTTGACGCTCCTCGTAGGGGTCGTGTTCCTGACCGTCTCTCTGCTGTATTTTCCCAAGCTGGTTTGGACATGGCGTGGGGCGCTGGCGATTGTGCTGGTCGGCATCTATGCAGGGATGCGAGTGAGCATGTGGCGAAGGAAGAAGAGGGCTTTTTAGAAACCAGGCGCGGCGACGCGCCGGACCTCTACGTATGAACTAGCGGAGCCCGGCCTGGCTGGTCAGGTACACGGCGTAGGTGCCCAGCCAGTGGCCGCCCTCGTAGTGTTCACCCGTCACGGCGGGCAAGGCGGCTTGGCCGTGCCGTGCGGCCGCATCCAGCAGGACCGCGATGCGCCGGTCTCCCGCCCTGAGGCCGTGCGCGATGCCCTCGAGCATCCAGGCGCGACTCAGGTTCAGTCCATCGATATGCGCGAGTTTGGGATCGGAGCGATCGGTCACGACCGCAGCCGGTAACCAGGCCTCGCCGGTGTGATGGAGAATTCCCGGCAGGAATTTCGACAGCCAGCGGCTGAATTCCCCGGGCCCGAGCACGCGGCGCATGAAGTCCGCTTCGGCCAGGCAGGGCGAGAGGAAATCCTCCCCGGAAGGCTCATAGCCCAGCGGGCAATCGCGGTCCTTGACATAGAAGCGCTGCGCGGCCTCGCTAAGCAATGCGCGCATCTGCGCGTCACCGGCGACGCCGGCCCAGTCCCAGATCAGTCCGAAGGAAAAGGCGGTCTGGTCATGCTCGCCGATCCGGATGGGATAGTGGAGCTTCGGCAGCCAACTCTTGATGCGCGCCGCGGCCTCGGCCTCGAGTGGTGCGAGGGTGCTGGACCACTGCTGGGCCTGCGGGTCCTGCCACTCGCGCAGCTCGGCCGACAGTTGCAGTAGCCAGGAAAGGCCGTAGGGACGTTCGAAGGAGGTACGGCCTTCCTGAGAGAGATAGGCCACTTCGCCTGCCATGTTCTCGGCGGTGAAGCTGCGGGCCAGTTCTGCGCGCGCCGCCGCGGCGAACGGTGCGTCCGGAAACAGGCGCAGGAGACGCACCAGCAGCCAGTGGCCGTGGACGTCCGAGTGCCAGTCATAGCAGCCGTAGAAGGCAGGCGTCAGCAGATGCGGGGGACGCGCATCCGCATCGCTGGCCATGGAATGACTGATGTGACTGGGATACTCGTCGTGCAGGCACTTGAGCGCCAGGGCCGCAAACCCCGCAGCCACCCGCGTGTCCAGCGCCGCGAGCGGCGGGGACGGCGCGGCCTGGCCGGGCATTGCGGCCGCCGCGAGAAGCATCGAGCTCAGGAGTGCCACCGTGCGCATTGCCGATACTCCTTCAGGCGCCAGCCGCCGCGCGAATGCCCGGATCATAAACGAGGCCCTGGAGATTTGAGAGCAAGATTCGGATAGCGCCTGGCGCGTGGATCCGGACAATCTGCCTCACCCAAGGACGAGGATTCAAAGATGAGCTTTCAGATCTCCGGACTGCCGGCCTCCCAGTTCACGCCCCTGTTCGCACTTGGCGATGACGAACTCGCCGCGCGCGGCGTCTTCCGCATGCGGGCGGACAAGCAGCCGGGCTTTCCATGCCGCGTGAGCCTGCGCGATGCGGCTATAGGCGAGACCCTACTGCTGCTGAACTACGAACACCTGCCGGTCGCGGGCCCGTATCGCTCCAGCCACGCGATCTTCGTGCGCCAGGAGGCGAGCGACGCGCGCCTGGAGGTCAACGAGATTCCAGAGGTCCTGCGGATCCGGTTGCTGTCGTTGCGCTCCTTTGACCACAGTGGAATGATGATCGACGCCGATGTGGTACCGGGCCAGGAGCTGGCCGACGCGATCCACCGGATGCTCGGTCAGGGTCCGGGTGCGTACCTCCACGTCCACAACGCCAAACGCGGATGTTTCGCCGCGCGGGTGGACCGGGCGTAGCCGAGGAAGGGACGTGTCCGGAATTGTGCTCCGCCACTGCGGCACTCAGACAGCCTGGTACGCAACATAGAGGACGGCCAGACCGAGCAGCAGGCACAAGGGTGCGAAGACGGTCGTGTCCAGGCGGGCGAAGTGTGTTCCCCTGACGGTCTTGAAGAAACCCACAAGGCGAAAATCCCCTACGGCCCGAGCGACGAACGTCGCACTAAGCCCAAAGGCCAGGAACCGAAACACGCCCCTGAAGCCGCCAGCCTCAAACAGGCCTCCGGCAATGGCTACTACAGTAGCGGCAAAAAAGAGCGCTGCCGCAACTCCCAGTGTTCCAGCTCGCGAGGGGATGAAGGCGCGCTGACCGTTGATCTCCGGGACAGCAACGGACTTGCCCACCCGTCCACCCAGCGCCCAGTACACATGCATCAGTCCCAGTGCCGCCATTGCGGCGGTGACCAGTCGAGCGACGACTATCGCCATGATGTCCAAGGTCCAGGTTGAGCGGCCGGCCGCGGCGCCTTCATGTGTGCGTAGGGCTCAGAATGATCCGCGAGCCATAGTAAAGCGCGTCACGGTCCACCCGAACGCATAGTTGGGCTGCACATTCAGTTCGCTTTCTCCGCACGACATTTCAGGGCCTGCGCCTCCTGGCTGAGATAATTGCGCGTGAGGGCACCGAACACGACACCAAGCAGCGCGCCCATCAACCCATTGAACTCAAAGCGCAAATTGACTTGAGAAGCGTTGACGCCCCTGCTTTCAATGACGTGGTCCGCCACCAGCTCCGTTCCCGGTGACTTGGCACGCCACTCAAATCGGCGACCCGTTTCGACGGCGCTCACCGTCCAGACTGTTGGTCGCAACTTCGGTTGCGTCACTCGATAGCGACGCCCTACCTGGAGAGGCGCTTCGCGCAAGGGTTCAACGCTGCTCACAGTCGGCATCCATCGCGACCAGGTCTCTACATCCGAGAGCACGGCCCACACCCGCTCAGTGGACGCCTGAATGTCAGTGCTGGATTCGTAGGTCGCCATAGCTCGTGCGGCCTAACGCTTGGGGCGCGCGCCCCGGCATCGAACGCAGCCACAATCGGGACACAGGAGAGCACAGCTGATGGCTGCGAGGCGCACCCACCAGGGCTCGCGCCGTGCACGTCTCCACTCTGATTCAGGCGTAGGGTCCTGGTCGCCGTCCCTTAGGCGCATTGATTTCCCTCCACGGTCGGAGCTGCTCGCGGACTCGAAAGAATGAAGTCCGAATGGGAACTAGGTGGGCGCTGTCGCCGCGATCGGCACGTTCGGCCGGCGTGCGAGCTTGAAGCCCTCGTAGACCGCGATGGCGTAGAAGAGCAGGTCCATAGGACTGAAACTCGCCTGCAGCAGTTCGATGGACAGGCTGGGACTGGTCAGCGCACGCCCGACGATCGCCATGAGCGGCACGCTTTGATCAGTGGCAAGAAATCCGCAGGCGGACAGGAGATTGCCGAGCAGACAGCCGATGAGCGCCAGAGCGCCGCCAACCAGGCTGTAGCTCATCTCGCTGCCCTTGCCAGCGGCGCGCACCGTCCAGCCCACCAGGAACCCGACGCCGATCGCCATGAAGCCGATCTGATACTTGGTAGTGACCGTGATGACGGCCCAAATCACCGCACCGACAATCGCGGCGGCGAGTCCGGCCACAACCGCGAGCGTCAGGTTTGGCGTGACGTGTGTGAGCGGCATCGCGGCGACGGTATCGTTGTTATCCGGCATGGATTCTCTCCCCTTTTGAGTGGTTCCCGACGCAGGCGTTGTTCTGCGGCACGCACAACGATGCTACTGGGCAAGGGTTATACCCCACCAGGAGGGGCTTGGCACTAGCGCCTGGCAAAGGCCGGTGCGCAGGAGCAAAGTCGTTGACTCCCCGGCACGGCGGGACGAGGATCAGTTTCCGCGTCCGCATACAGCTCACAAGGCGTTACAGCGCGCCAAGAGGACGCCTGCAGGACCCACATCGGGGTTCGCCCGCGGGCGAGGCAACGAGGATGGATGGGATGAGATCGCTCTGTTCGATATTGTGTTGTGTGTTGCTGGTCGCCACGGCGCGGGCTGCGCCACCACTGGAAGTCTACGGCGGACTCCCGGGTGTAGAGCTTGTGAGTCTGTCTCCGTCCGGTGACAAGTATGCCTTGGTGGCCGTCGTGGGCGAGACGCGAAAACTGGTGGTGCTGAATCATGACGGTCAGGTTCTGTCTGCCGCCTCCGCGGGCGCTGCCAAAGTGAGGCAGATTCGCTGGGCGGGAGCCGATCACCTGCTGGTCGTCATAGATACGACGTTCAAGGCGCCGTTGGTATTCCGTCAGGATTACGAACTCTCCACGGTCATCAATGTCGATCTGGTCAAACGCAAGGCGACGGCGATCTTTGAACACATGCAATCAGTGGCGAACGCGGTGTTTGGTGTCTACGGAATCGCCCAGGTCAATGAACACCTGTATGGCTATTTTGGTGGCATCAGCTATGAGCACTCAAGCACCGGGGAATACTTCTTCACGCATGGGTATTCGGATCTTTACCGGGTGGATCTGGACACCGCGGAGACCACTCGCGAGGCACTGGGCGATGAGACGAGGCGGCACTGGGTGCTATCGCCTGACGGTACCGTGCTGGCGCACTCCGAGTATCTTGACCAGAGCGGCAGTTGGCGCCTGTTCGCGGGAGCGAACCACGGCAAGGCGTTGCTGGAGCGGGCCGATTCGCAGGGCAATGTCGGTATTGTCGGGCTGGGGCGGAGCGGTGGAACGGTCCTGGTGGCGGACGACGCCGGTAACCGGGACCTGGTGGAGGAGGTCTCCATTGCAGACGGCCGGACGGAAGAGTTGTTTCGGGATCTGACCGTGCAGGAGTACCTCTACGATCGGGACTCGATGCAGCTGATCGGCGCGCTGACGCAGGAGGAGCCGAGGGCGTTCTTTTTCGACCCAGCACTGCTGGCACGCTTCAAGGGTGCGCGCAAGGCCTTTCCTGGCCTCAATGTCGAATTGGTCTCTTACAGCCGGAACATGGATCGGCTGATCGTCAAGACGGACGGCGGCACAGACTCCGGAACGTACTGGCTGGTGGATATCGCTTCCGGAAAAGCCGATCCTATCGCGCGACCCTATCCGCTGATCCGGGACGCCGACGTGGGTGAGACGCGGCGCATTCACTACGCGGCGAGTGACGGGGTGCCGATCGAAGCGATTCTTACGCTGCCGCCCGGGCATGAGGCCAAGGATCTCCCGCTGGTGGTCATGCCGCACGGTGGTCCCATCGGCGTGAATGATGAAATCGGGTTTGATTGGTGGGCACAGGCCTACGCGTCGCGGGGTTACGCGGTCCTGCAGCCGAACTTTCGTGGCTCCTCCGGATACGGCCGCGAGTTCCGCCTGGCGGGGTATGGCCAATGGGGCCGCAAGATGCAAACCGATTTGTCGGATGGAGTCGAGGCGCTGGCCAAGGACGGCACCATTGATCCAAAGCGCGTGTGCATCGTCGGAGGGAGCTACGGCGGCTATGCGGCACTCGCCGGGGTCACGCTTCAGAAGGGCATCTATCGCTGTGCGGTATCGGTGGCCGGGCCGGCCGATTTTCGGAAGTTCTTTGCCTGGCAAACGGAGCGGCACGGCGACAAGAGCGACGCCACGCGCTACTGGCGTGCCGTCCTGGGCGCCGACAAAGAGGGCAATGCCGTCATGGCGAGCCTCTCACCGGCCCTTGCGGCAGCGCAGGCCGATGCACCGATCTTGCTGATCCATGGCAAGGACGACACCGTCGTGCCGATTGAACAGAGTGAGTCCATGGCTGCGGCGCTCAAGCGCGCCGGAAAGCCCTACGAGTACCAGATCATGAAGGGCGAGGATCACTGGCTGTCGCGCGAGGAAACGCGGATCGCGATGCTGAAGGCCGCGGTATCGTTCGTACAGAAGTACAACCCGGCGGAGAGGCCGCAAGGCCAGTAGGGGCCGGTTCGGATGGGATTGTTACAGTGATGCGGATCAGGGCGATGCGCAGGCGCTGCGGCGCGCAGGACATCGACAGGAGAGTTGAGGTGAGGATTTTCGGTATCGGTTGCCTGTTGTGCCTGGGTCTTTCGCAGGCCCTGGCGGGGGACCCGCGATGGCTGGTGGATGCGCGCGCCCAAGAGGGGCGATTGATTACACCGCAGGTGGTGACCAGCGACGACCAGCAGGTCAGCTTTGCGGTCCCCATCGCCTTGTCGGGAAAGCTGCAGGCGGATGAGAAGTCCTATACGGCCAATTTCACCCTGGGTCCCCAGGCGATTGCCCGCTGCGAAATTCTGAAGGACGCCTTCAATGTCGCCGCCATGATCCGCGAGGCCGCGCGGGTGACGTTCTCGAAGGTCATCGAGCCGAGCCAGGGCAAGATCGAATACCGCGGCGTAGTCGGCATCGATGCGGGGGTCGCCGGCGCGGTGCCCTTTTTGAGCGCCTCCTGGGTGTATCGGGTGCATGGCGGCAAGGGCGCGAGGCTCGGCGCGCTGCGCCAGTATGCCGCGAGCCAATCGGGCCACAATGTCTACTGCGCTCTCAATAATCTGGGCTACACCAGGACGTTTAACACAATCGCACAGGCCCTCATCGAGTCGCTCAAATCCCGGGGCGATGAGGAGGTGCCCTACTACAGTGAAGTCAGCGTGGCGTCGATGGGCGACAGACGGATCGGGTTCGACGCGCTCGAGCTGCGTCGCGACAAGGATGGCGATACCAAAGCGGTGGAGACGAACGTGCTCCTGATCGCCGTCACGCCCGACACGCTGCGTGCGCAGGATGCCGTTCATCTGGAATGGGTCCATCCCGATGGGACCCTGATCAACGGCAAGCACGTGATCGCGAGCAATGGGGAAATAGACATGGATCTCGCGCTCAAGAGGGGCGAGGGCGAGAGCTGGCTCGTGCAGGGCCGTTTCAAGGGCAAGGACGTGAAGGAGACCATCTCCGGCGGTTCGCCGAGCACCTGGCTCTCGCAGACCAACCTGGTGCGTGCCCTGTTGGCCAGGGCGGAGCCGGTGGGCGCCGAGACCTCGGAAAGCAGCTGGCTCGCTTCAGATCCTGGGCGTTTTACCGACGAATCCCTCAGAGTCACAGCCGCTGTCGATGCCAACAGCTTCAGCGTGCGCCAGGCCGCCGGCGGTGAGATCGTGGATCTTGTGGTCGATCGGGGAACCGGCCAGGCGAGGCAGGGCACCATGCAGCTGGGCCCGGAGTCGCTCAAGATTGATCGCGTCTTTGTGCAGGGATCGCCCTAGGTTCGTGGCGACTCGTCCCAGGCGGCATCGGGCGGCCCTCCTCGCGCTGTGGCTCCTCGGCGGAGTCTGCGTTGCGCCGGAATGTGGTGCTCAGAGTCTGTTTGAAATCCCGACGACCTCATCCACCGCACTGTCGGTGCCCGATGATCAGCCGCTCGCCATCGCCCTTCAGGTCCGCGACCCGGCGGCTCTGGCCCAGGTGCTGGGCGTCGCAACGCCGCCGGCGGGCAGCACGCGGCTGACCTATGTGATGGACGGCTATCCCGTCATTCATGGACCCGCATCGCGCAGCTGGCTCGAATCGACCTTTGTGATCGACTTCCGCGAACCGAGCGTGGCGGAAGTCAGCGCCGAGTTGGCGAAGAGCGTGGGGAATTCACCGCCGGCGGCGGTGACACCGGCGGCGATTGTGCAGTTCGTCTCGGGGTTGATGAAGGGATCCCAGAATCGCGGCTTCGACATCGCCTCTGAAGTGGCCGTTCGCCGGGAAGGAGACTGCACCGAGTACGCCGTGCTCACCGCGGCGCTGGCGCGCGGCGCCGGCATCCCGGCCAGGGTCGTGCTGGGTCTTGCGCTGGTTCGCCGCGGCTCCAGTTACATGGCTTATGGACATGCCTGGGCCGAGCTGCAGACGGCGGGACGATGGATTGTCGCGGACTCCGCCCTCGCCAGGATGAAGAATCCGGTGCGCTACCTGCCCTTTGGGGTGCTTGAAAACGAAGGGATGGGATTCGAGCTCGATGTGGCGCGCCTGACGCCGGTGTGGGTGCAGCGCATCGAGGTGTTGGGTAAGCCACGGGCCGCTGTGGATTAGTGGCCGAGGAGAAATCAGATGAAAGCATACCTTCAGGGGATGGTGCTGGGCATCCTGGCCCTGGGCGGACCTGCGGCGCTGGCCTGGAACGCGGAAGGCCACCAGACGGTAGGGGCGATTGCGGATTCGCTCCTGGCGGGGACGCATGCCGGCAAGGAGGTCAGCAAGATTCTCGGTAGTGGCGAGACCCTGCAGCTTGCGGCGCTATGGGCCGACTGCGCCAAGGGCGTGGTGAAAAATAAAAAGACCGGGGTTTATCACTACGTCGTCAGCCCGAAATTCAAGGTCTGCGCGCCATTCGAGTCGGCGGCCGGACAGAAGGCCATGGTGAGCTTTGCGAAGCGCAACTGGGAGCAGTGCAGGCCGGCGGCGGACGAGGAGATCTGTCACAAGCAATATCACTATGCCGACGTGGCGATTGAGCGGAACGCTTACGCCAGGACCGAGACAGGGACGAGCGATCACGATGTGGTGAGCGCGATCAATGCGGCGATCGCAGTGCTCAAGGGCGGTTCGGCGCCGGCGCCATTTAATTTTGCCAGCAGGAAAGAGGCGCTGCGCGTCCTGGCCCATTACGTGGGTGATGTGCACCAGCCGCTCCATGTGGGGGCGATATACCTCAGCACGACCGGCCAGGAAGTGGATCCGGACTCCGGGACTTTCGATCACGCGACGAAGACTCGTGGCGGGAACCTGATCCAGGATGGAACCAGCGGACTGCACCATGAATGGGACGAGATACCGGCGGCCTTGCAGATTCCCTCTTTCCTGCCGGACGGCGTTGCGGCGGCGAAGCTGGTGCCCGTCACCCCCGGGGCCGTGCCTACCTGGGCGGCGCAGTGGGCGACGGACACCGTGATAGCCAGTCACACGGCGTTTCAGGGCTTGACCTTTGGGGCGGAGATCGACCCTGGGAAGAAGCAGGCGCACTGGCCGGCGGCAGCACCCGTCGATTACGCGGCGGTGCGCGCCACGCTGCAGAAAACGCAGCTCGTGAAAGGGAGTGCGCGGCTGGCGCAATTGCTGGAGGCCCTGTGGCCCTGATATTCCAGGATGGGGCAAGCGCTGGCGTGTCGACCGCGGGCGTCCACCAACGCCCGCGCGACGATTCAGGCGACTAGGCGGTCTTGGACTCCTTGTTCTGCTCCATCCAGACCAGCGCCGCCTCTACATCGGACAAGTCACCCGCGCTCAAGCCGGGTATCCGGCCGCCCGCGGCCGTGGTCTTCTGGCGCTCGAGCTCCGCGTGCGACTGGGCGTGGACCCAGACGAGGCCGCGGCGAACTCGCGAGGTGAATTTCTGCTGCTTCTCTTCGGTCATGATGCTCCTCACTTGATGGACTGTGTCGACCGCGCGCAAAGTGTGCGCCGCCAGGAACTGAGTGAGAGGCAGGGCGGATTGCCAATGCTGCAATCCGCCCTGAATCGCTCAATGAGCATGCCCCGTGTTCTGAACGTCGAGGTCATCGACGGGGTGCGCAGACTAACGGAAGCGACCCCATCCGCAATCAAGCGGAAATAAGCCTACGTGGAACGCCACCCTTACGCAACCCCGGGCAGAAATCGGGCGCCATCGCGGCTTCGCATGCATCATCGGTGCACTGCGGGCCAGCGACTGCCAAATGCCCAACGGGGCTTTGGCACATCGACAGGAGTACAGTTGCGGCCCTATGCGCCGCGACGTTGCAGTGCCGCGGCGTGTACCGCGGCAAGAGGACGGGGAGTGCACCAATGAACACCAGAGTGCTTCAGGGACGGTACTGGCAGTTGAACCCCTGAGGGGCTGGAAGACAATGTGCGCGATAGGCTGATCTGATTGCCTGGGGCAGTCGCCCATGAAGCACATCCTCTACTGCGCCGACGGCACCTGGTATGGGCCGGGAGAAGCAGGGGCTCCTGATGCCTCGGACATTGACGGCAGCGTGAGTCGCGAAGCGGCCCTCGGCAACGCCAGCAATGTGCTGAAGCTGTTCAGTAACCTGGCCGGGTCGGTCACGGCTGCGACGGCAGCGCTGCCCAATGAGCAGGAGAAGGAACTTGGCGAAGGCGCCGGCGGCCGGGCGCAGGCGGCAAAGTACATGCACGGGGTGGGGGACTCGCCCAATCTCGTCATCAAGGCCCTGGGCGGCGCGTTCGGATACGGCGTCATTGCGCGCATCGTGCGCGGCTACACCTACCTCTCGCGCCAGTATGTACCCGGGGATGCGATACACATCGTGGGATTTTCGCGCGGAGCGTACACGGCACGCGCGCTCGCCGGGATGATCTGCGCCGTGGGGCTCCTCGATACGACGCGCTACGATCCGGCGGACAGGTTTTCCGCCTACGTCCGCGGGCATGGCGCGTGGCTCAGGGCTCGCGGCGTGGTGATCGGTGGCGGGGGCCGGATCGCGCGCTGGTTCACGGGCCTGGTCCACAGTGCCGAGCTCTTCGTCTCCAGAATCCTGTTCAGGCGCGGCGATTTTATCTCGAACATACCCGTGCAGTCGGTGGCGGTGTGGGAAACGGTGGGCGCAATGGGACTGCCGCTCTACATCCAGGGCCAGCGCCGGGACGCTTTCAGCTTTGTGGATACGAGGCTCAGTCCCCAGGTCGCGCACGGCTTCCATGCCATGGCGCTCGATGAGCGGCGCCGGGATTTTCCGGTGACGCGCTGGGATGAGCGCGCCGGCATCGAGCAGGTGTGGTTCGCCGGGTCCCATTCCGACGTGGGCGGCGGCTACCCGGCCGCCGAGTGCGGGCTGTCGGATCTGGCGCTCGACTGGATGATGGCGAATCTCGCGGCACGGGGCGTGCGCTTCGGCGCGCCGCTGGCGTATAGGCCCGACCTGACGCATTACACGCAGGACTTTCACCGGCCCTGGGAGGCGCCGCCGTTCAACATAGACCCGGAGCCACGGGTGCCGCGGCAGAACGACGCCTACTCGAGGACGCTGCAGGCGCGGTGGACTGCGTGTACGCCCTATCAGGAATGCTGGCCCGCCGGGTTTGGGGCGTATCGACTCGTCTGAGCGGCCCGATCAGCCGCTCTTCAGTTGCTCGAGTTCCGTGGTGCGCCAGCCGCTGCGCAGTCCCCAGAAATAAAACACCAGGGCCGCGGCGGCAATGCTGAGTTGATCCCAGCCGTAGCTGAGATAGTCGCGGCCGCCAAATTCCCGGCTGCCGCCCCACGATAGACAGGTGATGGTGATCAGGTAGGCAATCAGCCACCACGCGGCCCTGAAGTGCTGGCGGAACGCCGGCCAGCCGATCCGGTTCTGGTAATACAGATACACCGGCAGCGGCAGGATCAGCACCAGCATGATCTGTCCCGTATAGGGCCAGCGCGCCCAGAACAGCATGAGGGTCGCGAGCACGAAGGCGAGCGGGGCAAAAAACGGCAGGCCCGCGACGCGCAGCGGCCGGTGCAACTTCGGTGCGGTGTGACGCAGGACCATGACACTGACCGGCACGACCAGAAAGGTGATGATGGTGGCCACGGAGATCACCGCGGCGAGCTTGCCCCAGCCGCGGAAGAAAAATAGAAACACGAAAGACACCAGCAGGTTGAACCACATCGCGGGACGCGGTATCCCCAGCCGCGGGTGCACGCGGCCGAAAGCTTCAGGCACCGTGCGGCTGCGTTCCATGGCGTAGATCATGCGTGCCGTGGTCGCGGTGTAGGTGCTGCCCGTCCCGCTGGGACTGACGAAGGCGTCCGCGTACAGCAGGATGGCCAGCCAGTTGAGGTTCAGGGCCAGCGCCAGTTGCGCGAACGGCGAACTGTATTCCAGCCCGGCCCAGCCCTCCTGCAGGTGCTCCGGCGCGACGGCGCCCAGGAAGGCCACCTGCAGCAGCAGGTACACCACCGCGCTCAGGGCAATCGATCCGAAGATGGCAATGGGCACGCTGCGGCCGGGATTGCGGACTTCGCCGGCGAGATTCACCGGGCTCTGAAAGCCGTTGTAGCTGAAGACGATGCCACTGGTCGCGACCGCCGTGAGGATCGATGCGAAATTGCCGATGTGCGGCCCGCCATGGATGCCGACGCGAAAATTGCCCCAATGGAATCCGGTGCACATCAGCGCGATGGCCGTGGCGGCGGGTACGATCAGCTTGAAGAAGGTGATGGCACTGTTGGTGTTGGCGAATACCTTCACACTCCAGAAATTGACCAGGAAATACACCACCACCAGCGCCGCGGAGATCAAGAGGCCGGGCACCGTCAACTCACCCTGACCGTTGGCGGCATGGAGGTACAGCTCATGCGCCCAGGCCCACGGCCAGGAACTCATGTATTGCACCGATGCCTCGGCCTCGACCGGTATCACCGACACGATGGCAATCCAGGCCGCCCATCCGGCCACGAACCCGACCAGCGAACCGTGGGAGTAGTGGCCGTAGCGCACGGCGCCGCCGGACTCCGGAAACATCGCGCCGAGCTCGGCATAGGTGATGGCGACACACAGGATGATGCCGGCGCCAATGAGCCAGGAATAGATGGCGCCGGGGCCCGCCAGTTGCGCGGCGCGCCAGGCGCCGAATAACCAGCCCGATCCGATGATCGAGCCCAGGCCCGTGAACATCAGCGCCACGGTGCCAAGCTCGCGCCGGATCGCACTTTCATTGGACATGGCTACTTCCTGTTCTGCACGGGCGAAGCCGCAGGTCTGTCACAGTTCGTGGCTAGGCGCTCCCCCCGAGGATCGACGATAGCTCGAGGGTGCACTGAACGCCATGTGAACTGCAACTCCCGCCAGCGGGCCCGCAGCGCTTTTGCTTCCGGCGACGGTCAAAATCGCGACGCCAGCTCGACGCTGCGCGGTGCCGCCATGCCACCGAAGTGCTCGTCCACGCTCTTCAGCTGTTTCTGCGCGCGGGCCAATTGGCCGTTGGCGATCAGCGACTCCACCGTGTGAAGCCCCGCCTCCAGTTTAGTGTCGATGGCTGACTGGCAGGTGGCCAGTGCCTTCGCCTCCGGTGGAGCGTTACTGGCCAGATTGCCGAGCGCGCGCGCGAGTGCCGCCGGCGCCGCCACTTCGTGATCGGTACGCGGCTGAAGAAAGCTGGTGACATTGAACATGCACCAGCGCCGCATGGAGCGGACGCTCAACAGGTCATCGCTGACATGCGGCTCGTCCCGCTCACCGGTGACATAGACCAGGTGAACGGAGCGTTGAAATGCAAGCAGCAGATCCCTGGGCGGCAGCGGAACCTCGGCCGTGCCGACGGGATCGCTGCCCGCGTTCAGGATTGCGCCGCGAAACAGGTCCGGGTAGCCCAGCGCCAGGCGCAATGCCACGCGCGAACCTCCCGAAAAGCCGGCGATGTACACGCGCTCCGGATCCACCGGGTAGCGTCGCATGATGTTGTAGGCGGCGAGCAGGGCCAGGGGTTCGCGCCGGCCGAGCAGATTCTCATCGTTCCCCGAATGCGCGGCGGTCACGTAGATCACACCGGAGGCATTGAGCACCTCCGCCCACCCTTCAGGTAGGCGCGCCTCCTGCCAGGGCGGAACGAAGACCAGGAGGCCGTAACCCGCCGCGGAGTGCTGCGATGGCAGCTGGACCAGGAATCTCTCCGCGGACAGGTCCACCGGCTGGTCTGCCAGCCGCTTCCCGGAGCGCGACAGCTCCTGCTCCAGCTGCACGGCCGCCAACGGTCTCACCAGGCGCCGCAGCAGCTCCCGATTGCTCGATGGGGCACCGTAGTCAGTAAACACGACCTCACGAAGCGTCTGGCCTTCTGCGAGCGTGCCCGCGGCTGCTATGGGCAGCAAGAAGAACCACGCGCAGCGGGCCACGAGGACCTGGGCCTTGCTGCCGGCGCCTGTGGCAGCCGCCCGAGCGCGCCAGACGCCCACGGCGCAGATCGGACCTCAGATCCAGTAAACGAACACGAACAGGCCCAGCCACACCACGTCGACGAAGTGCCAGTACCAGGACACGGCTTCGAAGGCGAAATGGCGCGTCGGGGTGAAGTGACCGCGGAGCGTACGCAGCCAGATGATCGTGAGCATGATGGCGCCGATCGTCACGTGCAGGCCGTGGAAGCCGGTGAGCATGAAGAACGTCGAGCCGTAGATGCCGGTCGCGAGCTGCAGGCCCCTGTGCACGTAGGCTTCGCCGTACTCGCGCGCCTGGAGCGAAACGAACAGGAAGCCCAGCAGGAAGGTGAGTGCCAGGAAAACCTTGAGCACGCCGCGCTTGCCGGTCTTCAGCCCATAGTGCGCGATGGTGACCGTGACGCCCGAGGTCAGCAGGATCAGCGTGTTCAGTGCCGGCACGCCGAAGGCGGGGATCACCTCGAAGCTGCCGTCCGCGCGTGGCCCGAGCTTCGCCGGTCCGTTGGTGGGCCAGCCGGCATCGTAGTTCTGCCACAGGAAAATCTTGTTGAAGATCTTGACGCCTTCGCCGCCGATCCACGGCACCGAGAGCGTGCGCGCATAGAAGAGCGCGCCGAAGAAGGCCGCGAAGAACATCACCTCGGAGAAGATGAACCAGATCATGCCCATGCGGAAGGAGCGGTCGACGTCCAGGTTGAAGACGCCCTGCTGGTTCTCGCCGATCACGGTACGGAACCAGCCGATGAACATCACGGCCAGCAGTCCCAGGCCCAGCGCGAACACCAGCGGCCCGAACCATTCGTTCAGCCAGGCCGCGACACCCAGCATGGTGGTGAACAGCGCCACCGAACCGATGATCGGCCACGGCGTGCCGTGGGGTATGTAGTACTTGCTGGAATCGACCGGGGCGTGTGACTGCGACATTGGGGGTATCCTGGAAAAGTACGCCCTCAGCGGGCGGCGACGCGGTTCGAGGTATCGTAGAAGGTGTAGCTGAGCGTCACCCGATCGACATTGACCGGCAGCGCGCGGTCAAGGAAAAACCGCACCGGCAGCACGCGCTCCTCGCCGCGCCGGAAGGGCTGGGGACGGAAGCAGAAGCATTCGGTCTTGTGGAACCAGGCGGCGGCCTCGCCCGGCGCGATGTTCGGCACCGCCTGGGCCACGGTGTCATGGCCGGTGAGGTTGTGCGCAACGAAGCTCGTCGCGTACAGCTCCCCGGGATGCACCAGCAGGGTGTTCTGCGAAGGGTGGAATTCCCAGTTGCCGACGGTGGGCAGGGTGGCCACGAATTCCACCGTCACGGTGCGAGACAGGTCCGCGCTCCCGGCCTGCGTCGCGCTCACCGCCTCAATGAGCCGCTTCTGGTCACCAAATCCGGTGACCTCGCAGAGCACGCGATACAGCGGCACCAGCGCGAACCCGAAAGCGAAGCTGCCGGCCGCGAACCCCAGCAGCTTCCAGGTCAGCCGGCGATTCTCGCGCTGCAGCGGGCCGCTCCCGCTCATCCGTGGCTCCGGCTCACCGACATGATGATGAAGCCGACGTAGATCGCGAGCACGAGGAACAGCAGCGTGAAGGCGGTGCGCCGCGCGCCCTTGCGTCGCTGCTGCAGTTCGCTGGCGTTCAATGCCAGCCCTCGTGCTCGGCCCAGTGCTCGGCGCCGTGCTCGATCACGCCGATCGTGGGTGCTTCCTGCCAGGAGTGATAGGCCGGCGGCGAGGGCAGTTCCCACTCCAGGCCGTGCGCGCCTTCCCAGGCCCGATCCGCCGCCTTCTCACCGCTCCGTACGCAGCGCCAGACGATGTACGGGAACAGCAGCTGCGAAAGCCCGAAGGCAAAGCCGCCGATCGAGGACACCATGTTCCAGTCGGTGAACTGCGTGGCGTAATCGGGAACCCGGCGCGGCATGCCGGCGAGGCCGAGGAAATGCTGCGGGAAGAACAGCACGTTGACGAAGATCGCAGACAGCCAGAAATGCCAGGTCGCGAGCTTCAGGTTGTACATGTGGCCGGTCCACTTCGGCAGCCAGTAGTAGATGCCGCCCATGATGCCGAAGATCGCGCCCGGCACCAGCACGTAGTGGAAATGCGCCACCACGAAGTAAGTGTCCTGGTACTGGAAGTCCGCCGGCGCGATCGCCAGCATCAGGCCGGAGAATCCGCCGATCGAGAACAGGAACAGGAAGGCCAGCGCGAACAGCATCGGCGGCTCGAAGCTGAGCGATCCGCGCCACATGGTGGCGCTCCAGTTGAAGACTTTCACGCCGGTGGGAATCGCAATCAGCATGGTCGAGAGCATGAAGAACAGCTCGCCGGCGAGCGGCATGCCCACCGTGAACATGTGATGCGCCCAGACGATGAAGGACAGGAAGGCGATCGAGGCGGTGGCGTAGACCATGGCCTCATAGCCGAACAGCGGCTTGCGGGAGAAGGTCGGGATGATCTCCGAGACGACACCGAAGGCCGGGAGTATGAGGATGTAGACCTCCGGGTGGCCGAAGAACCAGAAGATGTGCTGGAACATCACCGGGTCCCCGCCGCCCGAAGCGCTGAAGAAACTGGTGCCGAAGAAGTGATCGGTCAGCAGCATCGTGACCGAGCCGGCCAGCACCGGCATCACCGCGATCAGCAGGTAGGCCGTGATCAGCCAGGTCCAGACGAACAGGGGCATGCGCAGCAGCGTCATGCCCGGGGCGCGCATGTTCATGATCGTGACGATCACGTTGATGGCGCCCATGATCGAGGAGGCACCCATCAGGTGGATCGCGAAGATCGCCAGCGGGAAGGAATCCCCGCCCTGCAGCACCAGCGGCGGATACAGCGTCCAGCCGCCGGCCGGCGCGCCGCCCGGCACGAAGAAGCCCAGCAGCAGCAGCGTGAAGGCGAAGGGCAGCAGCCAGAAGCTGAAATTGTTCATGCGCGGCAGCGCCATGTCGGGGGCGCCCACCTGCAGCGGGATCATCCAGTTTGCCAGCCCCACCCAGGCCGGCATGATCGCGCCGAAGATCATCGCCAGCGCGTGCATCGTGGTCAGGGAATTGAAGAAGGCGGGATCGAAGAACTGCAGGCCCGGCTTGAACAGTTCCAGGCGTATCGCCATCGCCATCGCGCCGCCCACGAAGAACATGATGCCGGCGAAGACCAGGTACAGCGTGCCGATGTCCTTGTGATTGGTGGTCGACAGCCAGCGCCACATCCCGGAGGGCGGATGATCGTGGCTGTCGTGGGCGTCGGCGTGTGCGGTATAGGCCATGTTGAGGTACTCGCGAAAGAGCTCTGGTAAAGGGATTGGGTGCAGCCGCCCTGCGCTTCAGCCGGTGTGGGCCGGAACGGCGGCGGCGGCGGCACCGGCCGCGGCCGCGGCCGCCGCCGCGGCGGCGCTGGGCTCCGCCGGCTGCTGCAGGGCCTTCTGGGTCTGCATCCAGGCCGCAAAATCGGCCTTGCTGCGCACGTCAATCACGATGGGCATGAAGCCGTGATCGCGCCCGCACAGTTCGGCGCACTGCCCGCGAAACAGGCCGGTCTTGTCGGCGTCGATCTTGAACCAGGCTTCGTTGAGAAAACCGGGAATGGCATCCTTCTTGATGGCCAGCGCCGGCACCCACCAGGAATGGATCACATCCTGTGCGGTCACCAGCAAGCGCACTTTCACACCCGCCGGCACCACCAGCGGGTGATCCACGTTGAGCAGGTAGTTCGGGATCCGGTTCGGATCAAGGCCGGAGCCGAGCTGGCGTGCCGCGTTGCTCGCCCGATCGAGGGTCGAGAGCACCGTGACCCCCGAGCCCACATATTCGTACCCCCATTTCCACTGGTAGCCGGTGATGCGGATGGTGAGTTCGGTGTTGGTGGCATCCTCCGTCTCGATCAGCGTACGGGCGGCGGGCACCGCCATGATGATCAGGATCAGCACAGGCAGTACGGTCCAGATGACCTCGGCCTTGGTGTTATGCACAAGATTGGCGTCGGCCACCGCGCCCTTGGACTTGCGGAAGCGCACGATCGAGAGAATCATCCAGCCGAATACGAAGACCGCGATCGCCACGCACCACCAGTACATCAGCATGTGCAGTTCGTAGACGCGCCGTGAAATCGCGGTGATGCCGGGCGACATGTTCAAGGTCCAGGCGGCATGTGCCGCCGGTGCCGCGAGCCCCAGGACGGCGGCGGCGGTCGCGCAGAGGATTCCGGATTTCTTCATATTCATTAAACGGGCCCTACGGTTTTTCCAGGCTCAACCCGCCAACGGCGGCGATTCGTCCACATTGCCGACTGCGCGCCGCAGGCGCCCCGCCAGCTCGCGCCGGGCCTCTTCCGTCAGGAAGCTCCCCACCTCGAAAGAGCGCCCGTGCGACATGATCAGCAGGCGGCTTGGATGCAACGGGCTGGCGGCGCGGCGCAGTTTAACCTGTGCCCAATGCCTCGGAAATACGATTGACTGTTTCTGTGCCACCCGCGAATCGATCTCGATACGATCGTCCGTGACGGTGATGAGCTCGCCGCGGCCGCGGCGGCGCAGGCTGTGCCACAGCACGGCAGCGAGCAGCGCCATTTCAAGTCCCGCGAAGGGCAATACCGGCCACCAGCCACGCAACGCCATGAGGCCGGCGACGCCAAGGGACGTCGCGCACGCACTGGCATAGAAGTACAGCGCGCCGCGAATCGACAGCGAGCAGTGCGGCGCGAGTCTGATCGTGAGGCTGGCGCTCACAGGCCCGAATCTTAGCGGATGCGCCTTTTCCATCGCAACTCAAGCACTTAGCGCGATGCAGCTGCGCCCCTGAGCGCCAGCAGCAAAGGCAGGGCGCCCGCAAGCAGGCGCGCATCGGCGCTGCGTTCAGGCTGGTGAGGAAGGATTGCGATGGGCGGCGCCTGGAGGAGTTGCTCCAGCGTGCTGCAATTTTCCTTCAGGGCCGCAAAGCCTGGATCGACCTGACTGCCGGCCCAGCCCGCGAAACGACAGCCTGACTCGCGAATCGCCTCGAACGTCAGCCGCGCGTGATTGAGGCAACCCAGTTTCAGTCCCACGATCAGCAGCACCGGGACCTCGAGCGCGCGCGCTACATCGGCCATCGACTCGCGCTCGCTGATGGGTGCGTACCAGCCGCCGGCACCCTCGATCAGGAAGAGCTGATTTCCGGCGGCGATCTGGCGCGCGCCTGCCACGATCACTCCTATATCTATGTGCCGCTTCGCACGCTGCGCCGCAATGTGCGGTGAGACCGCATCGGGTAGGCAGTAGGGGTTCAGAAGCTCATAGGGGGTAACTTGGCCGGTAACATCCGCGATAATGGCGGCATCTGCATTGATCATGCGCCCATCGTGTAATTCTGCACCCGCGGCCACCGGTTTCATGCCGGCGACCCGCAGTCCTGCCGCACGGCCGGCGGCCAGGAACCCTGCGGTCACACGGGTCTTGCCCACTCCGGTGTCGGTCCCGGCGATGAAATAGGAGGCGGGTTCCTGCTGGAGGCCGGTGTCAGGGGTGGTTTTCACAGCGGGATGCTCCGTCGAACACTCAGCGCCGGTGGCGGCGGACGGCGTCCAGGGGAATCGCGGTCTCGCGTCCGCCCGATGAATCATCCCCGCCGTCTGGTTGCGCGCGGCCGGCGAAGGCCGCGCCGCAGATGACTTCCCAGCTCGCTGGCAGCCCCGCCGCCTCGCGCAGCTTTTCATAGGCGGCCGCCATGGCCCGCAGCCGGTGTGGCCCGGTCAGGCTCCGTCGTCGATCGACCGCGGCGTGACGGGCGCCGATCTCACGCAGCTCGTTCATCAGCGCGTACACGTCGGCGTAGTGATGTCGCCGCAGTTCCTGATCCATCACCGGCTCGGACAGTCCGGCCTTCATCAGCGCTTCGCCCAGCTGTGGCATGTCCGTGAAGGCGCTGACGTGACCGAGGGTATCGACGCTGGCCCAGGCGCTGCGCAATTCCTGCAGCGTGGCCGGACCGAAGCTGCTGAACAGCAGCAACCCGCCGGGGCGCAGCACGCGCCGCAGCTGCTCGAACAGTTTCGCCGGCTCCGCGCACCACTGCAGCATCAGGTTGCAGTACACCAGGTCGATCGACTGCGCCGCGAAGGGCAGCGCGCAACCGTCGGCGCAGACGCAATCGTAACGGCGCCAGAAGCGTTGCCGGCGGCGAGCCTCCTGCAGCATGGGGAATACCAGATCGACGGCGATCACCCGTGCGCGCGGAAAACGTGCGCGCAGCGCCGCCGCGCCGCGGCCGGTGCCGGCGCCCAGATCGATGATCACGCGCGGCTCGAGCGAAAAAAACTGCAGGCGCTCCAGTAACTCTGCTCCGACCGCGGACTGCAGGCGCGCGGCCTCGTGGTAGTGCGCGCTCGCCCGGCCGAAGGAGCGCCGCACCGCGGCGCGATCCAGGCGGAATTCAGCGGGCGGAGTCACAGCGCGGGTCCCGCCGCGGTGGGCTCGCCGAGGAAACTGCGCAGTTCCGGCAGCAATCGATCCAGGTGCGACAGGAAGGGCGCGTGGGCAGCGCGCGGGATTTCCAGGTAGCGCGCCTGCGGCAGCAGCGCCGCCAGGGCGGCGCTGCCTGCCGGTGCAGTCACCCGATCGTACTGGCCCGCGATCACGAGCGTCGGAATGTGCATCGCGGCGAGTTGCGCGCGCAGGTCCGTGGCGGCGAGCATCGCCAGGCCGGCCTGCAGCGCCGGCGGTTGCGCCTCGCCGTGCTGCAGCAGTGCGGCGCGGAGCGAGGCGTGTACCGCCGAGGCGTCGCGGCTGCCGCGGACCTGCAGTTCCAGAAAATCGCTGACGGTCCCCCGGTAATCCCTGGCGAGCTGCGCGCGCATCTGCTCGAGCGTCGCGGCCTCGGCGCCATGGGGCCAGTCTTCGCAGCGCAGGAACCGGGGCGAGGTGCCGATCAGCACCAGTCGCGTCACGCGCTCGGGCGCGCGCAGCGCGGCGCGCAGGGCCAGCTGCCCGCCCAGGGACCAGGCGATGAGCGTGGCCTGCGGCGGCATCTGCGCCAGCAAGGCCGACACCGTTAGCGCGGCGATCCCTTCCGGGTCGGCCGCTTCGGTACCCGCCACCCAGGGGCTGCGGCCGTGGCCAGGCAGGTCGATGGCGATCGTGCACCACTGATTGCACAGCGCCGCGCGCATCGCGTCAAAGACCCGCAGGTTGGCGGCCCATCCGTGCCAGAACACCAGAGGAGGGCCGTTCCCGCTGCTCTCGAGGTGCATCGCCGGCACCCGGTTCATGGCGAGGGCTCCTCATGCCAGACGCGCGCCAGCGCCGCCAGCAGCTCATCGACATCCGCGGCGCTGTGGGCGGTGGACAGCGTGAGGCGCAGGCGCGCGCTGCCCGCCGGCACCGTGGGCGGGCGGATCGCCGCGACCCAGAATCCGAGCTCGTACAGTGCGCGGCTCAGGCGCAGCGCGCGTGCCGAATCGCCGGCGATGAGCGGCTGGATCGGACTGGTCGAGCCCGTCACGGGCAGCTGCAGCGTGGCCGCGCCCGCGCGGAATTGCGCAATCCTGGCCCGCAGCTGCTCGCGCCGCCAGTCCTCGCGCTGTGCCAGGCGGAGCGCCGCGCTCGCTGCCGCGGCGACGCCAGGGGGGAGCGCCGTGGTGTAGATATAGGTGCGCGCGCGCTGCAGCAGCAGCTCGATCACCGCTTCATCGCCGGCGACGAAGGCGCCAAAGCCGCCGAAGGCCTTGCCCAGCGTCCCGACCAGGAGCGGTGCCGCGCGCGCGTCGAGTCCGGCCAGTTCGAGCGAGCCGCGGCCGCCCTCTCCAAGCACGCCCAGCCCATGCGCATCATCCACCATCAACCAGGCGCGGTGCCGCGCGGCGAGCTCGGCCAGTTCACGGAGCGGCGCCACATCGCCGTCCATGCTGAACAGGCCGTCGGTGGCGATCACCGCGCAGTCATCGCGTTCCGCCAGGACCAGCGCGGCGTTGGCGCCGTCCGCGTGCCGGTAGCGCAGCAATCGCGCACCGGAGAGGCGTGCGCCGTCGATGAGCGAGGCATGATTCAGTCGGTCCTGCAGGACCACCTCGCCGCGCCCGGCGAAGGCGCTGAGCACACCGAGGTTGGCCATGTAGCCGGTGGAGAACAGCAGGGCGCGCTCGCGCCCGGTAAAGGCCGCGAGTTCCGCTTCAAGCTGGTGGTGCGGCGTGCTGTGGCCGGTGACCAGATGCGCCGCGCCGCTCCCGGCGCCAAATTGCGCGCTCGCCGCCTGCAGCGCCGCGATCACCTCCGGGTGCTGCGCCAGCCCCAGGTAATCGTTGCTGCAGAACACCCGCAGCAGCCGCCCGTCCACGAGCACGCGGCTGCCATCACTTGGCGAGGGATAGCGCTCGATGACTCGCCGCTGCCGGCGCTGCGCCGCCGCAGTAAGCGTTGCGAGTGCAGCGCCGATATGTCCGGGGTCGGTGCGCAAGCGCGCCCCTGACTCAGTTCACGGTGGCGGCGGCGTGCGGCGCGGCGGCAGGCGGCTCCGGCCGGATGCCGAGCCGCGCCAGCAGCGCGCGATCGCGCGCCACGTCCGGATTGCCGGTGGTCAGCAGTTTCTCGCCATAGAAAATCGAATTCGCGCCGGCGAGCAGGGCCAGGGCCTGCAGTTCATCGCTCATCGTCTCTCGCCCCGCCGACAGCCGTACCTGGGCGCGCGGCATCATGACGCGCGCCACGGCGATGGTGCGGATGAAATCGAAGGGATCGACCGGCGGCGCCGCAGCGAGCGGCGTGCCCGGCACGCGCACCAGCTGGTTGATCGGCACGCTTTCGGGATGCTCCGGAAGGCTCGCCAGCGTCGTCAGCAACTGGGCGCGGTCACGCTGCGATTCGCCCATGCCGACGATGCCGCCGCAGCAGACATGAAGGCCGGCTTCGCGGATCGCCGTCAGGGTGTCGAGGCGGTCCTGGTAGCGACGCGTGGTGATGATCTCGGCGTAATACTCCTCGGAGGTGTCGAGGTTGTGGTTGTAGTAGTCGAGGCCCGCCTCTTTCAGCTCGCGCGCCTGCTCTCCGGAGACCATGCCGAGGGTCACGCAGGTCTCGAGTCCGAGCGCGCTCACCTCGCGCACCATCGCCGCGACTTTCTTCAGGTCCTTCGGCTTGGGCGAGCGCCACGCCGCGCCCATGCAGAAGCGCGTGGCGCCGGCCTCGCGCGCCGCGCGGGCGCGCGCGACGACCGCCTCGAGGGGCAACAGCGCCTCGTTGGCGACGCCGGTGTCGAAGCGCACGCTCTGCGGGCAATAGGCGCAGTCTTCCGGGCAGGCCCCCGTCTTGATCGACAGCAGCGTGCTCATCTGCACTTCGCGGGGGTCGTGCCAGGCGCGGTGCACCTGCTGGGCCTGGAACAGGAGATCGGGAAAGGGCAGCGCGAACAGCTGCTCCGCCTCGGCGAGGGTCCAGTCGTAGCGGGGTTCGTGCATACCCTGTCTCCTTATCTACACCCGATCCAGCCCTGTTCCGGCGGCGATTGGGCCGTGCGCCGGTCGCTAAACCGCTGCGATGTTCGCGATCGGGCGGGACACTGTCAACCTGGGCCGGCCTTTTAAGTCGACAATGAACCGCCCAGTTCCCGGGCTGGGCTCCGTTCTTGCACCAGCACAGGGCGTCCGGGGAGGCCCCCTTTCGGTCTGCATGGCCGGCTTGCCCCGCGCGGCGTGACGCTACACTAGGCGTCTCGCATGATCCAAATTCAAACCCGCCAGTTCTGGCAGCAATTCACCCCCAAGTTGATTGTCGTCTGGCGCGAAGGCCAGATCGGACGGCTCTGGCGGGGCGAGCTGCTGGCCGGCCTGACCGTGGCGATCGTCGCATTGCCGCTGGCAATGGCGCTGGGCATCGCCAGCGGCGCCTCACCGAACCAGGGCCTGGTCACGGCGATCGTCGCCGGCCTGCTGATCTCGCTGCTGGGCGGTTCGCGGGTGCAGATCGGCGGCCCCACCGGCGCCTTCGTTGTGATCGTCGCGGGCGTCATCGCGGCGCACGGCTATTCCGGGCTGGTGCTGGCGACATTGCTCGCCGGCCTGCTCCTGGTGGTGGCCGGCTATGCCGGACTCGGCCAGTTGATCCGGTTTGTCCCGATGCCGGTGGTGACGGGCTTCACGGCGGGCATCGCCGTCATCATCGCCTCGAGCCAGGTGGGTGATTTTCTCGGCCTGACCACCGGCAAGCTGCCCGCCGAGTTCATCGCCAAGTGGTCGGCCTACCTTCACGCGCTGCCCACTCTCAGCCCGAGCGCGCTGGCCGTGGGCGGCGGGACGCTGTCGGTGATCATGCTGCTGCGTCGCTTCGCGCCGCAGTGGCCGGCGTATCTGGTCGCGATCCTGCTCGCCGCCACGGCGGTCGCACTGTTTCACCTGCCTGTGGCCACGGTCGGGGAGCGCTTTCCGGCGATGCCGGCCGGGATGCCGATGCCGCAGCTGCCCGCGCTGTCGCTGGCGCTGGTGCAACAGGTGCTGCCCTCGGCCTTCACCATTGCTTTTCTGGCCGGACTCGAAGCCCTGTTGTCCGCCGTCGTGGCCGACGGCATGACGGGTTACAGCCACCGCTCCGGCCAGGAGCTGGTCGGCCAGGGCATCGCCAATATCGCCTCGGCCCTGTTCGGCGGCTTGCCGGCCACGGGCGCGCTGGCACGCACCGCCACGAATGTCCGCGCCGGCGCCCGCACGCCCATCGCGGGCATCTGCCACGCGCTGTTCCTGCTGCTGTTCCTGCTGGTGGCCGGCCGGCTCGTCGCGCAGGTGCCCATGGCCGCGCTGGCGGCAGTGCTGCTGGTGGTCGCCTGGGGCATGAGCGAAGCGGACCGCTTCCATTCATTGCTGGTCATGGATGCGGGAGAGCGCGCCCTGCTGCTGCTGACCTTCGGCCTGACGGTGTTCGTGGACCTGACCGTGGCCATCGGCGTCGGCGTCACGCTCGCCTCGCTCCTGTTCATGGCGCGGATGAGCGAAACGGCCGGACTTCTGCCCGAGGATCTCAGCGTCGACGATCCCGCGCAGCGCGCTGCGCTGCCCCGCGGCGTGGAAGTATTCCGGTTTGCAGGGCCGATGTTCTTTGGGGTCGCCGCAGAGATGCTCGAGGCGCTGCGTCGGTCCGGGCGCACGCCGAAGGCCATTATCCTGCGCATGGATCGCGTGCCCTATATCGATTCGACCGGTGCCACTGCGCTGGAATCCTTCGTCAGCCAGGCGCACGACAACGGCACGAAAATCATGCTGTGCGATTTGCGGCGGCAGCCGGGCCAGTTCCTGGAGAAACTCTGGCCCCGCTTCAGGGGCGCGGAGCGCGTGGACACATTCAGGACGGCATTGGCCCTGATGGCGCCACCGACCTGAGGTGGGTGACGCGGACTCCCGCGGCAGGGGCCCGGCCCCTCAGCGCGCTGGATCGCGGATGCGCTGCGTGAACCACCACAGGTGGCCCTCCGGGTCGGCCGCCCCGTAGCTGCGGTCGGCCCAATACTCCGCGCCGTAGTCGTGGAGCTTGGGCTCGTCGGCGATGCGCGCACCGGCCGCCCGCGCACGTGCGCAGTGCGCGTCGACGTCATCGACGTAGACCAGGAGACTCTGGGTATTGGCCCCGCCGACGCTCACCGGGCTGGCGGCATCGTGGCCGAAGCGCTGCGCGTCGCCGCGGCGTTCCTCGCCGACCATGACGACTGCATCGCCGTAGCTCAGCTCGCTGTGGGCAATGCGGCCGTCTTCCCCTTCGACGCGGAGGCGCACCTCGAAGCCAAAAGCGAGGCAGAGCCAGTCGATCATCACAGCGGCGTTGCGGTAATAGAGGCCGGCCGAGATCCGGGGCCAGCCCTTGGGCGTGGGTTTCATGTCGGCTTACCTCTGGGCAAAGTCCACGATGATGCCCGCGAGCACCACGACGCCGAAGTAGTGGTTGTCGTGAAAGGCCCGCATGCAGCCCGGCGCGTCACGGTTGCGGGCGAGCCATTGCTGGCGGATGAAGCAGCCTGCGCCCACGGCCAGCGCCGTGTAATAGGCGCTGCCCAGCTCGAGCAGCCGTCCCGTGAACAGCAGGGCGAGCAGCACCATGGCCTGCATGGCGCCGACCATCAGCAGGTCGAGATCGCCGAAGGTGATCGCCGAGGATTTCACGCCCACGCGCAGGTCGTCGGCACGGTCTGCCATCGCGTAGAAAGTGTCGTAGACGCCGGCCCACACCACCGTGGCCAGCATCATCACCCAGCCCACGCGCGGCACGGCGCCGAGCTCCGCCGCAAAGGCCATCGGCACGGCCCAGCCAAAACTCAACCCCAGGTACAGCTGCGGCAGCGGGAAGAAGCGCTTCAGCAGCGGATAGCTGAGCGTCAGGACTGCGCCGATGAACGACAGCCGCACCGTCGCCGCGTTCAGCTGCAGCACCAGTAGCAGGGCGAGCGCGACCAGCACCACCAACAGCACCAGCGCCTGGAATGGTGCGATACGGCGTGCGGCCAGGGGCCGGTCGCGGGTGCGGCGCACGTGCGGGTCGATGTCGCGATCGAGCAGATCGTTGATCACGCAGCCCGCGGAGCGCATCAGGACTGCGCCGGCCACGAAGATCGCCAGCAGCCGCGCGTGCGGGTGACCGAGGGACGCCGTCCACAGTGCCCACAGGGTCGGCCACAGCAGCAGCCAGATACCGATGGGACGATCGAGCCGCATGAGCCGGGCGTAGTCCCCGGCCTGCCGCAGCCAGCGGCGGAGCGGTTCCGGCACGCTGTCCGGCGGCGTCGGCGGTTCTGGCGGATCCGGTGTAAAGCTGGTGATCGCCTCGACCGAGGTGGCCCCGGCCTGCAGCTCGAAATCAACCGACTCGGCCATATTGCTCCCCGGCACCCACCCAGCGTGCGATCAAGTGCTCGCTGGCGAGCGGCTCCTGCTGCTGCAACTGCGCCGCAACACGCCGCACCTGCGGCAGCAGGTCGGCATCGCGGATCAGGTCCGCCACGCGCAGCTGCGCCAATCCGGTCTGCCGCGTGCCGAGCAGCTCCCCAGGCCCGCGCAGCTCCAGATCGCGCCGCGCAATCTCGAAGCCGTCGTTGCTCTGCCGCAGCGCCGCCAGCCGCGCGCGCGCCATCTCCGACAGCGGTGCACGATACAGCAATACGCAGCTGCTGGTCTGCGGGCCGCGGCCGACGCGGCCGCGCAGCTGGTGGAGCTGTGCCAGGCCCATGCGCTCGGCATTGTCGATCACCATCACGCTGGCGTTGGGCACATCGACGCCCACTTCGATCACCGTGGTGGCGACCAGCAGCTGGATCTCGCCGGCATTGAAGGCGTGCATCACCGCTTCCTTGCGCGCGGCACTGAGGCGGCCGTGCACCAGGCCTACCCGCAGCTGCGGCAGCGCCTCCCTCAGCAGCGCCGCGGATTCCTCGGCGGCCTGGCAGCGCAGCTCCTCGGACTCCTCGATGAGCGCGCAGACCCAGTAGGCCTGGCCGCCGTGGCGGCAGCTCTCCTCGATGCGCGCGACGATCTCGGCGCGGCGCTCTTCCGGCATGACCACGGTGCGCACCGGCTTGCGGCCCGGCGGCAGCTCGTCGATCACCGAAATATCCAGGTCGGCATAGGCGGTCATCGCCAGGGTGCGCGGGATCGGGGTCGCCGTCATGATCAGCTGGTGCGGCAGCCGGTCCTGGCTCTTCTGCCGCAGCTGCAGCCGCTGCTGCACGCCGAAGCGGTGCTGCTCGTCGATGATCGCCAGCGCGAGGGAGGAGAACTTCATGCTCTCCTGGAAGAGGGCGTGCGTGCCCACCACCAGTGGGACCTGTCCGGCGGCGATGGCGGCGAGCGCGGTGCGGCGCGCGCGCGCCGGCTGCGAGCCGGTGACCAGGGCCACCGGAATTTCCAGCGGCGTGAACCAGCCGCTCAGCGTGCGCGCGTGCTGCTCGGCGAGCAGCTCGGTGGGCGCCATCAGCGCCACCTGGTGTCCGGCCCCGAGGGCGAAGGCGGCCGCGGCGGCCGCGACCGCGGTCTTGCCGCAGCCCACGTCGCCCTGCACCAGCCGGGTCATCGGCTGCGCCAGCGCGAGGTCGGCGTTGATCTCGCCCAGCACCCGTGCCTGGGCCGCCGTGAACCGGAAGGGAAATCCGGCCAGCAGGCGTGCTTGCAGTCCGGCGCGGTCGGTGAGTGCCAGCGCGTCGTTCGCCTTGGTGGCGCGGCGCAGCGCCATCAACGAGAGCTGGTGCGCGAGCAGTTCCTCCAGGGCCAGGCGCCGTTGCGCCGGGTGCCGTCCGGCGGCCAGGGTGGCGAGCGCCGTGCCGACGGGCGGCTGGTGCAGGAACTCGAGCGCGGCGCGCAGCCCGGGCAGCTGCAGCTCGCGGCACAGATCGGCGGGCAGGTAGTCGACGAGGGCCGCGGCGCCCGTGGCCACGAAGGCGCGCTCCACCAGGGCGCGCAGCCGCCCCTGCGTGAGCCCCTCGGTGGCCGGATAGATCGGGGTGAGCGTCTGCGGCAAGGGCGCGCCGGCCGCGCCGATGCTGCGGTACTCCGGATGCACGATCTCGAGCCCCAGCGGCCCGCGGCGCACCTCGCCGTGGCAGCGCAGGCGGGTGCCGCGCGCCAGTCCTTCGCGCTGCGCGTTCGAGAAGTGAAAGAACCGCAGCGTGAGCGAACCGCTCCCGTCCCCCAGGCGCACCAGCAGCTGGCGGCGGCGGCGGAACACGACTTCGGCCAGCAGCACCTCGCCCTCGACGAGCGCGTGGCTGCCGGCGAGCAGTGCGCCGATGGGCACGATGCGGGTCCGATCCTCGTAGCGCAACGGCAGCACGAACAGCAGGTCGGTGAGGCTGTGCACGCCGAGGCGCGCCAGGCGCTCGGCCAGCACCGGGCCCACGCCGCGCAGCGTCGCGAGCGCCGGAGGCGTCGTCGCCACGGGCGCCGCAGCCGCCACCGCCGCGGCAGTCGTCGCTGCGGCCGCGTCCGCGCGCCTCAGGCGAGACTGAGTATGCACTCCATCTCGACCCTGGCGCCGCGCGGGAGCGCGGCAACGCCCACCACGGCGCGCGCCGGGTACGGCGCCGTGAAAAAAGTCGCCATGATCTCGTTGACCTTCGGGAAGCAGCTCAGGTCCGTCAGGAAGATCGTCAGCTTGACCACATCCTGCAGCGTGCCGCCCGCCGCCTCGGCGATTGCGCGGAGATTCTCGAACACCCGGCGGATCTCGGCCTCGATGTCGGCGCTGACCAGGATGCCGGTGGCCGGATCGAGGGGGATCTGCCCGGACACATAGACCGTATCGCCGGCGCGCACCGCCTGCGAATAGGTGCCGATGGCCTGGGGCGCGCGGCGGGTTTCAATGACCGTGCTCATGGCGATGGGGATTCCTTGCTGTGGCTCTGGCCGGCAATTGTACGCACGACGCGCAGCACATCGCTCATCCGCCGCACCTCGCGCACGACCTGCGCCAGGTGATCCCGGTCGCGCACCTCCAGCAGGAAGATCATGCTGGCGGTTTCGGATTCATGGTGGTCGTAGTTCACGCTGGTGATATTGGTCTGCGTGCCGGAGATGGCCGCCGACACCGCCGCCAGCAGGCCCATGCGATTGACGGCCTCGACGCGGATCTCGGTCAGGAAGAAGCGGCCCTCGCTGGATTGCCAGTTCACCGGCAGCCAGTTCTCGGGATGCTTGCGGTAGTCGGTGACGTTGGCGCAGGTGTCGCGATGGATCACGATGCCGCGCCCGGTGCTGAGGTAGGCGATGATCGGGTCGCCCGGCAGCGGATAGCAGCAATGCGCATAGGCCACCAGCAGGCCCTCGGCGCCGGCGACCGCGAGCGGCGGCGCCTGCGCGGCATCACCGCTTCGCACCTGCCCGCCCGGCAGCAGCCGGCGTGCCACCAGGGGCGCCAGCCGCTCACCCAGGCCGATCTTCTCGAACAGCTCCTCGGTTTCCTTCAGCGCCAGTTCGCTCAGGGCCGCCTGCACGGTGGCGGGCTCGACTTCATCGAGCTTGACGTGGAATTCGGCCAGCGCCTGCTCCAGGAGCCGGCGTCCCAGCTCCACCGCCTCGTGGCGCTTGAGGCTCTTGAGATAGTGGCGGATGCCGCTGCGGGCCTTGGCCGTGACCACGAAATTCACCCAGGCCGGATTGGGCCGGGCGCCCTTGGCGGTGATGATCTGCACCGTCTGGCCGCTGCGCAGCACCGTGCGGAGGGGTGTCAGGCGCCGATCGACCTTGGCGGCGACGCAGCGATTGCCGATGTCGGTGTGCACGGCGAAGGCGAAATCCACCACGGTCGCGCCGCGCGGCAGGCGCAGGATCTCCCCGCGCGGCGTGAACACGTAGACCTTGTCCGGAAACAGGTCCACCTTGACGCTCTCGATGAATTCCTCCGAGCTGCCGCTCTCCTGCATCTGCATCAGGTGCGTGAGCCAGGTGCGGGCGCGTTCCTGCTGTGCCGAGCCCTCGCTGGTGTCCTCCTTGTACTTCCAGTGGGCGGCGATTCCCGATTCCGCGACCTGGTCCATGTCCTCGGTGCGGATCTGCACTTCGATGGGCACGGCGTTGGGTCCGAACAGCGTGGTGTGGAGCGACTGATAGCCGTTGACGCGCGGGATGGCGACGTAGTCCTTGAAGCGTCCCGGCATCGGCTTGTAGACGTTGTGCACCACGCCGATCGCGCGATAGCAGGTGTCGACGGTGTCGACGATGATGCGCAGGCCGTAGACATCGACGATCTCGGCCAGCGGCGCGTGCTTGCGCTGCATCTTGCGGTACACGCTGTACAGGTGCTTCTCGCGGGTCTCGACGCGCGCCCTGATGCCGCCCTTCTCCAGCGCCGGTTCCAGCTGGGAGCGGATCTTGACGAGGAATTCCTTCTGGTTGCCGCGGGCGCGGCGCAGCGCGCGCTCGATGACGCGGTAGCGCTGCGGGTAGAGGGTGTGAAACCCGAGTTCCTCGAGTTCCAGCTTGATGTTGTAGAGCCCGAGGCGCTCGGCGACCGGCGCATAGATGTCGAGGGTCTCGCGTGCCACCTGGCGGCGCTTGGCCGGCGCGACCGCGTCCATGGTGCGCAGGTTGTGCGTGCGGTCGGCGAGCTTGACCAGGATGACGCGCAGGTCGCGCACCATCGCCAGCAGCATCTTGCGGAAGCTCTCGGCCTGCGCCTCCTCGCGGTTCTTGAACTGGATCTGGTCCAGCTTGGTGACCCCGTCGACGATTTCCGCGACGTCCTTGCCGAAGCGCTCGGCGATCTCCTCCTTCGGGGTCGGCGTGTCCTCGATGACATCGTGGAGAATCGCCGCGATCAGCGTGTCGGCGTCCAGGTGCAGCTCGGCGAGGATCACCGCCGCGGCGACCGGATGCGTGATGTAGGGCTCGCCGCTCAGGCGTTTTTGACCCAGGTGCGCCGCGGCGCCGAATTCAGCGGCGGCACGCACCCGTTCCACCTGCTCGGCGGGCAGGTAGCTGGCAACCTTGGTCAGTAGATCCTTGAGGCCCGCAGTGCGTCGGGTACCCGGGAGCAGGCCCAGTAGCGACGACGCGTAATCCATGGGACCGGCGGCGCGGGACGCGGTCCCCCGTCAGTCGCGATCGATCAGCCCGAACTGCGGGGCACGAAAGGTGGATTCGTTCTCGGCATCGGGGAGCGGCGCAACCACCGGTTCAGCCTCGGGTTCACGCAGCATCTCGGGCGTGATGTTGCCGGCGGCGATCTCGCGCAGCGCCAGCACCGTCGCCTTGTCGTTATCGACCGGGACAGTGGCTTCGGCGCCGTTGGCCAGGCGCCGGGCGCGCTGCGAGGCCAGCAGGACCAGCTGGAACAGGTTATCGACGTTTTGGAGACAGTCTTCGACGGTGACTCTGGCCATGGGGTACTTCTAGGGGATTCCTGCTGTTTGAGCGGGGGAAAGGCCCCTTAAGTGTACTTCAGCGCGGGGGTTTTACGCCACCAGCGCCTTCAGCAGGGGCCCAAGTTCTGCTCGCGCGGCCCGGAGCGCGGCCCCCTGGCCCTCGATGATCTGCAGCAGCTCCCCCACCGCCTGTTCGAAGCGGTCATTGACGATGGCATAGTCAAATTCCAGGCAATGCGACATGTCGGCCGCCGCGTCGGCCAGCCGCCGGGCGATCACCTCATCGTTGTCGGTGCGGCGCGCGCGCAGGCGCTGCTCCAGCGCGCCGCGCGAGGGGGGCAGTATGAAGATGGAGATGCAATCCGGCATGCCGAGGCGTATCTGCCGCGCCCCCTGCCAGTCGATCTCCAGCAGCACATGCTCCCCGGCCTGCAGCCGGCGCGCGACCTGCTCCCGTCCCGTGCCGTACCAGTTGTCGAACACCTGCGCGTGCTCCAGGAAGGCGCCCTGGGCCGCCAGCTCCTGGAAGCGCGCCGTGCTCACGAAATGGTAGTCGCGGCCGTCAATCTCCTGCGGCCTTGGCGTGCGTGTGGTGTAGGAGACCGAGAGCACGAGCGCGGGCCGGGCCGACAGCACGGCCCTGACCAGGCTGGTCTTGCCCGCCCCCGAGGGCGCGGAGATCACAAACAGATGGCCGGTGGGCGGCATGCGCAGTGCAGAAAAAGCGAAACGGGGCGCCCATCATAGCCGCGCGGCGGTTTCCGGGGCATAGCCGCAGCGGTTGTGAGATCGTGGCGGCATGAAACTGAGCCTTCATTCCGACCAGATCGCCTCGCTCCTGTATCGCTCCACCATCCACCTCAGGCTCCCGGTGCTGGTCGCGGTCTGGACGATCGTCGTCGCCACCCTGTCGGTTCTGGTCACGGCCCTGCTGCTCGCCCTGCTGCGGGGTGGCGCCAACGGGGCGAGCCTGGTGTTGGCGGCGGCCGTCGCGATCCTCATCACGCCGCCCATCGCCTACAAGATCAGCCAGCTCATGCGCGAACTCGAGCGGAGCCGCACCGCCCTGCAGAGCCTGGTGCGCATCGATTCGCTCACCGGGCTCGCCAACCGCCGTCACTTCTTCCAGCAGGCCGAACAGCTGCTGGAGTCCGCGTTGCCGCCGGCCCTGCCGGTCTCCGCGCTGATGATCGACGTGGACCACTTCAAATCCATCAACGACGAGGCCGGGCATGCGGCAGGCGATGCCGTGCTGAGCGCGGTGGCGCAACTCCTGCGCGGCAACATCCGCGCCCAGGATTTCATCGCGCGCTACGGCGGCGAGGAATTCGCGGCGATGCTGCCCGGGGCTGATCGGGACACGGCGATGGTGATCGCCGAGCGCATGCGCCTGGCCGTCGCCGGGAGCAGCGAGCTCGCGCGCTTGGCGCAGCAGGGGGTCACGATCAGCATCGGGATCGCTGAGACGACCGCGGCGCTGCCCGTCGATGCGGTCATGCTGGCCGCTGATCGGGCCCTGTATTCGGCCAAGGCAGGGGGACGGAACCGCTGCGCTTTCCTGGAGGTGAGCAATGTGCTGAGTGCGACGGCCAGGCTCCGGGCACTGGTCGTGGGCGGCAGGGCCTAGCGGCGCGGCGCTCCGCCGCGCTCTCTCACGGTTCCTTGCCGGTTTTTACCGGAAAGCCGGCTTCGCGCCAGGCTTTCATGCCGCCGTCGAGCGCCACGGCGCCGCGAAAGCCCATCTGCCGCAGTGTCGCGGTCGCCAGCGTTGAAATGCGGCCAAACTCGCAGCACACCAGGATGCGGCGCGTCGGATCGCTCAGTTCCTGGTTGACGCGCAGCTCCAGCTGGCCGCGCGGCAGCAGCCGCGCCCCGGGAACATGACCCTCTTCAAAGGCATCGCGCTCGCGCACATCCAGCACAATCAGTTCGTCCTTGCCGGCCTCCAGGGTGTGCTTCAGCTCTTCGAGTGACATGAAGGGCACGGTGGCGGCGGCTTCGGCCAGCATCTGCGCCACCGTCTTGCCGCCGGTCATGTTGGTGCGCAGGGCCTCGCTGAGGTGCGTCGGCATCGTAAGGTTCAGGTTCTGCATCATCGCGATGAAGGCGCCGCGCTCGCGCACCTTAAGGCGCGGGTTCCCGGCCAGCTCCTCGCCGATGGTCGAATGGCTGCGGCCCTGGTATTCATGCGCCGGAAATACCTTGAGCGCCGGATCGAGCCTGAGCACCCCGTCGAACAGGCTGTCATAGAGCGCCCCGGCATCGCCGCTGGGCAGGTCCGTGCGTCCCGTTCCGCCGATCAGCAGGGTGTCGCCGGTGAAGACGCGGTCCTCGACGGACAGGCACATCGAATCGCGCGTGTGGCCCGGGGTGTGCAGTGCCTGCAGGCGGAGCTGTCCCACCCGCAGCAGCTCGCCGCTGCGCAACCGCAGCTCGACGAACGGCGCCGGACTGGCGCTGTGCATCACCGCCGGCACGCCAAAACGCTGCGCCAGCTGTTGGGTCGCCGAGAAATGATCGGCGTGCGTGTGGGTGTCGACCAGATACCGGATGCGCAGCCCATGGCGCGCGGCCAGTGCGATGTAGCGGTCGATCTGGCTGAGTTCCGGATCGATCAGCGCGCCGGCGCAGGACTGCTCGCAGCCGATCAGGTAAGACCGGCAGCCGCCGGTGGCCACAGCTTCGAAGATCATCGTCCGCTCCGTCAGGCGGCCCTGCGCATGCGGCGGCCGCCATTCGGTATTCTGCCTGATGCCTGGCCGGAGCAGGCGAATTCCCGGCGCGGGCCCTCGCCGCTATTGCCATTCCCGGCGGCACCCCCGAACATCCCGCGAAGCTCGCACGGGGGATGCTCAAGTGACCGGACAGCCCAAGTAGGCCGCTTGCCGACCGCGGCTGCTTCCATGTCAACCAGCGAGTGGGACATCCGTACCGACGATCTGTCGAGCCCGCAGGCGCGCGATCTGGTCCGGCTGCACCTCGAAGCCATGCACGCTCATTCTCCGCCGGGCAGCGTATTTGCCCTCGATTTCACGGGCCTGATGGCGCCCGACGTGACCGTGTGGACCGTCTGGAGCGACGCCAGGATCGCGGGAATGGGCGCACTGAAGGATCTGGGCGAGCGCGCCGGCGAGCTGAAATCGATGCGCACCCACCCGGACTTCCTGCGCCGCGGCGTGGCCGCAGCGCTCCTGGAGCACATTATCGCCGTGGCGCGCGCCCGAGGCATGGCGCGCCTCAGCCTGGAAACAGGGAGCGGCGCTCACTTCGAGCCGGCCCTGTTCCTGTACCGCCGGCGCGGATTCCTCGATGGTGAGGCGTTCGCGGACTACCGGCGCAGCGCATTCAACCAGTTCCTGCATCTGGCGTTGTGATGGACTGTCTGGGCCGAGGGATGGGCAGTCGGCCCGAGCGGGCTGTTTCCTCTTTGATTCGTCGATGGCGGGAACGCGGAGGGTCCCAGTGGCATCCAATGGACAGCAATTGGAGTTGGCCATGCCACCGTCTCCCCTGACGTCAGGCCCTGTGCTGGACGATGCCGAGCTCGCCCGACGCATTGTCCAGCGCGACGAAGCCGCATTCGTATCCCTGATGCGACGCCACAATGCGGCGCTCTTCCGGGTCGCCCGCGCGATTCTCAAGAATGGCGTCGACGCCGAGGACGTACTGCAGGAGTCCTACCTCCAGGCCTATCGTCACATGGCCAATTTTCGTGGTGAGGCCAAACTGTCGACCTGGCTGACGCGCATCGTCGTCAATCAGGCCCTGGCCAGGCGTCGTGGCCAGCACCGCTCCCTAAACGTGGTGCCGTTTGAAAACCTGCACGCGGGCGCGCACGCCAGCGATGAGCCCGTCGACTTGGACGACGGGCCGGACTCACCCGAGCAATCGAGGCTACGCGCCGAAATCCGCAGCCTCCTGGAGCGCAGGATCGAGGCTCTCCCGGTGGCATTCCGGGCGGTGTTCATGCTGCGCGAAGTTGAGGAGCTGTCCGGGGCCGAGACCGCGGAGTGCCTGTCAATCACGGAAGCGACCGTCCGCTCGCGCCTGTTCCGTGCCCGGGCACTGCTGCGCGAGTCGCTGGCTCGCGAGCTTGATCTGGCCACGGCGGATGTCTTCCACTTCGGTGGCGAGCACTGCGATCGGGTCGTGGCGGCGGTCCTGGCGCGTCTCCAAGGCCCGGCCAGCGGCCCCTAGTCGGTGCGCCGGCGCCGGGAACGCCGGGTGCCGGCGCGGCATCCAATGCGAGTAAAGCGAAGAGCGTGCATCCAGAGTGCGCCTTCGCCCGTACTGGTAGCTGAGTATGGTTCCACATGAGGAGTACACGCATGAAAAAGATCGGATTGGCAATGGCGATGAGCCTGGGTCTCGCGGCCGCGGCGGCACAGGCGGAGGGCCCCACGGACCCGCAGATTGCGGCCATCGTGGTCACCGCGAACACGGTCGATGTCGATGCCGGCAAGCTCGCCATCTCAAAGTCGCACAGCAAGGAGGTCCGTGAATTTGCCCAGCGCATGATCACGGATCACACCGGGGTCAACAAATCCGCGGTGGATCTGGTGACGAAGCTCAAGGTCACGCCCGAGGACAACGCCACCAGCCAGAGTCTCAAGTCCGGCGGTGAGCAGAATCTCAAAAGCCTCAAGATGCTCAAGGGTGGCGCCTTCGACAAGGCCTACGTGGACCACGAGGTGGCCTACCACGAGCAGGTCCTGGGTGCCGTCGACACGGTGTTGATCCCGAATGCGGCGAATGCGGAGCTGAAAGCCCTGCTGGTGCAGGTCCGGCCGGCATTCGTCGCGCATCTGGAGCACGCCAAGAAAATTCAGGCCTCGCTCGCCGGCAAGGGCTGATCTGATGTCGGGGACAAGCGTCCGCTTCTTCCTCATCCTGCTCATGGCCGCGTCGGTGACTGGTCTGGTGCCAGCCATCGGCGCGGCCGCGGGCGCAGGGCCTGTGACCCACCAGGTGACAATCGATGGTGTGCGATTCGATCCGCAGGAGCTGACCGTCCGGGCCGGCGACACGATTGTCTGGAGCAATCACGATCCGTTCCCGCACACGGCCACCGCGGTGGGCAGGCAATTCAATTCCCGCGAGATTGCCTCTGGGCGATCCTGGAAATTCACGGCCCGGAAAAAGGGAGTGTTCGCTTACGCCTGCCTGCTGCATCCCACCATGCTGGGAACGCTGCGGGTGGAATAAGTCTGCCGAGTTGATATTTGCACTTTCTCGACGGGAGCCCCGACATTGAAGTGGCGCAGAGGCGGACGCGCGTGAGCTGATCTCGGATCGAGCGCATCGGTTCCCTTTTTAAGGGATTTTCACCTTCAAGGAAGCACCAGCCTGAACCCCACGGCGTAAAACACCCTGAAGACCGCGCCAAAGCTCGGGTTCCCGTCTTTACTGAGGGTCCTGCGTAAGGCCTCACATGTGAGGCCGGTCTTCTTTGCCAGTGCCGACAGGCCCTTGGCGCGCGCCACTGTGCCGATCGCCTGGACGATCAAGGCGGGAACTTCACCTGGCTTAGCGCTCCGCCGGCCGCAGACTCTCGAACATGGAGAACACCCATGGCCGTGCCGCCAGGAGCACGCCCATGCTGCGTTTGTCTCGGCTGGGGAGGGTGCGATCCAGTTCAGCGAGATCGCGAAATTCTGTCGCTAACCGCTCGAGCTTCCGCAGCAGCACGCGACAGGAAGACTCCGAGAGCTCGGATGAGCGAAAGTGCAGGGCCTCGGTCGGTCCGGTGAAGGGTGAATGGAGGAACTCCTGCCGAACCTGGCGGGCGTAGAGTCTGGCGACGGGGCCCTCTTTCCGCCACTTGATGGCGGCCGTCGTGTAAGCCCGCGCGCGCAGTCCCGGTCGCATTTCGATCAGCCCCAGTGCTTGCAGTTGCACGTACCAGCGGCGCACTTTCTTGTCGTCTGCGCCAAGCTCCGCAGCAATCTCGCGCCCTTCGCGGCCACTGGCCACGAGATAGAAACAAGCCAGGAGATTGGGATCCGCTGCCAGCGCCTCTTCCTGTTTGAGGCTCAGGGCTTCAGTGGATTCGGCCGATTGGTCTCCGGCCAGGCGCGTCACTTCCTGGATGCTGGTATCGAGCGCTTGGCAGATCTCATCGAGCCTCGCCAGAGTGAGTGTCGAGCGCGAGAAGATACGCTTGACCGACGCCTCGCTGAGGCCGATGCGTTGGGCCAGGACGGCATAGGTGAGGGAGCGCGATCGCATCAGGCGCTTGAGGCTGGCCATGATTCTCGCGGTTTCGGCAGATGCGTCGGCCATGGTGGGCCTCACCAATACCCTCGGTATCACTATTCGATACTATGCCAGCAGGTATTGCAATAGCCTTGAGGTGCACTATGCTCAGCTGGTACATCGAATCGCGGGGGCGGGCTGATCATGAACACCGATAGTGCCATTGCATCGAATAATGCGCGGTCACCGCAGGCCGCGCCGCGGGCTGTTGTGACACTGCTCTGGATACTGACACTGCTCTTCACTGGCCGGGTGCTTGGGCAGGCGGTACAGCGCTGGTGGCCGCAATCCTTCCTGCCGTCCTTCAACGCCTTTCAGGGCAGTGGACTGCCGTACCCGCTCTTGCTCATCGCCCAGCTGGTAATTCTTGCCTTGATGGTACGGGCGGCCCTGCGTGTCGGCGCCGGGACGCTAAGCCCCAGCCAGGGGCAGCGCAGATTCCTGATCGGCTTCGGCATCCTCTATATGGCGGGCTCGGTAACGCGGATCGTGATTGGGCTTGCGGTACCGGCCAGCCCGCACTGGTTCACGGCCGGGATTCCGGCGTTCTTTCACCTGGTACTCGCCTCTTTTGTAATCACACTCGCTCTACATGCCCGCAACCCCGTGCCAGACTCAGCGAGAGATTCAGGAGCACGCACATGACCGCGATCCTGCCTTACTTGTGGTATCCGGTGGCCCTGGCCCTCGCCATCGTCGGCTTCGTGCTGCTGCTTGGCGCCGGTGCACCCATCGCATTGGCCGCGTACCTGCCGGTCTTCGTGGTGGGCGTCGCCATCCTGGTGCTTGAGCGTCTGTTCCCGGAGAGACTCCTGTGGCGGCCCCGCGCGGCGGATGTCCGCGCCGATGCGGCCTTCATGGCGCTGGTCCAGGTGGCCTTGCCACGGATGCTGACACTGGTGATTGTCCTGCTGATTTCGACCTGGAGCCACGATCGCGCGCGCTCGTCCCTGTGGCCGCACAACTGGTCCCTGGCCGCGCAGATGGTGGCAATGGTGCTGATCGTGGACTTCTTCCGCTATTGGCTGCACCGCGCCTGTCACCATTTTCCGGCTTTGTGGCGCCTGCATGAAGTGCATCATTCCCCCGAGATTCTCTACGTGCTCAATGTTGGGCGCTTCCATCCGCTGGAGAAGCTACTGCACTTCGGCGTCGATTCCGTGCCCTTCCTGCTGATGGGTGTTGCACCGCAGGTAATCGCCGGCTACTTCCTGCTCTATTCCGTCAATGGCTTTTTCCAGCACAGCAACCTGAAGCTGCGCTACGGCTTGCTGAACTACATTGTCGGCAGCGCCGAGACCCATCGCTGGCACCACGCGCGCGACCCCAGGACCGCGGCCTGCAATTTCAGCAACACGACCATCGTATGGGACCTGCTATTCGCCACCTGGTTTCTCCCCGCGGATCGGGCGGTCGAGGACATCGGGGTGATGGACCGCCAATACCCACGCGGATTTCTGCAGCAGATGCGCGCGCCGTTCCGATAGACCCATGGGGTTGCCGACAAAAGTCACGGACCGGCTTGCCAATGCGGCACTGAGTCTGCGACTGCGCGCGGTGAGTGTGTGGCAGGGCGCCCGATTGGCGCGCCTGGCCCGGGACCCCACCCGCGCGCAGCATCGATTGCTGATGGACATCGTGAGCGCGAATGTCCGGACCACCTTCGGCCGCCAATATGCATTCGACGCCATTGCCACTTACAAGGAATTTGTTGCACGCGTGCCCGTAAGCACTTTCGAGCAACTGCGCCCCTATGTCACGGCTGAGATCGAGCGGGGGGAGGCGGCGCTGACCGTCGAACCGCCACTATGCTATGTGCGCACCAGCGGAACGACCGACAAGCCGAAGGACCTGCCGCTGACGGCCTCGCACCTGAAGTCTCTGCGACGCATCCAGCAGACCGCGATCGCGTTCCAGCACCGGCGTTGTCCTGAGGCCTTTGCCGGCAGCATGCTGGCGATCGTCAGCCCGCCGCGCGAAGGCGTGATGGCGAACGGCCGATCCTTCGGATCGGCGTCGGGCTTCGTCGCCCGTAGCACGCCTCGCGTGGTTCGCAACAAGTTTGTGGTGCCGCCGATCGTCCTCACGATAAAGGATAGTCAGCTCAAGTATCTGCTGATCCTGCGCCTGGCGCTGGCGCGGGCAGACCTCAGCTATATCGCGACCGCCAACCCCACTACCGTGCTGACCCTGCTGCGTCTTTACCGCGAGCACCGCGCGAGTCTGATCGACGATGTCCGGCGCGGTGGATTCTTTCGAAGTGCGGAGCTGGCGGCGGATGTCATCGAGGCCGTCGCCGGGCGTCTGGTGGGTGACAGACATCGCGCCGACGAGCTGGCGCGGCTCAGGGAAACCAGCAAAGATCCAACCATCGCCGATTTATGGCCGCAGTTGTGCCTGGTCGGCACCTGGACTTTCGGCAGCTCAAGTGTCGCGGTGGATGCGCTGCGCCGTGAACTGCCAGCGCACGCCCGAATCATCGACATCGGCTACATTGCCAGTGAGTTTCGCGGCACGATCACGCTGGGCCGGCGCTCGGGCACGGGCATCCCGACTCTGGACACGCATTTCTTTGAGTTTGTCGAGCGCGACAGGTGGGATCGCGGAGCGCCGGAGTTCCTCACACTCAAGAGTCTGCGTAAGGGGATTGATTATTACGTCATCGTGACCACACCCTCGGGGCTATACCGTTACTTCATTAACGACCTGGTGCGCGTGGTCGGGCACCTGCACTACACGCCGCTGCTGCGCTTCGTCCAGAAGGGAAAGGGCGTGACCAACCTCACGGGCGAGAAGCTCTACGAGTCTCAGGTGCTGAGCGCTGTACGCGCCGTGCTGGATCAGTTCGGCGTCTCGGCGCCGTTTGTGATGATGCTCGCCGATGAGCCACAGCTTCGGTACTCTCTGTACATGGAGCCCGAGGGCGGAGCGAGGCCCGATTGCGTGGCGACAGCAGTCGCGATTGATCGCAAACTGGCGGAGCTCAACGTGGAGTACCAGGCCAAACGGGATAGCCAGCGACTCAATGAACTGGCCGTGCATTGGCTGCGCCCCCATGCGGGCGATGACTACAAGCGGCACTGCGTGCAGAAGGGCCAGCGCGAAGGCCAGTTCAAGACTGTAGCGCTCGGCTACCGCAAGGACTTCTCCTTCGATCTCGACGCGTGCGTAGACCATTCCACGTCATGACTTTGCAGAGCCTTGAAGCCTCGGAACTTGCCATCCCGTTCAAGGGCGCGTTCAAGCATGCCTCGGCCGAGCGGCACGCGATGCAATCGCTGTGGGTGCGGGCGTACAGCGCGAGTGGCGCGCAGGGGTTTGGTGAGGGCTGTCCTCGCGAATATGTGACCGCGGAGAGCATGAGTACGGCGTTGGCTTTCGTCGATCGTCATCGTGCCGAGTGGATTACCTGCCTTCGCGACGTGCATTCGCTCCGCGAGTGGGTAAGCGCTCATCAGCTCGAGATTGACGTTTATCCCGCGGCCTGGACCGCGGTCGAGCTGGCACTCCTCGATCTCTTCGGAAAACTCAATGCTTGCGCGTTGGAGCCGCTGCTGGAGTTGCCGGCACTCAACGGACGGTTTCGCTATACCGCAGTCATCGGCGACGGTCCGTCTGAGCAGTTTGCTACGCAGCTTCGGCAATTTCTGAAGGCCGGTTTCAATACCTTCAAGATCAAGCTCGCGCCGGACATGCAGGCGAATCACTTAAAGGTGCGCGCGCTCGTCGAAGCGGGGATCACCGCGGATGCCGTGCGGGCCGACGCCAACAACCTTTGGCGCGACGCAAAGACCTGCGTGGCCGAGCTGAAGTCCCTGCGGTTTAGCTTCACCGCGCTGGAAGAACCGCTGCAGGCTGGAGACTTCAGGGGCCTGGATGCTGTCGCCATTGCGTTGAACACCAGGATTATTCTGGACGAGAGTATCGCGCGGCGGGCGCAACTCGATCAGATACCGTCCACACCCGGCCGGTGGATCATCAATTGCCGCGTATCGAAGATGGGCGGCCTGTTGCGTGCATTACCCCTGTTGCATTCAGCACAGTCGCGAGGTCTCGGCATCATCGTGGGTGCGCACGTGGGAGAGACGAGCGTATTGACCCGGGCGGCACTGACCCTTGCCCGCGCTGCTGGCCCGGGACTGGTCGCGCAGGAAGGGGCCTTTGGCACGCATCTGCTGACACGCGATGTCGCCGATCCACCGCTGATGTTTGGTGTGGGTGGCGTGATCGATGTGGCGGAAGCGGGCCTCGCGATCCGACCAGGACTTGGGCTCAAGATCGCGGGCGCCGCGGCCAGCTGATGCGGTACGCCTGGCACCAACGCTCACAGCTCGCCGTTCTGGCGCCGATCGTTCTGCTGGCCGGCTGCCAGGCCATCGTCGCTCATATCGTGCTGCCGCGTCATGGCGTGAGAGCGGCCGAGTATTCCGTGCGCGTCGAACACCATGTGCCGATGACTGCTTCCGACGGCGTGCAGCTGCTGGCGGATCTGTATCACCCGGTGACCGATCAACGCGCGCCGACCATTCTCGTTCGCCTGCCGTACTCGAAATCCCTCAAGACAGACCTGGGTCTGACCGTCATCGGGCGCTTTTGGGCGAGCCGCGGATACCACGTCGTGGTGCAGGCCAGCCGTGGCCGGCATGGCTCAGGCGGTGTCTTCTATCCGATGCGCGACGAGCGGCGCGATGGCATCGAAACGCTGCAATGGCTCGGTCAGCAGCCCTGGTATGACGGCCGGCTGGGCATGTGGGGTGGATCGGCGTTCGGCTACACGCAATGGGCGGTGGCTGACCAGACTGATCCTGGCCCCTCAGCCCGGATGATCCAGATCGCGAGCAGCCATGTTCATGACATGTTCTATCCGGGCGGCGCGTTCTCGCTGGAATCGGCGCTCTACTGGGCGCTGCGCAGCCGCGGTCCTCGGGATGAGAAGCCGTCCGCGGGCGTGCTCGATCGCGGCGTCAATGGGTTTCCAATGATCAAGGCCGATGACCGTGCGGCAGGCGACATCGCTTTCTTCAACGACTGGGCCCGCCATCCGGACCCCGACGCTTACTGGAAGACGATCGATGGTGAGCAACGCGCCCGCGACCTCCACGCGCCAGTGCTGCTGATGGCAGGCTGGTCCGATCCGTTTCTGCCGAGCCAGTTGCGCGACTTTGAAACCATCCGTGCACAGGCAGATCCCCGCGTAGCCCAAGAAAGCCGACTGATCATCGGACCGTGGAGCCATGCGGAGTCCATTCGCTTCCCCGATGGCACGACCGGCGACGACTATCGCCCGGCCAGTCTCGCGCCCAGCATTCCCTGGTTCGATCACCTGCTCTTAGGTCGACCACTGGATGGCTCTCTGTCCGCGCCCGTGCGTCTGTTCGTGATGGGCGAGAACGTGTGGCGCGACGAACAGGGGTGGCCCCTTGCTCGTGCTCACCCCACGATGTTCTTTCTGCGGGGCGCTGGTCGTGCCAACACCGCGCAAGGTGACGGGCGACTGACCATCGACCCTCCGGTGAATAGCGAGCCGCCGGACACCTACGTCTACGACCCGAGAGACCCCGTGCCGACCCGTGGCGGAGCGATGCTGAGCACGCGCGCCGGCGTCCGGGAGCAGGGCGAGGTCGAACGGCGCCAGGATGTCCTGGTCTACACGACCGAACCTCTGCCTGGCGACCTCGAGGTCACCGGGCCCGTAAGCGCCACCCTGAATGTGAGTACGACCGCTCCCAGTACCGACTTCTCGGTGAAGCTCGTCGATGTGCATCCCGATGGCAAGGCCTACAACGTCTCCGACGGCATCTTGCGGCGGGGCTACTCGAAGGCGGACGGGACTGATGACGCCATTCAGGCCATCACCGTTGAGCTCTGGCCAACCAGCATGTTGTTCAGGCAAGGGCATCGAATCCGCGTTGAGGTGAGTAGCAGCAATTTTCCCAGGTACGATCGAAACACCAACACGGGCAGGGAAGTGGCGACGGACGACGCTCCTGCCGCCGCGACGCAGGTTGTCTACCACTCGCCGCAACGACTATCCTCGATCCTGTTGCCGATCGTTCCACGGTGACCTGGCCGGCGCAAAGTGCGCATAGAGGACTCTGGCAAGTGTCCTGTCCTCACGCGCGACGTTGGCCGCTATCCAAGTTGCTTCCCCGCAGTGCCGCTGAACTCGCCGACAGGCGAGGCACGTTGAGAGCCGCCGCCCGCACCGGTTGCCGCCATCCACCCTAACCAGGTGTCCCGACCATCGGGGACAATCCAGTGTGGCTTCGATCTGTCCTGGTCTGCTAGCTGTGAAGTCTCAGGACGTTATTCCTGGTTGAGTAGTTGCCCATTCGGGGGTCTCCGATGAAGCTTGTGGTTACCAGGCCTCAAGTGACAAAGGAGTCCCGAATGGACGTGCATAAGAA
>Ga0099792_10000048_pt1 | contig 45458 bp, 42 predicted proteins | sample Rivendell_Oct201_8_FD_83780 | JGI IMG/M metagenome (GOLD analysis project Ga0099792, IMG submission 83780) | Vadose zone soil microbial communities from the Eel River Critical Zone Observatory, Northern California, USA -... | ecosystem: Environmental > Terrestrial > Soil > Vadose zone >...
CTCGGGCTGGGGGTCGGCATCGTGGCGCACATGGCGGTCGATGAGCGCGACCCTGACCTCACGGCGATCGACGCCTCGCATATGTTTGCGGCGCACACCAGCTGGATCGGTTTTCGCCGCGGCACGCTGTTACGCAAGTACATGTATGAGTTTGCGCAGCTGCTGGCGCCGCACCTGGACCGGCGCCTGGTGGACCGGGCGCATCGCGCTGCCTCGGCCGAGGAGGTGAACCAGTTGTTTGCGGATACTTCGCTGCCCCAGCGCTAGCGCCGCGGCGTACGTCGCAGGCCTAGGTGAAGAAGCGCTGTCTGCGGATGGCCGTTTGGGGCGATCCGGGCTGATAGGCGACGTCATAGCGCTGCAGCGCGCGGCACGCGCCGTCCGCATCCTCACCCTCGGCCAGCTCCAGGGCATCAAAGCCGCAGCGCGCGAGCAGGAACACCTGGTCCTGGCGCACGCCGGCGCCCACGGCGCGCAGCTCGCCCCTGAACCCTAAGCGCTCGCGCAGCAGTCGCCCCTGCGAGTAGCCGCGGCCCTCGCTGGGGCTGGGAAACTCCACCGCCACCAGGTCCAGCCGCGGTAGCTCCTCGGCGATCTCCTCCACGCGATCGATGGGGGTGATGCGCACGCCGAGTCGTCCCGACCACTGCCACCAGCGCCCCGCGTCCTTGCGCAGCTCCGCGAGCGGCACGATCAGCGCCGCGCCGTCGGCGGCCTCTTCGCCGAGGTGAATCCAGTCGTCCGCGACCATCTCACGCCGCCGCAGAATGCGTCGCATAGGCGCTCTCCCTGAAGGGCGCAAGGCCCACGCGGCGGAACGTGTCGATGAAGCGCTCGCCCTCGGCGCGCAGAGTGCGATACGCCTCGACGATTCGCTCGATGGTTGCCGCCACCTGGGTCTTCGGCACTGAGGGACCGATGACTTCGCCGAGCGCCGTGAAGCCGTTGGCTGAGCCGCCGAGGGTGATCTGGTACCACTCCTCGCCGTGCTTGTCGACGCCGAGGATGCCGATGTGGCCGACGTGGTGATGCCCGCAGGCGTTCATGCACCCGGACATCTTGATCTCGATATCGCCCAGGTCGTACAGGTAGTCGAGATTGTCGAAGCGCTCCTGGATCTGCTTCGCCACCCCGAGCGTGCCGGCGTTGGCGAGCGAGCAGAAATCCAAGCCGGGGCAGGCGATCATGTCCGTGAGGGTGCCGATGTTCGGCATGGCCAGCTGGTGGCGCGCGAGCTCGAGCCACACCTCGTACAGCTCGCTCTGGCGCACGTCCGCGAGCAACAGGTTCTGATTGTGGGTGGTGCGGATGAGGCCGAAGCTCACGCGCTCGGCGAGCGCCGCGACCGCCTCCATCTGCTCAGAGCTCATGTCCCCCGGGTGCTGTCCGTGGGCCTTGAGCGACACGAACACCGCGCGATACCCGCTCATGCGGTGCGGACGGGTGTTGTAGCGATACCAGGCCTGGAAGGCGGGCTCGCGCCCGGCGCTGGCGTCGAAGTCCTCGAGTGCCAGGTAGGGCTGGGGTCTGAAGAAGCCGCGCACCCGCGCGACTTCCTCGGCCGGCAGGCGCGCCGCGCTGGCGCGCCCGAGCTGCCACTCGGCCTCCACCTGCTCGCGGAAGCGCTCGATACCCAAGGTCTTGACCAGTATCTTGATGCGCGCCTTGTTGAGGTTGTCGCGCCGGCCATGGCGGTTATAGACCCGCAGGATCGCTTCCAGGTAGGACAGCAGGTCGGCCAGCGGCAGGAAATCGCGGATCACCTGCCCGATCATGGGAGCTCGCCCCAGGCCCCCGCCCACCAGCACCGTGAAGCCGATGCTGCCCTGTGCGTCGCGCGCCATGTGCAGCCCGATGTCGTGCACTTCGGAGGCCGCGCGGTCCTGCGGTGAGCCGGTCACGGCGATCTTGAACTTGCGCGGCAGGTAGGTGAATTCCGGGTGCAGAGTGGCCCACTGGCGGATGATCTCGCAGTAGGGCCGCGGATCGTCGATCTCGTCGCGGGCGATGCCCGCCAGGTGATCGGCGGTGACGTTGCGCACACAGTTGCCGCTGGTCTGGATGGCGTGCATCTGCACGGTCGCGAGCTCGGCCAGGATGTCCGGGACGTCGGTGAGATTCGGCCAGTTCAGCTGCAGGTTCTGCCGCGTGGTGAAGTGACCAAACCCGCGGTCGTAGCGGCGCGCGATGTCGGCGAGCTTGGCGAGCTGGCGCGAGGCGAGCAGCCCGTACGGGATGGCGATGCGCAGCATGGGAGCGTGCCGCTGGAGGTACAGCCCGTTGCGCAGCCGCAGCGGGCGGAACTCATCCTCGGACAGTTGTCCCGCGACATAGCGGCGCGTCTGATCGCGGAATTCCGCGACCCGTTGATCGACAAACGCCTGGTCCAGCTGGTCGTACTCGTACATGCAAACCGACTATAGGCGTGCCGTTCCAGGCCTCTAAATACCGTGTGGTTGGGTGAACCTCTTTCTGGGGTTATGAGCCTATGCAACACTAGAGCCGCAGCTATCCGGAGGCGAACGTGGCGGGACTTTATTTCGAGGAATTCGCCGTAGGGCAGCGCTTCGAGCACCTGGTGCGGCGCACCGTGACCGAGACCGATAACCTCCTGTTCAGCGCCCTCACCATGAACCCGGCCGCCCTGCACCTGGACGCCGAGTACTCCAAGGGCACCCCCTTTGGGGAGCGGATCGTGAACAGCGTATTCACGCTCGGCCTCATGGTGGGGCTGTCGGTCTACGACACGACCTACGGTACGACCCTGGGGAATCTCGGCTGGGAAGAGGTGCGTTTCCCGCGCCCCGTGCTGATCGGCGACACGCTGCACGTCACCACCACGGTGGTATCCAAGCGCGAGAGCCAGTCGCGCCAGGACTCAGGCGTCGTGGTATTCGAGCAGCGCGCCTGGAACCAGCGCGATGAGGAGGTCGCCTCCTGCCGCCGCGCGGCGCTGATGATGAAAAGGCCGGCGGCGTGAGCGCAGAGCGGCAGATGGCGCCGCTGCGCTCGCTGCTGTTCGTTCCCGGTGACAGCGCACGCAAGCAGGAAAAGGCGCTCGCCACCGAGGCGGACGCCTTGATCCTCGATCTCGAGGATTCGGTGGACGCGGCGAACCTGCCGGCCGCGCGTGCACGGGTGGGTGAGCTGTTGCGCTCGCACGCCGGCGGCTCCGGGCCGCAGCTGTGGGTGCGGGTCAACTCACCGGCGAGCGGCCTGCTGCGCGAAGACCTCGAGGGTGTGTGCGCCGAGCGGCTCCCCGTGGGCATCGTGCTGCCCAAGATCTCCGCCCCCGCGGAGATCGTCGAGGCGGCGGCTCATGTCACGGCGCTCGAGACCCGGCGGGGTGTGGCCAGCGGCGTAACACGACTGCTGGTCGTAGCCACTGAGACACCGCAGGGACTGTTGGCACTGCCGCAGTATCCGGCCGTGCTGCACGCCGCGCGGGCCGCTGCGGCGCGGCTGCTGGGGCTTACCTGGGGCGCGGAGGACCTGAGCGCGGCGCTGGGCGCTCTAGCCAAGCGCGACGGTGGCGGAGCCCTGACGTTCACGTTCCAACTCGCGCGCACCACGTGCCTCCTCACCGCCGCGGCGCTCGGTGTCCAGGCCATCGATGGCGTGCACACCGATTTTCGTGACGCGGCCGGGTTGCAGCGTGAGCTCGGAAGTGCCCGCCGCGACGGCTTCAGCGGCAAGCTCGCCATCCACCCGGAGCAGATCGCCGCCATCAATGCCGCGTTTACGCCCACCGCGGCGGAAGCGGAGCACGCGCGACGCGTGGTGGCGGCGTTCGCTGCCGCGCCCGGTGTCGGGGTCGCAAGCCTCGATGGCGCCATGATCGATCGTCCCCATCTCATCCAGGCAGAGCGCATCCTTGCGGCGGCGCAGCGCTCCAGGCAACGCACCTGAGACAAGACCGGCAGAGCGCGCCGTCGTACTGGCACGCGGATCCGCGCACCGACTTTACTTGGGCGCCTCCAGCGCCAGCAGGTCTTCGGGGGTATCCACGTCGAGCGCTGCGCTGGGCATGGGTACCCGCACCACCCGGTCGGCACCGCGCCGTAACAGCGCTCGCGCGCCGACGTCACCGCGCAGCTCGGCGAGATCGCGGAACGCGCTGCGCGGGAAGATGGCCGGCACGCCGCTGGTTCCCGCGTACAGCGCGGCCGCAATGTACTGGGGTTGCTTGCGCCAGGTGCCAGCGAGGCGCTTCAGATCATCCGCGGTGACGGCCGGCTGATCAGCGAGCAGCAGCATGACCCCGGTGCAGCTCGCCGGCAGCCGCGCGATGCCGGCGCGGATCGAGCTGGCGAGGCCTTCGCGCCACTCGTGATTCACGACCAGCGAACCGGGAGAGTGCTTCAACAGTGGGGCCAGCTCGGCCGCCCCCGCACCGAGCACGACGATGAGAGCATTCCCCGTGACCTCGGCGGCTCGGGTCACTGCCGTGTGCAGCAGGGGCCGACCCGCGACCCGCACCAGTTGCTTGGCCGATCCGAAGCGAGTGGAGGCTCCGGCCGCCAGCACCACTGCGTACAACCCATCCCCCACACGCCCGCTGCCCGCGGATGCCAACAAGGGCTACGAGCCTCGCAGCCGCGGGAAGGTGAGCGAGGCGCCCGCGGGCAGGGCCGCGCGCACGCGCGCGTAGCGATGGCGCTCCTCGAGGATCGAGTCCGCATCGATTCCGGCGATGACGCGCCAGTCGGTGGTTCTGGGGTTCGCCGCGAGCCAGGCTTCGATGGCGTCGCGGCGCGCGCTCCACACACTGTTGAAGAACTGCGCAAACTCGCGCCAGCTCTCCTGCGTGCGGCTGTCCGCCGAAGGTGCGGGCGTGCGCGCCAGGGCCGCTTCGAGCTTCTCGAGCGCCTCGCGGCTGCGGCCCGGACTCGCCAACGCCGCTTCGAGTGTGCGCTGCCCCTCATCCGCGGGTGTCGGGCGTACGTCCCGCAGGTCGGTGAGGCGCTGGTCGCGCTCTTCGAACCACGCGAGCACGCACACCAGATAGTCCACGCAGGCCTGCCGGAATTCCTCCACCGATGAGCCGCTGCTCAACGCGACCGCGTTGCGACGCGCAAATGCCGTGGCGCAGGCGTTGGCCACGGCGCTGGCGTGCTGCCGCTCAGCGGTGAGCTGCCCGCGGATGTGCTGAATCTCGTTCACGAGTCACGGGGATCTACGAGATGTGACAGGAAGTGTAGCGCATAACGAATTGACTTTACGAACAAATCACAGAGCGATGCACGAACGCGTGCAACTCGGCGACGATCGCGAGCGCGATCGACTCGGGCGTGCGCCCACCCAGAGCTAAGCCGACGGGCGCATGCAGCCGGGGGCGTAGCCGGTGCGCGGCGGCACCCAGATCCGCGAGCAGCTTCTCGCGACGCACGGCCGGCCCCAGCAATCCCACGTACGGAATGCTCGTCTCGGCGAGGCTGCGCAGGTAGGCGAGGTCGGAAGGCAGGTGATGACTCATGACGACGGCGGCGGAGAAGCGTGCGAGATCGAGCACCTCGCGCAGGGCGTCGGGACGGGCTTGGACGACATGCTCCGCGGACGGGAAGTGTGCGGCGACGGCGTACGCCGGGCGATGGTCGACGAGTGTGACTTTCCAGTCGAGGCGGGCCGCGAAATCCACCAGCGGTGCTGCGTCCGGGCCGGCGCCGAGTACCAGAATCCGCGGCGGCAGCGACAACGGTGCGACGAACAGCCTCCAGGACGGGGAGTGTCCTTCGAGCCAACCGACCTGCCCGTCGCGGGCGCACTGCGCCAGCGCGGCGTGCACGGCCGGTGTCTCGAGCGCAGGCGTTGCGCTGCGCCACGCTGCACCGCTCGGCAGCGCCAGGGCTCCGACCGGCAGATCCGCGCGCGCGGACTCCGTCACCACGCCGATGGCGGTGGCGGCGTGCGCGCCGAGCGCGCCGGCAAGATGGGCGAGGGGTTGCCAGTCATTCTCCGGACCTGCGCGCAGCAGCAGTATGTGCATGGCGCCTTCACAGCCCAGCCCCAGGCCCCACAGCAGCTCGTCGGGTGTGCGCAGGTCGTAATGCACGGCGCGCGGCTGGCCGCTCACGATGACCGTGCGGGCGTGCTCGCGCAGATCACTCTCGAGGCAGCCCCCCGAGAGGAGCCCGGCGTACTCACCGTTGGCCGCGATCAACATGAGCGCGCCGGGCTTGCGGTAGGTCGAGCCGGCGGTGTGCACCAGCAGGCCGAGCGCCAGCGCACGGCCGGCGGCGCGCTCGCGCTCGAACAGAGGTAGCAGCGGACCCAGGGATGTTTCCACGTGCGCACGATTATGCCAGCGCGGCGAGTGCGCGCCGTGTGCCAAGCCGACGCTCCTGCCGGCGGCGCCATTGTGCCCGCGGCGGGCGGCGGTTCCCGCGCCACACCCAGGCGCTGCTCGCGTGCGGTGTTGCCGCCGGTGGCCGGCCGCCCTGAGGCGCCGCGCCTGCACGCCGTCGTTGCGCAGGCGCGGGCGCGTCAGTAGAGTCGCACGGGCGTATGCTCAACCCCACTCCCTGGGTCGTGCACAAGTTCGGGGGGTCGAGCGTCGCCGACGCCGACTGCTTCCGCAAGGTCGCGGCCATTCTCGACTCGGCTCCGGCTGCCCGCCTGGGGGTGGTGCTGTCTGCATGCCGCGGCGTGACCGATGCGTTGCTGCGCCTGGTGGCGCTCGCCGAGCGCCAGGATGAGGGCTACCACGGCGAGGTCGCGCAGCTGCGTACGCGGCACGCGGGGATTGCCGAGGAACTGCTGACGCCGGCCGCCGCGCAGTTGTACCTCGCGGCCCTGAAGCGCGACTGCCACGATCTTCTGGGAGTCCTGAATTCGGTCAAGCTGACCCGCGCCGCCGCCCACAACGTCAGGGATGTCGTGGCAGGCTACGGCGAGATCTGGTCGACGCTGCTGTTCCAGCGCTTTTTCGAGGAGCGCGCGCGCCGCCCCGGCGCCGTGCAGTGGCTCGACGCGCGGCGCGTGGTGGTGGCGCAATGGGGGCCGTTGGGTCCGGGCATCCAGTGGGCCGAATCACGCGCCAACCTCCAGGCGCTGGTGCCGTCCGAGTTCACCGGCACCCTGATCATCACCGGGTTCATCGCCTCCAACCAGCGCGGGGTCCCGACGACCCTCGGACGCAACGGCAGCGATTTCTCCGCCTCCATCTTCGGCGCGCTGCTGGGCGCGTCCGAGATCCACATCTGGACCGATGTCGATGGGGTGCTGTCCGCCGACCCACGCCGCGTACCCGACGCCACGGTCATCGACTCGCTCTCCTACAGCGAGGCGATGGAGCTGGCGTACTTCGGCGCCAAGGTGCTGCACCCGCAGACCATGGCGCCGGCGGTCAAGGACGGCATCCCCATCTGGATCCGCAACACCTTCGCGCCCGCGGGGGTGGGCACCCTGATCTGTGCCCGGCCCTCCTCGGCGCTGCCCGTCAAGGGCATCACCAGCATCGAGCGCGTCGCGCTCGTCAATCTGGAAGGCACCGGGATGATCGGCGTACCCGGCACCGCCCACCGCCTGTTCGGCGCGCTGCGCGAGGCGGGCATTTCGGTCATCCTCATCTCGCAAGGCAGCTCCGAGCACTCCATCTGCTGTGCGATCCCCGAGGAGCAGGCGGAGCGCGCCGTCACCGCGGTGCTTCGCGCCTTCGAGCACGAGCTGCAGGAAGGTCAGATCCAGAGCGTCGACGTGGATCCGGATCTGGCGATTCTCGCGGTGGTCGGCGACGGCATGGCCGGCACACCGGGAATAGCCGCCAAGGTGTTCACCGCGCTGGGCACCTCCGGCGTCAACGTGCGCGCCATCGCCCAGGGCGCCTCCGAGCGCAACATCTCCGTGGTGGTCGAGGGACGCAGCGCCACGCGCGCGCTGCGTGCGGTGCATGCGGGTCTGTATCTGTCGCCGCACACCCTCTCGATCGGCGTGATCGGTCCGGGAACCGTGGGCCGCGTGCTGCTCGATCAGCTCGCCTCCCAGAGCGAGCGGCTGCGCCGGCAGTGCCAGCTCGATCTGCGCGTGCGCGGCGTGCTCGGCTCGCAGCGCATGCTGCTCGCGGACCCGGGGTTGGCGCTGGGCGAGTGGCGTGCGCGCTACCGGGACAACGGCACGGCCGGCGAGGTGACGCGCTTCGTCGAGCACGTGCGCGTCGACTACCTGCCGCACACGGTGCTGATCGACTGCACGGCGAGCGCGGCGATCGCCGGCCGCTACGCCGAGTGGCTCGCGGCCGGTATTCACATCGTGACGCCGAACAAGAAGGCCAACAGCGCGGATCTCGCCTACTACCATCGCCTGCAGGAGGCGCGGCGCGCGGGCGCGTCGCACTACCTCTACGAGGCCACCGTCGGCGCGGGGCTGCCGGTGGTGCATACGCTCAGGGACCTGCGCGAGACCGGTGATGAGATCACCAGCATCGAGGGTATCTTCTCGGGCACGCTCGCTTATCTCTTCAACGTCTACGACGGCCGGGTGGCCTTCTCCGAGATCGTGCAGGACGCGCGCCGGCGCGGCTTCACCGAGCCGGATCCGCGCGATGACCTGTCGGGCATGGACGTGGCGCGCAAGCTCATCATCCTGGGGCGCGAGATGGGCCTGACGCTGGAGCTGCAGGACGTGCAGGTGGAGAGCCTGGTGCCCGCGGAGCTCGCGGGAGGCTCGATCGAGGAGTTCATGGCGCGGCTGCCCCGTTACGACACCGCCATTGCCGCTCGCCTGGAGGCGGCGCGCGCGCGCGGCAAGGTGCTGCGTTACACCGGCACTCTGAGTGCCTCGGGCGAGGCGACCGTGGGACTCAAGGAGCTCGACGCGCGCCACGCGTTTGCCAACATCGCGCTCACCGATAACGTGGTGCGTTTCGCGACGCGGCGTTACTGCGACAACCCGCTCATCGTGCAGGGCCCCGGGGCGGGACCGGAGGTCACCGCCGGCGGGGTGTTCGCCGACCTGCTGCGACTGGCCGCCTATCTGGGGGCGCGGCTGTGAATCCGGCGGCGCTCGAGCGCGCGACGGCGTTCGCACCGGCCTCGGTGGGCAACGTCGCCATCGGCTTCGACATCCTGGGATTTGCGGTCGAGGCGCTCGGGGATCGCGTGACGGTGACGCGGCGTGCCGAGCCGGGTGTGACCATCAGCGCGGTGCGCGGCATCGCCGGGGAGCTGCCGCAGGAGCCGCGCGACAACACCGCCGGGCGCGCGCTGCTGGCGATGCAGCAGGCGCGGCGCCTGGGGTTTGGCTTCACGCTGGAGATCGACAAGGGGATCCCGCTCGGCTCGGGACTGGGGGGCTCCGCGGCCTCGGCGGTCGCTGCCGTGGTGGCGGCGAATGCGCTGCTGCCGCAAGCGTGCAGCCTGCTCGAGCTGCTGGGGTTCGCCATGGCAGGCGAAGCGGTGGCGAGTGGCGCGCGTCACGTGGACAACATCGCCCCGTCGCTGTACGGCGGGCTGGTGCTCACTGTCGGCATCGATCATCCGCGCGTGAAGCAGATCCCAGTGCCGGCCGCGATCCGCGCCGTGATCGTCCATCCGCATATGTTCCTGTCCACCAGCCAGGCGCGCGCCATCCTCAGGGGCAGCGTGCAGATGTCGGACTTCGTGTGGCAGACGGCCAACCTCGCCGGGTTCATCTCCGGCTGCTACACCGACGATCTGGACATGATCCGCGCTTCCCTCGAGGACGTGGTGATCGAGCCGCAGCGCCAGGCGCTCATTCCCGGCTTCCAGGACGTGCGCCGCGGCGCCATGGAGGCTGGGGCGCTGGGCTGCTCGATCTCGGGCGCCGGCCCCTCGATGTTCGCCTGGGCTCGCGAGGCGGCGGCCCCGGCGGTGCTGGGGGCGATGCGTGGCGCGTTCGGGCGGCACGCGCTCGCGACCGATGCCTGGGTCGTCGAGGTGCGATCGGCGGGGGCGCGGCTGATCGGATGAGCGCGCCATGACGGACAGAACGCTGTTTGTCAGCTCGCGGGGCGAGGCTCCCGCCGCCGGCTTCAGTGCCGCGGTTCTTCAGGGCCTGGCGCCCGACGGCGGACTGTACCTGCCCGTCAGCTGGCCGCGGCTCGCACCATCGGACTTCGAGGCGAACGACCTGGCGAGCGTCGCCGTGCGCCTCCTGGCACCCTTCGTGGCCGGCGATCCGCTGGCGCCGCTGTTGGGCTCGATCGCCGCCGAAGCGTTCGACTTTCCAGCTCCGCTGGTGGCTCTGCCGGGGCAGGGCAGAGTCTCGGTGCTCGAGCTGTTCCACGGTCCGACCGCGGCGTTCAAGGATTTCGGCGCCCGCTTCCTCGCGGCCTGCTTCGCGGGTCTGCGCGGGGGCGGCGAGCGTGCGCTCACCATTCTGGTCGCGACTTCCGGAGACACCGGCGGCGCGGTGGCGGCGGCCTTCCATGAGCGCCCGGGGGTCGAGGTCGCGGTGCTGTTTCCCAAGGGGCTGGTGTCCCCCACGCAGGAGCGTCAGCTCACCTGCTGGGGCGGCAATGTCAGGTCGCTGGCGGTTCGCGGCACCTTCGATGACTGCCAGCGCCTAGTGAAACAGGCCTTCCTCGATGAGCAGCTGAACGCGCGCTCGCTGCTGTCTTCGGCCAACAGCATCAACCTCGGACGCCTGCTGCCGCAGTGCGTGTATTACGCGGCGGTGAGCTTGAGCGTCTGGCGAGCGCACGGCGAGCGCGCCTCGTTCATCGTGCCGAGCGGCAATCTCGGCAATGCGCTCGCCTGCCTGTGGGCGCGCGAGATTGGCCTGCCGATCGGGGAGGTGGTGCTGGCGCACAACGCCAACCGCACCGTGCCGGACTTCCTGACGAGCGGCGCATGGCAGCCGCGCCCGAGCATCGCCACGCTGGCCTCGGCCATGGACGTCGGCGACCCGAGCAACATGGAGCGCCTGCGCGCCCTGTTTCCGCGCCTCGAGGAGCTGCGGACGGTGGTCAGTGCCTGCTCGGTGACGGATGAGGAGATCCGTGCGAGTATCCGCGCCGGCTATCGGCAATTCGGCCAGATCTGGTGTCCGCACACCGCCACCGCGGCGCACGCCTGGGAGCGGCTGCCGCAGCAGGCGCGCGAGCGGGGCCGCTGGGTGCTGGTGTCGACCGCGCACCCGGCCAAGTTCCGCGAGATCGTCGAACCGCTCATCGGCCGGGCGGTGCCGGTGCCGCAAGCGCTCGCGAAACTCCTCGCGCGTCCCACGCAGTGTGTTGAAATCGACGCTGAGCTGAGCGCGCTGCGAACCGCTCTGCAGGGGGAGTTGAGCGAGTGAATGATCTGAGCCAGTTGCCGCCGACCGCGTGGGTGCTGATCGCGAGCGCCGCCGCGCTCGGCTTCGGCGCGGCGTTGGCCTGGCGATGGTACCGCCAGTATCGCGCCCGCAAGGCGTTGCGGGTCGCGGTGACCGGCGGGGCCGCGGATCATATGGTCGGCGTGCTGGTGCCCGACGGCATGGGCGGCGGCTTCCACGTCGACTTCCTGCTGCTCACCGCGCGCGGCGTGGTGGTGATCGACCTGCGCGACGTCAGAGGCAACATCTTCGGCGGCGATCAGATGGCGCAGTGGACGGTCATGGACGGCCCGCACCGCTTCACCTTCACCAATCCGCAGGGCGCACTGTACGACCGGATCGCAGCCGTCAAGGCGGTCGCCGGAGACGTGCCGGTCGAGGGACGCATCGTGTTCACGCGCCGCGGCCGCTTCCCCAAGGGTCTGCCGAAGTGGACGCTGATGCTCGATGGGCTGCGTGCCGAGTTCCCCACCACCGAGTTCACGGCGCCGCCCGAGAGCGATGCGCGCTTCCGCGAGGCATGGCAGCGCATCAAGGACGCCGTCAAGCCCAGCTCCCTGGCCGACATCCGCTGACCCCAACGCGTGGGGCCGAGACTTCACCCGAGCGTGCGCGCGTGATCCGCGAGCACCAGCGACACGCACGTCGTGAGCTGGGTGGCGTAGCCGATGTGCAGGAACTCGTTCGGACCATGCGCGTTGGCATGTGGCCCGAGTACGCCAGTTATGAAGAACTGAGTGCGCGGGAAGCGCTCGCCCAGCATCCCCATGAACGGGATCGTCCCGCCACAGCCGGTGTGCACCGCATCCCGGCCGAAGACCGCGCGTGAGGCGCCGCTGATGGAACCTTCGAGCCAGGGTGCGAGCGCGGGCGCATTCCAGCCCCCGGTAGCCGAGCCCGCATCGAAGCTGACCTGCGCGCCATAGGGCGGGTCACGCACCAGAGCCTCGCGCACCGCGGCAGTCGCGCGGGCCGCATCGCACGTCGGCGGTAGCCGCAGTGACAGCTTGACTGCGAGCTCGGGCAGCAACACGTTGCCCGCCGAGCCGAGCGCAGGCAAGCCCTCCGCGCCGGTGACCGCCAGTGTGCCGCGCCAGGTGCTGTTGATGATGAGCTCGATGGGATCATTCGACACCGCCTGCACGCCCTGCGCCCAGGGGAGCCTGCCGGCCACCGCGTCCCCCAGCACCTGCGCGGCGGCGGCCGCCTGCGCGCGCCGGTCACGCGGCATGCTCGCGTGCAGCTCATCGAGCAGCAGATCGCCGGTGAGCGGATTCTCGATACGGGCCAGGAGCTGCTCGAGGATGCGAAACGGGGTCGGCGCGATGCCGGTAGCCATGCCGGAGTGCACGCCCTCGGTGAGCACGCGCACCCGCAGCGTGCCGACCAGGTTGCCGCGCAGCGAAGTCGTGCACCACAGCTGCTCGTAGTTGCCGCATTCCGCATCCAGGCACACCACGAGCGAGGGGTCCCCGAGGGTTGCGCCGAGGGACTCGAGGTGCGCCGGCAGATCGTCGCTGCCGCTTTCCTCGCAGGCCTCGATCAGCACCAGGCAGCGCGGCAGGCGCACCTTCTGTTCCTTGAGCGCGGCGATCGCCGTGAGCGAGCTGAACACCGCGTAGCCGTCGTCGGCGGCGCCGCGGCCGTAGAGCTTGCCCTCGCGGATCACCGGCTCCCAGGGTCCCAGACCCGGCAGCCAGCCGGTGAACTCCGGCTGCTTGTCCAGATGCCCATAGAGCAACACGCTCCCCGGCAGCTCGCCCGGCACCTCGATCAGCAGCAGCGGCGTCCTGCCGGGCAGGCGCCGCACCTCCACGCGCATCCCGGTCAGCGGCTGCCCGCGGCACCATTGCGCCATGAGCTGTACCGCCGTCTCCATGTGTCCGTTGCGCTCCCATTGCGGATCGAACATGGGCGACTTGTTGGGAATGCGCACATATGCGACCAGCCGCTCGACGATGGAGCTCTCCCAGGTTCTTGCGATCGAGCCGCTCAGCCCCTTCAGATCCATGTCCGGCCTCATACGTTTAAATAACAAAGACTTACTGCAAGATCTGCGTGTCGATTCTCAGGCAGCTCCGCCTCGAGGCCCCGGCAGCCCGAACAGGGTACGCGCCGCGGCGCTGCTCGAGCGCGCGAGCGTCTCGAGTGACTCGCCGCGGGCGCGCGCCACCGCGGCGGCAACCTGGCGCAGATACGCCGGCTCATTGCGGCGCGAGGCGGGTCTGGGTTTGAGATCGCGCGGCAGCAGATAGGGCGCGTCGGTCTCGAGCAGCAACCGCTCGGCTGGAATGTGCGGCATGAGGGCTGCCAGGTGCGCGCCGCGGCGTTCATCGCAGATCCAGCCGGTAATGCCGATCGCCAATCCCAGCTGCAGGTAGCACGTCAGCTCCTCCCCGGAGCCGGTGAAGCAGTGCGCCACGCCGCGCCAGTGCGCGCCGTGCTCGCGCAGGATCGCTGCGAAATCGGCGTGTGCGTCGCGCTGGTGAAGGAACACGGGTTTGCCCACTCTGGCCGCCAGCTCGAGTTGCCGGTGAAAGGCCTGCCGCTGCGCATCGCGCGGCGAGAAGTCCCTGAAGTAGTCGAGCCCACATTCACCGACCGCCACCACCTCGGGTTGCCGGGCGAGGTCCTCGAGCTCGGCCGCGCGCTGTGCGGTGAGCTCGAGCGCATGATGCGGGTGAACCCCGGCGGTGGCAAACAGCCGCAGCGGGTGAAGGCGCGCGAGCGCCAGCGCTCGCTGCGTACTCGCGAGGCTCGAGCCGGTGATCAGCATCTGCACCACGCCCGCTGCCTGCGCGCGAGCGATCACCGCGTCGCGGTCGGCGTCGTAGCTGTCGTGCGCGAGATTGACGCCGATATCGATCAGCGCCGCCGGCGCCGGCGAGGCGGAGGATGCCGGCGAGGCTGTGCTATGGTTTCGCATGCGCGCGCACATTCTACTGAACGGCGGACCCTTGCAGCGCAGCAGCCCTGACACCAGCCCTTGGCCCTATCGCGCACGGCGCTCGCGCTGCCGGCGCTGTGCTCTCACCGCTTGTGCGCTCGTGACCGTGTGCCTGGGGGCGGCGCACGTCGAGACCTCGTGGCGCGATATCGAGGCCCGCATCCAGTACGGTTATTACACTGAGGATGCGCGTGCGCTCGGGAGCCTCGAGGAGGCGGTGGCGGCGGATGAGTCGCACGACAAGCTGCACGGCTACTATGCGGCTCTGCTCGCCTGGCGACTGGCGCAGCTCGCCGCACAGCGCCCGGCCGCCGCGCCGGGCGCCTCCGCGGCGCAACTGGCGCAGCGCTGCGTGAGCGAGGTGGATACGGCGCTCGCGGTGCAGGAGGATTTTGCTGAAGCACTGGCGTTGCGGGCCGCGTGCCGGGCGACGCCTCGTGATGCGAACGCCTTGCAGTCATCGCTCGCCGCTCACCGGGCACGCCGGGACATCGGCAGGGCACTGCAGCTGGCAGGGCGAAATCCGCGCGTGCTGCTGCTGGATGCCATGAGCGATTATCAGCTTGCGCCGGAGCTGGGGGGCAACAAGGAGCGCGCGCTGGTCAAGCTGCGCGCCGCGGTAGCGGCATTCGAACTCGAGCGGGCCGGCACCGAGCGCCTGCCGGGCTGGGGCGCTGCCGAGGCCTACCTGCTCCTGGCCCGCGACCTGCTCGACCACGGCGAAGCGGTGGCGGCGCGTGACGCGCTCGAGCACGCGCTGCTGCTCGCGCCTGAGTTCACCCAGGCGCGCCACCTGATGACGCAGATCATCTCCGGTTGAGGGCTCGGGCGGCGAGCGGCTGCAGGTGTGCGGCGCGGCGTGCGCTGTATAAGCCCGGACGACCGGCAATTCACGACGGCTGTGATATCGTTCCCGACTTTCGCAAGTCATGTGATCGATGCCACCGGACACGGAAAACCAGGCGCTGTTGGGACAGCTGCGCATCGACCGCACCCAGCGGGACGGTGGCTCCAATCCCGGGCGTCGCCGCTGGATAGCCGGCGCCGTGCTGCTGCTCATTACGCTGATCGGCGCCGGCGCCTGGTTTGGCCTGTCCGGCGGCGCGGCGCTGCCGGTGCGCACGGTCACGGCGCAGCCGATCGCCGGCGGCGCTGCCAACGCCTCGGTGCTCGATGCCACCGGCTACGTCACCGCGCGCCGAGAGGCGACCGTTTCGGCTCAGATCACCGGCACCCTGATCGAAGTGCTGATCGAGGAGGGCGACCACGTCAAGTTGGGACAGGTGCTCGGACGCCTGGAGGACACGGCGCAGCGGGCAGCGCTCGCCCAGGCGCAGGCGCAATTGAAGTCGGCACGGGCGCTGCTGGTGCAATATGAGGCGCAGCTGCGGCAGAGCGAGCGCGACGTGAAACGCGCCGAGGATCTGGTCGAGCGCAAGCTCGTGTCACAACAGGCCGTGGAGCAGGCGCGCACTCAAGTCGAGACCGGAACAGCCCAGGCGCAGGGGCAGCGCAAGCAGATCGAGCTCGCCGCGGCCGCGGTGCGCTCGGCGCAGGTGCAGCTCGGCTATTGCACGGTGCGCGCTCCGTTCACGGGCGTGGTGATCGCCAAGGCTGCCCAGGTGGGGGAAATCGTCTCGCCGCTCTCCGCGGGCGGGGGCTTCACGCGCACCGGTATCGGCACGATCGTCGACATGGATTCGCTCGAGATCGAGGTCGACGTCAACGAGGCGTACATCAACCGCGTGCAACCGGGGCAACCGGTGGAGTCGGTCTTGAACGCCTATCCCGACTGGAGGATTCCCTCGCATGTCATTGCCATCATCCCGACCGCCGATCGTTCCAAGGCGACCGTGAAGGTGCGCATCGGCCTCGACGCCAAGGACACGCGCATCGTGCCGGACATGGGCGTGCGCGTGTCGTTCCTCGAGGAGCACAAGCCTGCTGCACGGACCGAGGAGCGACCGCGGGGCGTGCTGGTGCCTGCCGCCGCCCTGCGCAAGGAAGGCGACCGGGACATCGTGTTCGTGCTGAAGGAGCGCAGGGCGCAGCGGCGCACGGTCACCCTCGGAGGCGCGATCGGCGATTCACGCCAGGTGCTGGCCGGTGTGAGCGCCGGGGAGGCGGTGATTGTCGACGCTCCCGCCGGACTCAGGGACGATGCGGCTGCGACCGCCGCCAGGCCGTGATCCATCCTCTTCATCCATCCTCTCATGAGCTGAGGTTGCTATGTCCGAGTCCATGGTTCAGGTCCGCAGCGTCACCAAGGTGTACGAGCGCGGCAAGCAGAAGATCGAAGTCCTGCACGGTCTCACTCTGGACATTCCCCGCGGCGACTTCGTCGCGCTGATGGGACCGTCGGGCTCGGGCAAGACGACGCTGCTCAATCTGATCGGGGGGCTCGATAAGCCGACCTCAGGGGAGATCGTGGTCGGCGGCAGCCGCATCGACCAGCTCTCCAGCGGCCAGCTCGCGCACTGGCGCGCACACAACGTCGGCTTCGTGTTCCAGTTCTACAACCTGATGCCGGTGCTCAGCGCCGAAGGCAACGTCGAGCTGCCTCTGCTCCTGACCCGGCTCTCCGCCGCGCAGCGCCGCAAGAATGTCGCGGTGGCCCTGCAGGTCGTCGGCCTCGCCGACCGCGCCAAGCACAAGCCCAGGGAGCTGTCCGGAGGTCAGGAACAGCGTGTCGCGATCGCCCGCGCGCTCGTGTCCGACCCGCAGCTGCTGGTGTGCGACGAGCCCACCGGGGACCTGGATCGCAAGACCGCGGACGAGATTCTGGGCCTGCTGCAGGTGTTGAACCGCGAGCACGGCAAGACGATCGTCATCGTCACCCACGATCCCAAGGCCGCCGAGTTCGCGCGGCGCACCCTGCATCTGGAGAAGGGCCAGCTGCTCGAGCAGGCGGCTTAGAAGGCGCGGAGGACTCGCCATGACCAGGAGCGGCTTCGTCATCGCCAATCTGTTCCGCAAGCGCACGCGCACCATCCTCACTCTGCTGTCGGTGATCATGGCGTTCCTGCTGTTCGGCCTGCTGCAGTCGGTGAATACCATTTTCAGCGCCGGCGCGGATTTCGTCGGCGCCACGCGTCTGATGGTGCAGGCGCGGGTGTCGTTCACCAGCCCGCTGCCGTTGAGCATGGTGCCGAAGCTCGAGGCCATCCCCGGGGTCGCGCGCGTCGCCTACCAGCAGTGGTTCGGCGGCGTGTGGCAGCAAAACACCCCCCTGATCATGTTTTGCCTCGATCCGCAGCGTTATCGCGACGTCTATCCGGAGTGGGTGATGTCCGACGCCCAGTGGCAGGCATTCGCCAGCACGCGCACCGGCATGATCGTGGGCAAGCAACTGGCCGAGCAGTTCGGCTGGAAGATCGGCCAGAAGATCCCGATCGCCTCGAACATCTGGCCGCAGAAGAACGGCAGCAAGGCCTGGACCTTCGATCTGGTCGGCATCTTCGACGGCAAGGATGAGGACTGGAAGAAGCGCACCAACCTGGCGTTCATCCAACAGGATTATTTCGAAGAGGCCAACCAGTTCGGCCTGAAGGGCCGCACCAATTTCTTCATCCTCAAGCTCACGGATGCCAGCCAGGCGCGGGCGGTCAGCAGAACCATCGACTCGATGTTCGAGAATTCGCCCGACGAGACCAAGACCCAGACGGAAAAGGATTTCAACATCAGCTTCGTCAAGCAGATCGGCGACATCGGCCTCATCGTGCGCTGGATCCTGTTCGCGGTGTTCTTCACGCTGCTGCTGGTGGTCGGCAACACCATGGCGCAGAGCGTGCGCGAGCGCATACCAGAGCTTGCAGTGCTCAAGACCCTCGGCTTCTCCGATGGCAGCGTGCTCGGCTTCGTGCTCGCCGAGGCGTTTGCGCTGTGCCTGTGCGGCGGCCTGGTCGGGCTGCTGCTGGCCTCGTTGGCCGGCGCCATGGTGGAGAAGGGCACCGGCGGGCAATTTCAGCTGCAGCTCGACGGCTCGGTGTGGCTGCTCGGGGTAGCGGCCATCGTGCTCATGAGCGCCGCGGTCGGGCTGCTGCCGGGGCTGCGGGCGCGGCGCCTCAGGATCGTCGATGCGCTGGCGGGCCGCTAGCCGGGCAAAAGTCGCGCCTTTTGCCCGCGGGCTGAAAGGGCCGCAGGCCCCTTTCAGCGAATGAACCACGGGCGCCGGAGCCTAAGGAGATCGTAGCGTGTTGAGTCAGGCTCTTGCCATCACCGGCATCAACATCCGCAGCATCCCCGAGCGCTGGGGCTCCTCGCTGGTCATCGTCATCGGACTTGCGGGGGTGGTGGCGGTGTTCACCGCACTGCTGGCCATGGCCACCGGCTTCGAAAGCACCCTCAAGGCCACCGGCCGTGCCGATGCCGCCCTCATCATGCGCGGCGGCTCGGACGCGGAGCTCAATTCCGCCTTCGACCGCGATTCCACCGACCTGATCAAGCAGGAGCCGGGCATTCGTGCCGGCGCGGACGGCAAACCACTCGCTTCGGCCGAGCTGATGGTGATCGCCGAGCTGGTGCGCAAGGATGACGTCAAGAATGGCGCGAACATCACCATGCGCGGCGTCGAGCCCACGGCGTTCATGCTGCGGCCGCAGCTGAAGATCATCGCGGGCCGCAACTTCACCCCCGGCCTGCGGGAGATGATCGTCGGACAGGGGGTCCTGCGCCAGTTCCAGGGCGCGGAGATGGGCCGCGTGATACGCATGCGCGGCTCGGAGTGGACCGTGGTGGGCGTATTCGCGTGCGGCGACGCGCATGACAGCGAGATATGGACCGACATCAATGTGGCGCGCTCCACCTTCGGACGCATCGGCTCCAGCTCGGTGCTCGCGGCACTGGACGGTGCCGACGGCCTGGCCAGACTCAAGAGCGCCGTCGCCGCGGAGCCGCGCCTGACGCTGGACGTGCTGCGCGAGCAGGATTACTTCAGCGGCCAGACCAGGCAGTTCCGCAAGACGATCGGCTTCCTGGCTGGTGTGGTGACTATCATCATGGGACTGGGCGCGGTGTTCGCGGCGCTCAACAGCATGTACGCCGCGGTAGCGGCGCGCGGCAAGGAAATCGCCACCCTGCGTGCCATCGGCTTCGGCGGGGTCGCGGTGGTGGTATCGGTGATGATCGAGGCGCTGCTGCTGGCACTGACCGGCGCGCTGCTCGGCGCGCTCATCGCTTACCTGCTGTTCAACGGTCTGTCGGTGTCCACCCTCGGGCAGAACTTCACCCAGGTGGTGTTCAACTTCAAGGTGACTCCGGAGCTGGTGGGGCGCGGACTGGTCATCGCGGTGCTCATCGGGATGATTGGCGGCCTGCTGCCGGCGATGCACGCCGCGCGCCAGCCGGTGACCACCAGCCTGCGCGAGCAATAGGGCGAGGGTAAGCTTTACGGCCGAGCGAGCGCCGCGCACAGCGCTGGCACGTCCGCCTCCGGCTGATCCCAGGAAACCACGAAGCGCGCCTCGCCGGCGGCCTGCGCGCCCCAGTCGTAGAACTCGAAGCCGGCGGTGCGCAATGCCTGGCGACGCTGCACTCCGAGCTTCACGAACACTTCGTTCGCCTGCACCGGGTGCATGAGGCTCGCGCCCGCGGCGCGGCCGATGTCCTGCGCCAGGCGGTTGGTGCGCTGCGCGTTACGCTTCCAGACGCCGGTTTCCACGTACGCCAGCAGCTGCGCGGCGACGTAGCGCGATTTCGACAGCAGATGTCCGGCGCGCTTGCGCCGCAGCTCAAAGTCGCGCACCAGATCCCGATCGAAGAACACCACCGCCTCGGCGGCCAGGGCGCCGTTCTTGGTGGCGCCGAACGACAGCACGTCCACCCCCGCTCGCCAGGTCAGGTCGGCAGGATGACAGTCGAGGAATGCCACCGCGTTGGCAAAGCGCGCGCCATCCATGTGCACCCTGAGGCCGCGCTGGTGCGCCAGGCTGGTCAGTGCGGCAATCTCGGCCGGCCGGTACACGGTACCGAGCTCGGTGGCCTGGGTGAGCGACAGCGCCGCCGGTTGTACGGTGTGTACGGAAGCCGGGTGCGCGTCGAGGGCGAGCCGCAGCGCCTCGAGTGTGAGCTTGCCGGCGGGACCCGGCAGCGGCATGAGCTGCGCTCCGCCGCAGAAGAAGCCCGGCGCGCCGCATTCGTCGGTGGCGATGTGTGCCTCTTCGTGGCCGTAGATGGCGCCGTAGGGCGGGGCCAGCGTCGCGAGGCTCAGGGCGTTGGCGGCGGTGCCGGTCGCGACCGCAAAGGCGCGCACCTGCGCGCCGAAGAATCCGCCGAGGACCGCATCGAGGCGCTGTGTCCATTGATCGTCCCCGTAGGCGACCGCGAGCCCCTGGTTGGCCTTGGTGAGCGCCGCCAGGATCTCCGGGCAAGCCGTGGCAGTGTTGTCGCTGTAGAAACGCACGCCGTCGCCCTACTCGATACGCCAACGGAACGACCAGGCCCCGAACGCGAGGAACGCGACTGCGGTGGCCGCCAGATACAGCAGGTTCGGCGCGATCTGCGGCAGGCCCGCGCCATCGAGCATCACCGCGCGCGCCGCGTCGAGCACGTGGGTCAGAGGAAAGACATGCGCCACCCATTGCACCCAGCGCGGTGATCCTTCGAGTGAGAACCAGATCCCCGACAGCAGCATCATCGGCCAGGTGAGCACGTTGAGCAGTCCCCCCACCAGCTCCTCGCTGGAAAAGCGCGCCGCGATCGTCAGCCCCAGGGCGATCATCGACAGGGCGCCGACTACGCCCAGCAGCGCGAGCAACAGCAGGTTGCCGGCGTTGTGAAACCCGATGACGGCGCCGATGCCGGCGTACAGGATCGCCGTGACGAACAGGATGAGCCCCAGGCGCGAGAGCACCTGTGCGCTGAGGAACTCGAAGGCGGTGAGAGGCGTGGCGTGCAGCCGCTTCAGGAAGCCGCTCTTGCGATAGCGCAGCACCACGTAACCGACGCCGAACAGGCAGCTGAACATCATGTTCATGCCGAGAATGCCCGGAAACAGCCAGTCGACATAGCGCACCGCGGCGCCGGTCACCGGCTGGCGCACCGCGGCGGGCTCGGCGGCCAGCAGCAGCTTCTCCACGATGTAACCCTTGGGTGAGTCGGTGTTCACCCAGTAGCGCTCCGGCGCGCGCAGCTCGAGCAGCAGGTCGACCTGCTGGTGTGTGACCTTGCGCAGCGCCGCGCCGTCATCCGGCAGGGTGATGAACTCGACGTAGCGCTCGCGCAGGAACGGGTGCGCCTGGCTGTCCAGGTGCCCGGCGAGCACGCCGACCTTGAACAGCGGGCGCTCCGGGCCGCCAAACACGAAGCCCATGCCGATCACCAGCGTGACCGGCAGCAGCAGCGTGAACACCAGCGTGCCGCGGTCGCGCAGGAATTCGAGGTTGCGCGCGTGCAGTACCGACAGCAGCCGCCTGATCATGGGCGCAACTCCGTGCCGGTCAGTTCCAGGAACAGGTCCTCGAGATTGGCCGGGCGGATGCGCAGGTTGGTGAGGGGCACTTTCGCCTCCAGCAGGGTGCGCAGCGTGGCTTCCAGGTCGTGGGTGCTGATCTCCACCCGATCGCTCGCGTCGATGATGTTGAGCGGCAGTGCGCGCGCCGCCGCTGGAAACTCCTGGCGCGGCAACTCCAGCAGCACTTCCGCGAAGTGCTCGTGCAACAGGCGCCGCGGCGGCCCCTGGGCGATGATGCGGCCTCGGTCCATGATGACGACCTCATCGCACAGCAGCTCTGCCTCCTCCATGTAGTGCGTCGTCAGGATGATGGTCTTGCGCCGTGCCTTGATCGACTGCATCAGCTCCCAGAAGTTGCGGCGCGCCTGCGGATCGAGCCCGGTGGTGGGCTCATCCAGGAACAGCACCGCCGGGTCGTTGACCAGCGCGATCGCGAGCAGCAGCCGCTGCTGCTGGCCGCCGGAGAGCTTGCGGGCATCGCGCCCGGCGAGCTTCTCGAGCGCGCACAGGCGGATGACCTCATCGACCTCGAGTCCGGCGGTGTACAGTCCGCGGAACAGCGCGATGCATTGGCGCACCGTGAGAAAGTCCTGCAGCGCCGTCTTCTGGAAGAGAATGCCGGCCTCCTCGTGAAAGCGGTTGCCGAGCGGCTCGCCGCGGTACCGCACCTCGCCCGCGGTCGGCGGCAGAATCCCCTCCATGATCTCGATGGTGGTGGTCTTGCCGGCGCCGTTGGGGCCCAGCAGGCCGAAGCACACCCCCTCGGGGACGCTGAACGACACGCCGGCCACCGCCGTGATGGCCGGATACTGCTTGACGAGCTCGCGGACTTCGAGGATGGCGCTGCTCACGGTATTCGCGGAACGCTTAGGTTGAGGACTGGCGCGCGATCCTAGCGGATTTTGACGTGCGGGCGTCAAGCCTTTGCGCCACGTGAAGTTGCCGCGCGGCAGCCGACGTGTACCATCGCTCATATGACTACCCGTCGATACGACAAATCCGAGCGCGTGGAGCTTGCCGATGAGGCGGTGCACTGGGATCTCGGGTCCTCGGTGTCCTACGGCGAATACCTGCAGCTCGGGAAGCTGCTGGCGGCGCAACAGCCGCTGTCGAGCGAGCACAACGAGATGCTGTTCATCGTCGTGCACCAGGTATCGGAGCTGTGGATGCGGCTGATGCTGCACGAGCTGACCGCGGCACTGGAGTGCGTGCGACGCGACGACCTCGATCCGGCGCTGAAGATGCTGGCGCGCATCTCGCGCACCCAGACGCAGCTGATCTCGGTGTGGGACGTGCTCTCAACGATGACGCCGTTCGAGTACACGGCGTTTCGCAACGCGCTGGGACGCTCCTCGGGATTCCAGTCCCTGCAGTACCGCATGCTGGAGTTCCTGTTCGGCAACAAGAACGCCGAGATGCTCGCGGTGCACCAACGCGATGCGCACGCTTACGAGACGCTGCAACGCGCACTCGCCGCACCGTCGCTGTACGACGAGGTGCTGCGGCTGCTCAGCCGCCGTGGTTACGAGATTCCGCAGGACTACCTGTCGCGGGATTTCAGCGAGCCCTACCAGGCCAGCAAACAGGTAGCCGGCGCCTGGCTCGGCGTGTACCACAACGCGGAAACGGGCTGGGACCTGTACGAGCTCGCCGAACGGCTGGTGGACCTCGACCACAACTTCCAGCTGTGGCGCTGCCATCACCTGAAAACCGTCGAGCGCATCATCGGCTACAAGCCTGGCACCGGCGGCACCGGCGGCGTTTCCTATCTCGCCAAGGCGCTGGAGCTCAAGTTCTTTCCGGAGCTGTGGCAGATCCGGACCTCGATGTGAGCTGCACGGCGGGCGCTGCCGCAGGCGCAGCGCGCCGGGTACGACGCGCACGCCAGCGCAGCAGGCGGTACGCCAGCAGCAGCGCGAGCATCCCCACATACAGCAGCGGTTCGCGCACGTCGCGCTTCACCTGCCAGTAGAAATGCCATACCGCGAGCGCGGCGATCAGGTAGATGAGGCGGTGCAGGCTCTGCCAGCGCCGGCCCAGGCGGCGCATCATGCCGTTGGTGGAGGTGAGCGCCAGAGGCAGCAGCAGCAGCAGTGCGCTGAAGCCGATCGTGATGTAGGGGCGCTTGACGATATCGGCCCCCAGCAGGCGGAAGTTCAGCTCCAGATCGAGCACCAGGTACACGGTGAAGTGCACCACGGCATAAAAGAACGCGAACAATCCGAGCATGCGCCGCAGCCGCAGCAGCTGCGGCAGGCCGGCGAGCTCGCGCACCGGTGTCACACTGAGCGTGAGCAGCAGGAAGTTGAGCGCGGTCTTGCCGCATTCGTGCTCGAGCTTCTTTACCGGGTCGGCACCCAGGCTGGCGCCGAACAGCTGCAGCGCGCCGCAGATCATCCAGGCGAGCGGCGCCACGCCCGCGACGAACACCAGCGGCTTGTAGAGGTAGCGATAGCGCTGCGTGAGGTTCAAAAGTAGCGTCGCAGATCCAGGCCCTGATACAGGCTCGCGACCTGCGCGGCGTAGCCATTGAAGGGCAGTGTCGGCTGCCGTGCGGCCAGGAACGGGGCGCCGATGCGCCGCTCGGTGGCCTGACTCCAGCGCGGATGATCGACCTGCGGGTTGACGTTGGCGTAGAACCCGTACTCATGCGGGGCCGCGACATTCCAGGCGGTGTTGGGCTGTCGCTCACTGAAGCGGATCTGCACGATCGACTTGATGCTCTTGAAGCCGTACTTCCAGGGCACGATGAGCCGCAGCGGCGCTCCGTCCTGATTGGGCAGAACCCTGCCGTAGAGCCCGACCACCATGAGGGCCAGGGGGTGCATCGCCTCGTCGATCCGCAGTCCCTCGACGTACGGCCAGTTGAGCACTTCAGAGTGCTGTCCCGGCATCCGCGCCGGATCGTACAGCGTCGTGAACTCGACGTACTTGGCGCTGGAGGTGGGTTTGAAGCGCGCCAGCAGCCCGCTCAGGGGAAAGCCGATCCAAGGCACCACCAGCGACCACGCCTCGACGCAGCGGAATCGATAGACGCGCTCCTCGAGCGCCTGGCCCTTGAGCAGGTCCTCGAGGTCGAACCTGCCGCGCACTTCCGCCTCGCCCTGCACCGTCACGCTCCAGGGCCGGGTCCTGAGCGTGTGTGCGTAGCGGCTGGGGGATTCCTTGTCGGTGCCGAACTCATAGAAATTGTTGTAGCCGGCGATTTCCTCGAGCCTGTTGGGCGGCTCGCTGACGGAATACTGCGGATTGCGCCGGTAACTGAGCGCGCTTTCCGAAGGTGGCGCGGCTTCCCCGGCGGGCAGCGTCGCGCTCGCAGCGCTCGCCACCGCGCCGGCGAGGAATGCGCGACGGTTGAAATAAACCCCAGCGGGGGTGATCTCGGATGGGGCGATCCGCGGCACACGCGTCAGCATAGTAACCTCCGTGAGCAGTAGACCGGCCGGGGCGCCCAAAGGTCACAGCGCGCCCTGTGGCGACGTCGCTCACCGCCGCGGCTTCAGCGCCACACGCGGCAGTCGACCCCTGCACGCCGGGCCGCACGCCGGGCGCGCTGGCTACCATTTACCAGAACGCCGTGGTCGGCAAGGCTCAGGTGCGCGAGGTCGGCGTGCGTGTTGCCGTAGGCGGTGACCGGCAGCTGCGGGTGGCGCGCGCGCAGCTGCGCGAGGCAACGCACCTTCTCCGCGCCGCGGCGGTTCGGGGTCGTGAGCCTTCCAACCAGCCGGTCCTCGTTCCACTCCACCCCCGTGCACAGCACTTCCGCGAACCCGAGTGCCGCTGCGATGGCCGGAACGTACAGATCGGTGCTGGCGCTCAGCAGCGCGAGCGTATCGCCCCGGCGCACATGTCGGGCGATCACCGTCAGGGCATCGCCGAACAGTCCGTGCCTCAGCAGCCCCGATACGAACTGCGCCGTCCAGGGGTCGAGCTCGGCGCGGCGACAGCCCCCCAGTACCGCCTGCAGAAGCGCGGCTTTGAGCTCGCCACGATCCACGCGCCGCAGCAGGAAGCGCGCCAGCGCCGGCAGCACTCGCGGCAGCCGCAGGAGGCGCCGCGGGTGGCGCAGCAGAAAGCCCGCCAGGTACGGCAGCAGGGTATCACGGCGCGTGATGGTGCCATCGAGATCGAACAGCGCGAGCACCCGCCCGGGCGCCTCGCGTGGGCTCTCCGGCACGCCGCTGCCGGCCGTGCCGGGATCGGTCAGGCGGCGCTGCCTGCTGAGGCCAGCTGGCGCAGCACGTACTGCAGGATCCCGCCGTGCCGGTAGTACTCGCGCTCTTTCGGGGTGTCGATGCGCAGGCGGGCTGTGAATTGCACTGGCTTGCCGTCGTCCGGTCTGGCGGTGACGGTCACTTCGCGGGCATCGCCGCGGCTCAAGCCCTGGATATCGAACACTTCACGTCCCGTGAGCCCCAGCGTTGCGGCGTTCTGGCCGGGCGGGAACTGCAGCGGCGCGACGCCCATGCCGATGAGATTCGAGCGATGGATGCGCTCGAAACTGTCGGCGATGACCGCCTTGACGCCGAGCAACAGAGTGCCCTTCGCCGCCCAGTCGCGCGAGGAGCCGGTGCCGTACTCGCGCCCGGCGAGCACCACGAGCGGCGTGCCTTCCTTGCGGTAGCGCATCGCGGTGTCGTAGATGGAGGCCTGTTCGCCGTCGGGCAGATGCACGGTCACGCCGCCCTCGACCCCGGGCACCAGAAGGTTGCGCAGCCTGATGTTCGCGAACGTGCCGCGCATCATGACTTCGTGGTTGCCGCGGCGCGCGCCGTAGGAGTTGAAGTCCTTGGGCTCCACGCCCTGCTCGATCAGATAGCGCGCCGCCGGGCTGCTCCTGGCGATGTTGCCGGCGGGGGAGATGTGATCGGTGGTGACCGAGTCGCCGAGCACCGCGAGCGCGCGCGCACCGCGCACGTCGGTGAGCGGCGGCGGTGTCATGTCCATGCCGTCGAAGTACGGTGGGTTCTTCACGTAGGTGGAGCGCGTGTCCCAGGCGTAGCGCTGGCCGGCGGGCACCTTGATATTGGCCCAGTTGTCATCGCCCTTGAACACGGTGGCGTAGCTGTCACGGAACATCTGCGAGTCGATGGAACGCAACATCAGGGCCTGCACCTCCGCATCGCTCGGCCAGATGTCCGCGAGATGCACCGGCTGGCCGTCCTTGCCGGTGCCGAGCGGCTCGGTCGTGAGGTCCAGGTCGAGGGTGCCGGCGAGCGCGTACGCCACCACCAGCGGCGGGGAGGCGAGGAAGTTCATGCGCGTTTCCGGGTGCACGCGGCCCTCGAAGTTGCGGTTGCCGGAGAGCACCGAGCAGGCCGTGAGATCACCCGCCTTGACGGCCGCGGAGATCTCGGGCTTGAGCGGACCGGAGTTGCCGATGCAAGTGGTGCACCCATAGCCCACGAGATTGAAACCCACAGCCGCGAGATCGTCGAGCACGCCGGCCTTGGTGAAATAATCGGTGACCACGCGCGAGCCGGGCGCCAGGCTGGTCTTCACCCACGGCTTCGAGGTCAGGCCGCGCTCGCGCGCCTTGCGGGCCAGCAACCCCGCAGCGAGCATCACCGAGGGGTTGGAGGTGTTGGTGCAGCTGGTGATGGCCGCGATCAGCACGGCGCCGTCCTTGAGCTCGAGGCGCTGCCCGTCGAGGGTGAGAGGCGCCACGCCGCGGGCCTGCGGGTCGCGCGCGCTGCGCTCCTCGGCGGCCTTGCGCGCGTTGGCTCCGTACACGGCCTTGGCCATCTTCAGGGGCACGCGGTCCTGCGGGCGGCGCGGTCCGGCGAGACTCGGCTCCACCTTGCCCAGATCCAGCTCGAGTTCGTCGGTGTAGCGCGCGGGCCTCGCGCCCTGGTTGCGCCACAGGCCCTGCGCCCTGGCGTACGCGCTGACTAGTTCCAGGCGCTCGCGCGGCCGGCCGGACAGCTCGAGGTAGCGCACCGTTTCCGTGTCGATCGGAAAGATGCCGCAGGTGCTGCCGTACTCGGGCGCCATGTTGGCGATGGTCGCCCGATCGGCGAGCGGCAGATTGGCGAGGCCGTCGCCGAAGAACTCGACGAATTTGTCGACCACGCCCTTCTTGCGCAGCATCTCGGTCACGGTCAGCACCAGGTCGGTCGCCGTGGCTCCGGGTTGCAGGCGCCCCTCGAGACGAAAGCCGATCACCTGTGGGATCAGCATGGTCACGGGCTGGCCCAGCATGGCGGCTTCAGCCTCGATCCCGCCCACACCCCAGCCGAGCACACCCAGCCCGTTGATCATGGTGGTGTGGGAATCGGTGCCGACGAGTGTGTCCGGGTAAGCGCGGCGGATGCCGCCCGCTTCGGTGTCGAAGATCACCCTTCCCAGGTACTCGAGGTTCACCTGGTGAACGATGCCGGTATTGGGCGGTACGACGGAAAAGTTGCGGAACGCCGTCTGTCCCCAGCGCAGGAACGAGTAGCGCTCGCGGTTGCGCGAGAATTCGATGGCGGTGTTGGCGGCGAGTGCACCGGGAGTGCCGTACTCGTCGACCTGCACCGAGTGGTCGATCACCAGCTCCGCCGGGTTCAGCGGGTTGACGCGTTCGGCGTTGCCCCCCAGGCGCACGATGGCATCGCGCATGGCCGCGAGGTCCACCACACACGGCACGCCGGTGAAGTCCTGCAGAATGACGCGTGCGGGGGTGAAGGCGATCTCGTGGGCAGGGGTCGCCTGCGGATCCCACTCGAGCAGCGCCTCGATGTCGCCGCGGGTGACGCTCACGCCGTCCTCGAAGCGCAGCAGATTCTCGAGGAGAATCTTCAGCGAGTAGGGCAGGCGCGCGAGCTTGTCCTGCGGCAGCGCCGCGAGACTCCAGATCTCGTACGAGCGATCGCCGGATGTGAGGGTCGAGCGCGCGCGGAAGCTGTTGGTCATGCGTGTCTCCGTGTGAGCACGCAATTATATCGGGCGCGGCGCCCGCCTGCCGCACCAGCACCCTCAGGCCGCGGCAGCCTGGCTCACCGCCGCCGCGATGTCTTCGATGACCGCGCCGCCGAGACAGCGTTCGCCCTCGTAGGCGACCGCGTACTGACCGGGCGTGACGGCGCGTTGCGGCTGCTCGAACACCACGCGTGCGGTGCCGTCCGCCCGGGGCTCGAGCAGCGCCGGCTGATCGGCCTGGCGGTAGCGCACCTTCACACTGCAGCGGAACGCCTCGCGGCGCGGGGAGCTGAGCCAATGCCAGGCTCCGGTGGTGAGTGCGCTGCTCGACAGCAGCGGATGATCGTGTCCCTGCACGACGATGAGCGCATTGCGCTCGGCATCCTTCGCCGCTACGTACCAGGGCTGCTCGGGGTGGCCGTGCCGTCCGCCCAGCCCCAGGCCGCCGCGCTGGCCGAGCGTATAGAAAGGCAGTCCCTGGTGGGTCCCGAGCCGCTCTCCGGCGGGCGTTTCGATGGGCCCGGGGGTCCTGGGGAGGAAGCGCGCCAGAAACTCGCGAAACGGGCGCTCGCCGATGAAGCAGATGCCGGTGCTGTCGGGCTTGTCGAACACCGGCAGCCCGGCAGCGCGCGCGCGCTCGCGCACCGCGCTCTTGTGCCACTCACCCAACGGCATCAGCGTGCGGGCCAGCTCCTCGCCCGCCACGGCGTGCAGGAAATAGCTCTGATCCTTGGCGCCGTCGCGCGCCTTGTACAAACCCGTGCCCTCCGGAGCCTCCTGCAGCCGGGCGTAGTGCCCGGTCGCGAAATATGAGGCGCCCAGGCGTCGTGCCCACTGCAGCGCCACGCCGAACTTGATCTCGCGGTTGCACAGCACGTCCGGATTGGGTGTGCGGCCGGCGCGGTGCTCACGCAGAAAATGCCGGAACACGCGCTCACGGTACTCGAGCGCGAAGCTGGCGCGGTGCAGTGCAATGCCGAGCTCGGCCGCGACCGCGCGCGCGTCCTGGAAGTCCCGCGCGCTGGTGCAGTAGGCGTCCTCCTCCTCCTCCTCCCAGTTGCTCATGAACAGGCCCTGCACCTCCCAGCCCGCTTGCCGCAGCAGCAGCGCCGCGACTGCGGAGTCGACACCCCCGGAGAGCCCGACGATGACGCGCGCGGCGCTCACAGGCTCAGGGCCTCGGCGCTGGCGGCGCTGGCAGCCTGCAGGTCGAGGCCGGCGACCGGCTCGAGTGCCAGGCGCTGGCCCGAAAGGTAGTCGTGCACGCAGCGCAGCACCAGGGGGCTGCGCAGGCGCGCCGCGCGTGCCTCGAGCTCCAGGGGCGACAGCCAGTGCGTGCCCACGATGCCGGAATCGAGTTTTTGTCCGGCGTCATGGTCCGCGACCGCACCGGTGAAGGCGAAGCGCAGGGTGCGGCGCCCGTTGGCGGGATTACGCCACAGGTACACGCCCAGGAGCGCCTGCGGCTCGAAGCGCCACGCCGTCTCTTCGCGCACCTCGCGCACGACCGCCGCAAACAGGGTCTCACCGTGCTCGACGTGTCCGGCGGGCTGATTGAAGACCAGCCGGTGGTTGATGCGCTCTTCCACGACCAGGAAGCGGCCGGCCGTCTCCGTGACGGCCGCGACGGTTACGTCAGGCGTTCGGGGCATGCAGGGGATTATAGCCGTCGGCGGCGCGACGGTCGGGGGCGCGATTTCAGCCGCGGCGTGCGGTGCGCAGGCCGCGCTCGACCGCGCTCGCGTTCCACACCTGATCGAATTCCTGCAGGTACAGCCGGGCGGCCGGCGGATTGTTGATGTCGGCGACACCGTCCCAGCTGTCGGCGCGCATACGGTAGACGATCGCCCGGTCGTCGGCGATGAGATACGCGGAGGCGCGCTGCGGCGACTGCGCCGCCACGTAGCGGATGTCGATGCAACTGGACAGCCGCCGCCCCATGGCGACGAAGCGGTTGCTGTCGCGCATGACGCGGGTCGGCTCCGCCAGCAGCACCCGCACCTTGGAGAAGCTGCGCGTCAGGACGAAGTGCTTGATGATCTCGAGGAAGGCGGTCTGATCGAACAGGTCGGGCTCGAGATCGGGTGTGTAGATCGAGATCAGCCGCTGCGCGGTGGCCGCGATCTCGTTGACCGCCGCGCGAACCTCGGCGAGGGAGGTGAGAACCGTCAGGGTCTCGGCCCCCTGGCGCGTCACGGGGGCAGGGCCGCCAGGGCTGGCGGATTCCGGCGCATAGCGCGCGTTCGCGAGCTGCGCCAAAGCACTGTTCAGGTCAAGTTCCGTGGTTATTGCCACGAGTGGCGCCCCGCATTCGCCTGCATGGGAGGCAGGCTGACGGGGATCTTAGTGACGGCCAGGGGGTTTTCCTTGCCGAACCGGTCACGATTTGGCGGCCGCATCTGCTCACAGTAAGTCAAAAACGAGGCGCAGTTCGCACTTTTGGCCGGACTGTCGGAAGATGCCGACACCCCGGTTGGTGTGCCACAGCGGCCGTTGGCGGCCCTCAAATCCGGCGCGCCAGCTGCGCGGCGAGCCCGGTGTAGTCGGCCGGCTTGAGGGCGCGCAGGCGGCTCTTCTCGGCCGGGGCGAGCGGCAGAGTGTCGATGAAGGCGGCGAGGGTGGCGGCATCGATCGTGCGGCCGCGTGTGAATTCCTTCAGGCGCTCGTAGCCCCCCGGCACACCCGCGGCGCGCAGCACGGTCTGCACCGCCTCACCCAGGACTTCCCACGTGGCGGCGAGATCGGCCGCCATGCGCTCAGGATCGGCCTCGATTCTGGCCAGTCCCCGTCCGAGCGCGCTCCAGGCGATCAGCGCATGAGCGAGCGCGACGCCCAGGTTGCGCAGCACGGTCGAGTCGGTGAGATCCCGTTGCCAGCGCGACACCGGCAGCTTCTCGGCGAAGTGCCGCAGCAGCGCATTGGCCACGCCACAGTTGCCTTCTGCGTTCTCGAAGTCGATCGGGTTCACCTTGTGAGGCATGGTCGATGAACCGACCTCGGCGGCGAGGGCGCGCTGGCGCAGATAGCCGAGCGAGACGTATCCCCACAGGTCGCGGCTGAGATCGATGACCATCACGTTCACGCCCGCGAGGGCGTCGCAGTATTCGGCGATCCAGTCGTGCGGCTCGATCTGGGTGGTCCAAGGGTTGTACTCGAGGGACAGCGAGGTGACGAACGTCTGGGAAACGGCCGGCCAGTCCACCCCCGGCAGCGCCGCGGCGTGGGCGTTGAAGTTGCCGACCGCACCATTCCACTTGCCCAGAATGCTCACTGCCGCGAAGCGGCGCTGCGCGCGCCTGAGGCGCGCCACGAAGTTGGCGAACTCCTTGCCGAGGGTAGTCGGGCTCGCCGGTTGTCCGTGCGTGCGCGCCGGCATGGCGGTGTCGGCGTAGCGGTGCGCGAGCGCCGTAAGCTCCACCGTGCGGGCCTCGAGCGTGCCGAGGAGCGTCGCGCGCGCCGCGTGCAGCAGGCGCGCGTAACTGAGGTTGTTGATGTCTTCCGAGGTGCAGCCGAAGTGCACCAGCTCGAGGGTCGCATCCGTGGCCCCGACCGCGGTCAGTTGCTCACGCAGGTAGTATTCAACAGCCTTGACGTCGTGATTGATGCGCTCCTCGATGGCCTTGACGGCCGCCGCCGCTGCCGGCTCGGGTGCGACGGCAAGCTGACGCGCGCGCTCGCGCACCGCGGGCGTGAACAGCGCGCCGGGCAGTTGCGGCACCGCCGCCGCCAGATGCAGCAGCCACAGCGCCTCGATACGGATGCGCTCGCGGATCAGTCCGCCCTCGGTGAGCAGGCCGCGCAGCGGCGCGCTCGCGGCGCGGTAGCGCCCATCCACCGGCGACAGCGCGTCGAGCGCCGACAGTAGATCGCTGGAGCTCGCGGACATGCGCTACCATGATAACGCATACGGTCGTCCGGCTTCGGTTCGGTTGCCGCAGCCGGCGCGGAAGTGCGCGGAGTGTCTGCATGAGGACTTCCTTTCGGGTGGAGCGCGACAGCATGGGCGAGATCAAGGTGCCCGCCGATGCGCTGTGGGGGGCGCATACCCAGCGCGCGGTGCAGAACTTCCCCGTAAGCGGCCTCACCCTGCCGCGGCCGTTCATCGGCGCATTGGGCCTGGTGAAACAGGCCGCGGCACGCGTCAACAGGGAGCTGAAGCTCCTCGAGCCCAAGGTGGCGCAGGCGGTGGAGGAGGCCGCCGCGGAGGTGGCGGCGGGGGTGCACGATGAGCAATTCCCAATCGACGTCTTTCAGACCGGCTCGGGAACCAGCAGCAACATGAATGCCAACGAGGTCGTCGCGTCGTTGGCGAGCCGGAGGCTCGGCAGCCCGGTGCATCCCAATGACCATGTCAACATGTGCCAGAGCAGTAACGATGCGATTCCGACCGCCATCCACGTGAGCGCTGCGCTCACGGTGCGCCGCGAGCTCACACCGGCGCTCGAGCACCTGGCCGAGGTGCTGCGCGCCCGCGAGCGCGAGGTTGCGGGCATCGTGAAGACCGGCCGCACGCACCTGATGGACGCCATGCCGGTGACGCTGGCACAGGAGTTGTCCGGCTGGCGCACCCAGATCGAGAGTGGCGTGGCGCGGCTGAAGTCCGTCGAGCCGCGCCTGCTCGCCCTGGCACAGGGCGGCACCGCCGTCGGCACCGGCATCAACGCGCATCCGGAATTTGGCCGGCGATTCTGCCAGCAACTCGCCGTGCTCACCGGCGTTGAGTTTGCACCGGCGCGCAACTACTTCGAAGCGTTGTCGGCGCAGGACACCGCGGTGGAGCTGTCGGGCCAATTGAAGGTGATCGCCGTGAGTCTCATGAAGATCGCCAACGACCTGCGCTGGATGAACAGCGGCCCGCTGGCGGGGCTCGCCGAGATTGCACTGCCGGCCCTGCAACCGGGCAGCAGCATCATGCCCGGCAAGGTCAACCCGGTGATCCCCGAGGCCACCACCATGGTGGCGGCGCAGGTGATCGGCAACGATGCCACCATCACCCTCGCGGGGCAGTCGGGTAACTTCCAGCTGAATGTCATGCTGCCGCTGATCGCACACAATCTCCTGCAGAGCATCCGGCTGCTGGCAAACGCGGCGCGGCTGCTGGCCGACAACGCCATCGCGGGCTTCAAGGTGAACGAGGCGCGGCTCGCCGAGGCGCTCGAACGCAACCCCATTCTGGTGACCGCGCTGAATCCCGTGATCGGCTACGAGAAGGGCGCCGCCATTGCCAAGAAGGCGTACGCGGAGGGACGGCCGATCCGCGAGGTCGCAGCCGAGCTGACCGATCTGCCACGCGAGCAGCTGGCGCGGCTGCTGGATCCGGCCGAGCTCACCAGCGGCGGGATCAAGGGCGGCAGCAGCGGCGGAGGCTGAGTTGGCAGGTGCCGCAGCGAAGCGCGACTGGGCGCAGATCATCCGCACGCGGCTCGCCGGCTCCACGCCCCGACACGAGGTGTCGGATTGGCTGGTTCCGGGCATGTTTGAGCCCATGACTGCCTCGCAGCGGCGCCGGTTGCCGCCGGACCCGGTGCCTGCCGCGGTGCTCATACCGCTGGTGGAGCGGCCCGAGCTCACGGTGCTGTTCACACAGCGCGCCACGCAGTTGCGCAATCACGCCGGCCAGATCAGTTTCCCGGGCGGACGCATCGAGAGCACCGACGGCAGCCCCTCGGCGGCGGCACTGCGCGAGGCACGCGAGGAGATCGGCCTTACCGAGCGCTTCGTGTCGGTGATCGGCTACCTGCCGGACCACGTCGTGATCAGCGGCTTTCGCATCACGCCGGTGGTGGCCCTGGTGCAGCCGGGCTTCGAGCTGCTGCTCGATGCGCAGGAGGTTCAGGACAGCTTCGAGGTGCCGCTCGATTACCTGTTCGATCCCGCCAATCACCACCGGCACCGCCACACTTCCGCGATCAGCGGCGAGGAGGTGGAGTTTTGCGAGATCCCATACGGTGATCGCAACATCTGGGGCGCCACCGCCGGGATGCTCCTCACCCTCTATCGGGTGTGTGTCGGACCCGCCGATGAGTGACGCCGAACGCGCCCTCGGCGCACTGCTCGCGCTGATGGCGCGCCTGCGCGATCCGCAGCGCGGCTGTCCCTGGGACCGCGAACAGACCTTCAGCAGCATCGCCCCTTACACCATCGAGGAGGCCTACGAAGTCGCCGATGCCATCGAGCGTGGCGAGCGCGACGCGCTGCGCGATGAGCTCGGTGACCTGCTGTTTCAGGTGGTGTTTCACGCCCGCATGGCCGAGGAGCGCGGTTGGTTCGACTTCGCCGCAGTCGCCACCGCGATTCACGACAAGCTCGTGCGCCGCCATCCGCACGTGTTTGCGGGCACCTCGCCCGCGCCCGAGGAACTGGTGCGTGTGTGGGAGGAGCAGAAGGCGCAGGAGCGCGCCGCGTCGGACCGGGCTCGCCCGGCGGGGGAGGGTACGGTGTTGGCCGGCGTCCCGCGGGCGCTGCCGGCGCTGGTGCGCGCGGCGAAGCTCGGCCGCCGGGCGGCACGCGTCGGCTTTGACTGGCCGGATGCGCTCGAGGTGCGGGCCAAGGTGCTGGAGGAACTGCACGAGATGGATGGCGCGCTCGCCGCCGCCGGCGCCGCGGGCGAGGCGGGCGCCGATGCGGGAGCGATCGCGGATGAGCTCGGGGATCTGCTGTTCTCCATCGTGAACTGGAGCCGGCACCTGAAACTCGACGCGGAGGCCGCGCTGCGGGCCGCCAATGCCAAGTTCGAGCAGCGCTTCGCCACCATGGAATCACTCGCGCGCGCACGTGGCCTCGATCTCAAGAGCCTGTCGGCGGCCGAGTGGGACGCGTTGTGGCGCAAAGCAAAACTGAACCGCACCTGAACATAACAGGCTGTGGCTGAAAGTCGCAGCGCAATACACTAATGCGCTACCCTTGCGCGCACCCATGAACGCGTGGCGAGCTGCTCCTCTCATCTTATGGCTGCCCGTGGTGGGCGCGAACGCAGCTGCGGCCTCCACCGCGGCTGCGGAACCGATCGGCCGCATGGCCGTGGCGCGCGCGGCGGTTTCGATGGACCAGGCCGTCAAGATGGTCGAACAGCGCTTTCGCGCGCGCGTGGTGAAAGCCGAGACGCAGAAGGGCGACGGCCGCACCGTCTACGTGTTGAGGCTCCTCAACGACTCGGGCAAGGTCTGGACGGTGCGCGTGGATGCGGCGGACGGGTCGGTGCAGTAGCCGCACACTGAAGGGGGCGGCATGCGCGTACTGGTGGTCGAAGACGAAGCGGCGCTGCGCGACTCGCTGAAGGAGCGGCTGGCCGCCGCGGGTTTTTCCGTGGACGTGGCGCGCGACGGCAACGAGGGGCTGTTCGCGGGGCTCGAATACCCGCTGGACGTCGCCGTCATCGACCTCGGGCTGCCGAACCTTCCCGGCCTGGAAGTGATCCGCCGCCTGCGGGCGGCGCGCAAGACCTACCCGATCCTGATCCTCACGGCGCGCGACAACTGGCAGGACAAGGTCGAGGGGCTGCAGGCGGGGGCGGATGACTACGTCGCCAAGCCGTTTCACTTCGAGGAAGTGCTGGCGCGGCTGCAGGCGCTGCTGCGCCGGGCGGGCGGCTGGGCGAGCCCGCAGCTCAATTGCGGAGCCGTGGTGCTGGACACGCGCGCGCAGACCGTAGCGGTGAGCGGCGCACCCGTGGAGCTCACCACCTTCGAGTACCGCATCCTCGAGCACCTGATGCTGCGCGCCGGGGATGTGATCTCCAAGACCGAGTTGACCGAGCGCCTGTACGACCAGGACTTCGAGCGTGACAGCAACGTCATCGAGGTGCTGGTCGGGCGGCTGCGCCGCAAGCTCGACCCGCAGGACGAGCTGCGTCCCATCGAGACGCTGCGCGGCCGGGGTTATCGTTTCGCGCTGCCGCGCGACGCCGCCTCCTAGGCGGCCGGCACCGCGCTGCACAGCAGACCGTGCACTCGCTCAGTCGGCGGCTGCTGGTTTCGGTCTCCGTGCCCCTGGCGTTGTTCTTCGGCGGCATGATGCTGGTGCTCGACACCGGTTTCCGGGCGCTCTCGGAGCGCTCGCTGCGCGAGCTCCTCGACTCGCAGATGGTGTCGCTGATTGCTGCGGCCGAGCTGCAACCGAACGGCGGCTATGCCCCGGCCCCGCACACGCTCGATCCACGGCTGGCGACCCCGCGCTCGGGACTCTACGCGGAGATCCATTCGCAGCGTTACCTGTGGCGCTCGCCCTCGACGGCGGGCCTGTCCACCAGCGATTTCGGAGCGCTGCTCGTGCCCGGGGAGCGCAACCTGCTGTACACGGCCTTCGGTCACGACCGCGTGGCCATCGAGAGCCGCGCGATCCAGTTCGCGGATGACCCCAGTGGCACGCGCACGATTACCTTCAGCGTTGCCGTCAGCCTCAGCCCCTATGAGGAGCAGCTGTGGCGCTTCCGCCGCGAGCTGATCGGCTGGTTCGCAGGACTCATGCTGGTGCTGCTCGTGACACTGGCCGCGCTCCTGCGCTGGGTGCTCGCGCCCGTGCGGCGCATGGAGCGGGAGATTCACGAAGTGGAGGAGGGGCGCTGCGAGACCCTCGGCGCGGGGTACCCGCGCGAGTTGTCCGGCGTCGCGACCAACCTCAATGCGCTGCTGCTCGGGGAGCGCAAGCGCGTCAGCCGCTACCGTGACACGCTCGGGAACCTGGCGCACAGTCTGAAGACCCCGCTCGCCGTCATGCGAGCAAGTCTGTCCGGCGCAACGCCCGCCGGCCCCGTGGGGGCGGAGATCGATCGCATGACCGGCATCATCGAGCACCAGTTGAAGCGTGCCGCCGCCTCCGGCGGGGCACTGCTCGGGCAGGCGCCGGTGGAGGTGGCGCAGTTGGCGGCCGAGCTGCGCGGCACGCTGCTGAAGGTGTACGCGGGCAAGGATCTGTCGCTCGAGCTCGCGATCGCACCGGCGACGCTGTTCGTCGGTGATCGCGGCGACCTCACGGAGCTGATGGGAAACCTGCTCGACAACGCCTGCAAGTGGTGCCGCAGCCGGGTACGGCTCACGGCGAGCAGTGACGAGAGCGCCGGCCCGCGCGAGCGCCTGCGGCTCATCGTGGAGGACGACGGACCGGGTATTTCCGCGGACGACCGCGCGCGCGTGCTGGAGCGCGGCGTGCGTACGGACCAGAACGTGCCGGGCTATGGGCTGGGGCTCGCCATGGTGCACGATACCGTGGACCTGTACGGCGGGCAGCTCGCGATCGACTCATCCCCGCTCGGTGGCGCACGTTTCTCGCTGCGGCTGCCGGGACGCTGACGGCGGGCGCGCTACTGCGCCACCTTGAACTCGATCCCCTGCGCCAGCGGCAGCTCCCGGCTCCAGTTCACCGTCGTGGTCTGGCGGCGCATGTACGCTTTCCAGGCATCCGAGCCGGACTCGCGTCCGCCGCCGGTATCCTTCTCACCGCCGAACGCGCCGCCGATTTCGGCGCCCGAAGTGCCGAGATTGACGTTGGCGATACCGCAGTCGCTGCCGGCGGCCGACAGGAAGGCTTCCGCGTTCTGCAGTCGGTCGGTGAACAGCGCCGAAGACAGGCCATGGGCGGCGGAGTTCTGGGCGGCGATCGCCTCGGCAAGCGAGGCGACCGGAATCAGGTACAGAATCGGTGCGAAGGTCTCGGTCTGCACGATTGGCCACTCGTTGCGGACGCGAATGATCGCCGGCTCCACGAAGTTGCCGGGGCGCTTGAGGGTATTGCCGCCATAGAGCAGCTCGCCGCCGGCTTCGCGTGCGCTCGCGATAGCGGCCTGGTAGCGCTCGACGGCTTGGCGGTCGATCAGGGGGCCCATGAGCGTGCCGCTCTCCAGTGGATCACCGATGCGCACCTGCCGGTAAGCGTGAATCAGGCGCCGCTCCAGCTCCGCCGCGATCCCCTGGTGGGCGAACACGCGCCGCGTGCTGGTGCAGCGCTGGCCGGCGGTGCCGACTGCGCCAAACACGATCGCCGGCACCGCGAGGTCGAGATTGGCGGTCTCGTCGACAATGACGGCGTTGTTGCCACCGAGCTCGAGCAGGCTCTTGCCGAGGCGCGCGGCGACGCGCTCGCCGACCTTGCGACCGACCTCGGTCGAGCCGGTGAAGGAGATGAGCGCCACGCGCCGGTCCGCCACGAAGCGCGTCGCCAGCTCCGTGCCGGAGTCCACGAACAGCTGAAAGACCGGCGGCAGATGGTTGGCTTCGACCACGCTGTTGCACAGCCGCTGCAGGGCGAGCGCCGTCAGGGGTGTCTTGGGCGAAGGCTTCCACACGCAGGCGTTGCCGCACACGATCCCGAGGAACGCGTTCCACGACCACACCGCGACCGGGAAGTTGAAGGCCGTGATGATGCCCACGACCCCCAAGGGATGCCATTGCTCGGACATGCGATGCCGGGGGCGCTCGGAGTGCATGGTCAGGCCGTAGAGCATGCGCGACTGGCCGACCGCGAAGTCGGCGATGTCGATCATCTCCTGAACCTCGCCCAATCCTTCCGCGAGGATCTTGCCGTTCTCCAGTGACACCAGCGTGCCGAGGTCGCTCTTGTGCCGCCGCAACTGCTCCCCGAGCAGGCGTACCGCTTCCCCGCGCTTGGGCGCCGGCACGTCGCGCCAGGCGGCCGCGGCCTCGACGGCGGAGCCCAGCACGTGCTCGTAATCCTGCGCGCTGGCGGGCCGCACCTGCGCGAGCAGCGCGCCATCCGCAGGGTTGTGCACGTTCATGAGCGCGGCGTCGGTGGCGTTCGACCAGCCGCGCGATCCGGACCAGGCGCCGGGGTTGACGGCGCCCAACCCCAAGCGCTTCAGCAGCGCACCGATGTCCCTGCTCATCCGTTCGCCGCCTGGCGGCGCTGATGGCCGGCTTTACCCGACACGACCACCTCGCCGGATACGTGCTTGGTACCACCCGGCGCGTAGTAACGGCCGAAGCGGTTGGCGAGAATCTCCGTCAGACGAAACTGCTCCTGCGCCACGAAGCCACTGTACCGCCCCTGGTGCTCGAGCACGAGGTCCACGACCGCGGTGATTCCGGCGGCCGTCGTCACCTGGATCGCCGACCACAGCCGCCCGGCGATGACCTGCGGATAGATCTTGTTGACGTAGTTCTCCTCGCGCAGCTGTCCGTCCTGCGTGCCGGTGACCGCTGCATACACGATCACCACATCCTGCAGGGTCTGCGGGACGGCGTTCTCCAGGATGCGCTTGAGCGTGCCGCGATCGTGATTGAGCTTCAGGTCGTGCATGAGCAGGCGCATCTGCTGGCAGTGACCGGGGTAACGCATGGTCTTGTAGTTCATCGTTTCGATGTGTGCGCCGTGCGTCTCGGCCAGCGACCCGAGACCCCCGGAGGTGTTGAACGCCTCATACAGCGTGCCGTCGATCTCGATTTCCTCGAGTCCCTCGAGAGGCGCAACCTCGAGCAGCCGCCCGTCGCTCACCGCCTGGCAGGGGTTGCCGTACTCATTAATGAGTCCCTCGGTGGACCAGGTGAGGGAGTACTTGAGGACGTTGTTCGGGTGCTGCGGCAGGGCCCCGACGCGCAGCTTCACCGCCCGCAACGCGTCAAAGTGCGTGATCAGCTCGGCAGCGGCGATGCTGATGAATCCGGGAGCGAGCCCACATTGCGGCACGAACGCCTGGCCAGCCCCCGCGGCGAGGGTGCGCACCGAGCGGGTGACGTCCACGTCTTCCGTCAGGTCGAAGTAGTGGAGGCGCGCCTTGCGGGCGGCCGCGGCGACTCCGACGTTGCAGTAGTACGGCAGGCTGGAAACGACGGCATCGAGCGGCTGCTCGGCGAGATGCCGCGCGAGTGCCGCCGCGTCGCTCGCGTCCAGTGCGAAGGCGAGGATGTTGCGGGTCTCGTGGGCACGCACCACCGCCTCCGCCGCAGTGCCGTCGATATCGCCCAGTTGAACTTTGTAACTGCCCGATTCGGCTAGCAATCCGGAAATCAATGCGCCGATCTTGCCGGCGCCCAGAACCAATACGCGGTGCATAGAGCCCCTCGCGGAAAAGGGGCGCATTCTGCCCGCGAAGCGCCCGCAGCGCCAGCGCCGCGCCGGGACGCCGGGCAGCGTAGGCGCCGGTGGCCGGACTCTTGCGGAAACCGTGGTAGGATCAATGACATGCGCTCACCCGAAACCACCTCCTGGCACAGCGCCAGCTGGCAGACACGGCTGGCCCAGCAACAGCCGGTGTATGCGGATCCGCGCGCGCTCGAGCGGATCGTGGCGCACGTCTCGCGCCTGCCGCCCATCGTCGTCTCCTGGGAGATCGAGACGCTGCGCGGTCGGCTTGCCGCCGCCCAGCGCGGGGAGGCCTTTCTGCTGCAGGGCGGTGACTGTGCGGAAGCGTTTGCCGATTGCGAGTCGGACACCATCGCCAAGAAGCTCAAGATCCTGCTGCAGATGAGTCTGGTGCTGCTGCACGGACTGAAGAAACCCATCATCCGCGTGGGGCGCATGGCCGGTCAGTACGCCAAGCCCCGCTCGACCGACACCGAGACGCGCGACGGGGTGACGCTACCGAGCTATCGCGGCGATCTGGTCAATCGTCCGGAATTCACTCCCGAGGCGCGTGCGGCGGATCCGGAACTGCTGCTGCGCGGTTATGAGCGCGCAGCGCTGACCCTGAATTTCGTGCGCGCGCTGGTCGAGGGGGGCTTTGCGGATCTGCACCACCCGGAGTACTGGGATCTGGGTTTCGTGCACCAGGCGCCTCTCAAGGACGCTTATCAGCGCATCGTGAGTTCGATCGGCGATGCACTGGATTTTTTCGAGGGCATCAGCGGCCGCCAGGTTCACGAGGCCACGCTGGTGGACTTCTATGCGAGTCACGAGGGCCTGCACCTGCACTACGAGCAGGCACAGACGCGCTTCCTCCCCCGGCAGAACCGCTGGTACAACCTCTCGACACACCTGCCGTGGATCGGCATGCGCACCGCGGGGCTCGAAGGCGCGCACGTCGAGTACTTCCGCGGTATCTCCAACCCCATCGCCGTCAAGGTCGGATCCGCCATGGACGCGGCCTGGCTGCAGGGCCTGGTGACGACCCTCAACCCGCAGAACCAGCCCGGCCGGCTCACCTTCATCCACCGCTTCGGCGCGAAGGAAGTGGCGGCCGCGCTGCCCAAGGCGATCGAGGCGGTGCGCCAGACCGGACAGACGGTGCTGTGGGTGTGCGATCCCATGCACGGCAACACCGAGACGACCACCGGCGGGATCAAGACGCGCCGCTTCGAGAACATCCTCAAGGAGCTGGAACTGGCGTTCCGCATCCACGCCGAGCTGGGATCGTATCTGGGCGGCGTGCACATCGAGCTCACCGGGGACGACGTGACCGAGTGCACCGGGGGTGCGCGCGGACTCACCGACCAGGACCTGCAGCGCGCCTATCGTTCGAGCGTGGATCCACGCCTGAACCACGAGCAGGCCCTCGAGCTCGCCATGCTGATCGCCGAGCGCAGCCAGAGCCGCCGCGCCGACAAACGTGCCGGCACCGCCGCGCCCTGAGAGCTTTGCAGCGCATCAGTCCTGAGCCGGCCGCCGCGTACGATCAAGACTGCAGGCGCTGCCCGCGGCTCGCGCGCTTTCTGGCCCAGGCGCGCGCCACTCATCCCGGCTACTGGGCGCGACCCGTGCCGTCCTTCGGTGCGCGCGAGCCGCGCATTCTGATAGTGGGTCTCGCGCCCGGGATGCACGGCGCCAACCGTACCGGCCGGCCCTTCACCGGAGATCACGCGGGGATCCTCCTGTACCACACGCTCTACGAGGCGGGGCTTGCCAGCGGCGCGGTATCCGCCTCCGCCAGCGACGGGCTCACGCTCTCGAACGCCCGCATCGTCAACGCGGTGAAATGCGTGCCGCCGCAGAACAAGCCCCTGCCGCAGGAGATCCGCTGCTGCAACGCCTACCTCACCGCCGAGCTGCGGCAGTTGTCCACGGTGCGCGTGTACCTGGCGCTGGGGCGCGTGGCGCACGATGCGGTGCTGCTGGCGCGCGGCCTCACGCGCGCGCGCTTCCCTTTCGCCCACGGACGCGAACACCTCCTCGATGGAGCGCACAGCATGCTCGATTCGTATCATTGCAGCCGCTACAACACCTCGACCCGCCGGCTCACGCCGCTGATGTTCAGAAAGATAATGGCGCGCACCTGCGAGCTCGCCGGCCTGCCGGTGCCCGCGGCGCTGCAGGTGCCTTAGAAGCTGCCGACCGTGTTCGACCCCAGGGAATACATCGCCTCACTCCCCAAGCGACCGGGTGTGTACCGCATGTTCGGTGCCGGGCACGAGCTGCTGTACGTCGGCAAGGCGCGCAGCCTGCGGGACCGGGTCGGGACCTACTTTGCCGCCGGCAACGTCAATCCCAAGGTGCAGGCGCTGGTGCAGCAGATCACCGCCATCGAAGTCACGGTGACCAACTCGGAGACCGAGGCGCTGCTGCTCGAATACAACCTCATCAAGGCGCACAAGCCGCGCTTCAACGTGGTGCTGCGCGACGACAAGAGCTTTCCCTACATTCACCTGTGCGCGGAGCACGAGTTTCCGCGGCTCATGTTCTACCGGGGCACGCGCAGCGCCCCCGGCCGCTACTTCGGACCCTTCCCCAATGCGGGCGCGGTGCGCGACACGCTCAACCAGCTGCAGAAGCTGTTTCGCATCCGCAACTGCCGCGACAGCTTCTTCGCCAACCGCAGCCGGCCGTGCCTGCAGCACCAGATCGGCCGCTGCTCGGCACCGTGCGTCGGTCTCATCACGCGCGCCGCCTACGCCGAGGACATGGCGGCGGCGGTCAAGGTGCTCGATGGCCGCAGCGATGAGGTGAATGCCGAGCTGCAGGCGCGCATGGAGGAGGCGGGCGCCAGCCTGCAGTTCGAGCGCGCGGCGCAGATCCGCGATCAGCTCGCAGCCCTCAAGCGCATCCAGGCACAGCAGGTCGTGACCGCGGAAGGGCATCGCGATGTCGACGTATTCGCGATCGTCGGCGAGGCCGGCGAATACGCTGTGAGCGTGATGCTGGTGCGCGGGGGCCGCAATCTCGGCACCACCAGCTACTTCCCGCGCGCCGCGCTCGCGGAAGCCGACGAGGCGCTCGCCTCCTTCGTCATGCAGTACTACGCGAGCGCCGAGGCTCCCGCGGAGGTGCTGCTCGGTAATCCGCTCGAAGACGCGGCATCCCTGGCGGAGCTGCTCAGCAGCCGCACCGGGCACGCGGTCGAAGTGCGCCATCCGCAGCGCGGCCTGGCGGTGCGCTGGGTCGAGCTGACCCAGGAGAACGCCGTGCAGGCGTTGCGCATGCGCTTCGCGCAGCGCCAGGGGATGGACGAGATGCTGCAGGACCTGTCCGAGGTGCTCGACCTGCCCGAGCCGCCCGCGCGCCTGGAGTGCTTCGACATCAGCCACACGGGCGGCGAGGGCACGGTGGCATCCTGCGTCGTGTTCGGTCCGGAGGGTCCGCTGAAAAAGGAGTACCGGCGCTTCAACATCAGCGGCGTCGCGCCGGGGGACGATTACGCGGCGCTGCGGCAGGCGCTGGAGCGCCGCTACAAGCACGTGCGCCAGGGGGAAGTGCAGGCGCCGGACCTGCTGCTGATCGACGGCGGCGCGGGGCAGATCAGCCAGGTGCACGCGGTGCTCGCGGAGCTGGGCTATGGCGATCTGACACTCGTCGGGGTGGCCAAGGGTCCGGACCGCAAGCCCGGACAGGAGCGGTTGTTCGTGTACGGGGTGGCCACGCCGGTGACGCCCGAAGGCCACTCCCCGGCCGCACGCCTCGTGCAGAGAATCCGCGACGAAGCGCATCGGTTTGCGATCACCGGTCATCGCCGCAAGCGCGCGCGCCGTTACAACGAGTCGGTTCTGGAAGTGGTTCCGGGACTCGGACCTGCAAAGCGGCGCGCGCTCCTGAAGCACTTCGGCGGCCTGCAGGGAGTGATGCGCGCCGGCGTGGCGGACCTCACCCGGGTGGCGGGAATCGGAGCGACACTGGCGCGAAGTCTTTATGATCACCTGCATCCGGGCTCGTGAGAAGCAGCTGATGGCGTGGAACCTGCCCAACACCCTCACCTGGGCGCGCATCGCCGCGATCCCGCTCATCGTCGTGTTGTTCTACATGCCGTACCCGTGGGCCGATCCGGCCGCGGGTCTGTTGTTCGCGGCCGCCGGCGTCACCGATTCGCTCGACGGCTATTTCGCGCGCCGGCTCGGCCAGGTCTCACGCCTGGGCGCATTCCTCGATCCGGTCGCGGACAAGCTGATCGTCGCCGTCGCGCTGGTGTTACTGGTGAGCAGGGATGCGCGCTGGCCGATCGTGCTCACGGCGGCGATCATCATCGGCCGCGAGATCACCATTTCGGCGCTGCGCGAGTGGATGGCCGAGATCGGCGCGCGGCGCAAAGTCGCGGTCTCGCAGCTCGGCAAGTACAAGACCATCCTGCAGATCATCGGTCTGTCGCTGATGTTGTACCGCTGGCATCTGTTCGGGCTGCCGACCTACCGGCTCGGCGTGGGGCTCACGGAGGTCGCCGCCGCGGCAACGCTCGTTTCCATGGCGGCCTATCTGCGTATCGCGTGGCCTGAGCTAAAACGTTAGGTATATATTGTAAGCTATTATATCTACGTGACTTAGTTTCACCGGTTTCAGACGGAAAGTGAGCCCCCGGCGCGCTTCAGACTCGCCTTGACTTCCAGAGGGGTGTACATAGAATTCGCGGCTCCTGATTCTGCGGATGCGGGAATAGCTCAGTTGGTAGAGCACGACCTTGCCAAGGTCGGGGTCGCGAGTTCGAGTCTCGTTTCCCGCTCCATCTCCCTTCTGGAACGCGTGCCCATGAGAGGCATGCGGCTGTTCGTGGCTGGCTTGCTCCTGGCGAGCGTCGTGCCC
>Ga0099792_10000051_pt1 | contig 44042 bp, 36 predicted proteins | sample Rivendell_Oct201_8_FD_83780 | JGI IMG/M metagenome (GOLD analysis project Ga0099792, IMG submission 83780) | Vadose zone soil microbial communities from the Eel River Critical Zone Observatory, Northern California, USA -... | ecosystem: Environmental > Terrestrial > Soil > Vadose zone >...
CCCAGCCAGCGCAATTCATTCGGAATCTTCAGGAGCAGAACGACCTCGCACGCGACTGAAGCAGGTTCTCAGAGGCACTTCGGCAAACAAGCATAGGCGCCGGCAGCGGCGAGCGTCCAGAGAGAGTGCCCACTGTTCGGCATTCGCTCAATTCCCGGTGGCTGAGACTGAAAACAAGGGATATCTCTTGAGGGCGATTCGCAGTCGCGCGTTCGCAAATTCGACCCCCATTGTGTCGGCTGTCGCAGATCGACGAGACTAGTCTAGAATTTCGAATAGAAACGGTCGCCCATTAAGCCCGGTGCTGGAGACGCTTTCGATGACGAAGTCAAACAAAAGCTTGCCGCGAGGTAGCAGGCGCTTGGGTTGGAAGACAGAGTTTTTGGACGCTTTGGGCGATGCCGCAGTCGATGTCGGAGATTTGACTGAAAAAGAAGCTGTCCAGTCGGTACGGAGTCAGCGCAGTGCGCGGGGAGTCGATCGTAGGACTGAAGTCTGCCTCAGAAAGCAGAAGTGGAAAGTGTAGCTATGCTCTTTGCTCAAAACTTTGTTGCTGGTTTGAGTTGGGGCGGCTCTTCGAAAATCTGTAGCAACTTCCTCGCGCAGTAGACTCGATCGCGTTTCCCACCACTGACTTCCTCGACGATACCTTGTTTCTCCAATTGACCGATTGCCCGCATGATGGTGTTGTATGCCAAGCCGAGCCGTTGCTGAGCACCGCGTGGAGTAACAAACGGATTTGCCCCCAGCAGATCCACCATTTGAAAGGCCGCCTTTGCATGGGTATCACTAGCGAGTTTTCGCCGCCATTGCTCCAGTAGCTTGTTGGTTCGCTCGGCACGACTCAGCGCGTCTTCGGCCTGCCGCGCGACACCATTCAAGAAATACTGAAGCCAGCCGGCCCAATCACCGGCTTCTGTGATGCCTCGAAGCCCTCCGTAATAGTCGGTACGGGTAGCGTCGAAGAATGCCGAAAGGTAAAGAAACGGCGCCGGTAGGACGTTTCTCTCGCACAATTCGATTGTGATGAGCAGGCGACCTACGCGGCCGTTGCCATCGAGGAAAGGATGAATCGCTTCGAACTGGTAGTGCGCCAACGCAGTGTGAATGAGTGGCGGTAGCATCTGGTCATGAAGGAACTTTTCCCACGCCGCGAGATGCTCACCCAAAGAGCCAGGCGGAGGAGGGACATACGACGCTTGCGCGAGGGTGGCACCCGGAGGGCCAATCCAATTCTGTGTGCGGCGGAATTCACCGGGAGTTGCGTGTTGCCCCCGCACTCCGGTCATCAACTTTTCGTGAAGTTCGCGCACGAGTCGTAACGACAGCGGTAATGTTTTGAGTCGCTCGATTCCGTACTCGAGGGCTACGACATAGTTGCCAACCTCGCGTAAGTCCTCCGGGCTGCGTTCGACCGCGGCACCGGCCTCAGATGCCAGCAATTCCCCAAGAGTGGATTGGGTGCCTTCGATTCGACTGGAAAACACGGCTTCACGGCGTATAAAGGGGCGAATGAGAACATGGGGATTTGGTAAACGCCGTCCTTCGCCTGCGAGTTTACCCACCATCGTGGAGGCATTCGCGAGCGCAACTGCCAAAGTCTCTGTCCACTCGATCGCTGGCGGCAATACTTTCGGATGGAAAGCGCGGTAGCCTTCCAGGGTTTTGACCCATCGCCCTGCAGGACTGCTCTTCGTGTGAGTGTTCGACTGGGAATTCACGGGATGAAATACACCATATCGCTATTTCAGTGTTGGCGCAATAACTGAAACAGCCAGGATTCTTATTTCAGCGTGGTTTCCCATTGTCGGCCCTGCGTCTGAACCGCACAGCCCACTGATTCTAAGTGACATACGCAGGGTTCGAAGCGACATTTGCCGGTCCCATTTCCGAAGACCTTCGGGCCTCAAATCAGCCTCCGCGCTATGGCGACAATCTCCCAACTACCTCAGCATCACGATTTCGGAATTGCTCTCGTCTATAAACTCCAGCGGGATAAGAGTGAACGACCAGACTGTTGTTCTCCCGGTTGCAGCACCCGCAGACGTAACAATTCGCTTGACGCTTACTTCTTCGGCCGCCTCAAAATCCACTCGATCGCCAAGAAAAGACGGATGGGTCGTGCCGGCAAACTCGATGTACGCATCGACGGCGTCGAGCTAGCGGATAGCGAAAGGGCAACACTGCGCGCAGTGAAGGAGAGCCAGGGAGGGAGTCACACCGGGATAATGGCTGGGGGTATGGTAGCCACCAGCTTGATCGTCTGGCCCGTGGCCCCAGTCTTTCTCCTCATGCATGGGAAGTAGGCGGAGCGTTTGCCGGCTGACTTTGGCCGGACGGCGAAGGCGGCGAGCTCAACTGCGCGAGAGCAGTTGATAGCATGCAACAGACGACAATCAAACTAGCAAGCGTGGCAGACATCGCATGAGCCTCCTACCTGTTCAGGATGAAAAGATTACTTGCGAGGTTTCAGAGTTTTTGGACTCAAGAGAAGGGATGCCGAGCACATCACACAAGCAGTCTGCAATAACTGTGCTGCGCCCCCCAGGACGGCCGCCCCTAATTGCACTGCCCACCCGCAATGCGGCCCTGCCGGCTTCGGTCGGCGAGATCAACGATCAGATTCTTGACTGATATTACTTATGTACGTTCACCCAAATCGCTTCTGTGAGGTGGGACTGCCGGTTGTTTTTTTCGAAGCTACTTTCCGTGCAGGGCTAGCGCCCGCGAGTTGTTCGCGAACTACGGGCGCGACACGCGTGCCTAGGATCTCGATGGCGCGCAGCATCTTCTGATGTGGAAGCGTGGAGACGCCCATTTGGAACGTGATACGCGAGATTCCACCGAGGACGTCATTGTCATACAGTATTTTCTCCGCAACGGTTTCGGCGTCGCCGATGAGCAGCGCGCCGGTGGGCCCGCGCACGGCGTCGAACTGCGCCCGGGTCGTCGGCGGCCAGCCACGTTCCTTGCCGATCTCCGTGAAAGTGTGAGCGTACCCTGGATAAAAGTCGTCGGCAGCTTGCTGGGTGGTGTCGGCCAGAAAGCCGATGGCGTGAAGTCCCACGGTTAGCTTCTCGGCGGGGTGACCGGCGCGGCGGCCGGCCTCGCGGTAAGCGTCAATGAGAGGGCGGAATCGTTTTGGTTCGCCACCGATAATGGCGACCATGAGCGGCAGCCCGAGCGTGCCGGCGCGGACGAAGGAGGTGGGCGTGCCGCCGACGCCGACCCAGATGGGCAGTGGATCCTGCAGCGGGCGCGGGTAAACAGCTTGACCGGTAAGCGGCGCGCGGTGCTTACCGGACCACCTGACATGCGTATTGTCGCGGATGGCGAGGAGCAGATCGAGCTTTTCGGCGAAAAGTTCGTCGTAGTCCTCGAGGCGGAGGCCGAAGAGCGGGTAGGACTCCACGAATGAGCCGCGGCCAGCGACGATCTCAGCGCGGCCACGGGAGATCAGGTCGAGCGTGGCGAATTCCTGGAAGACGCGTACAGGATCGGCGGCGCTGAGAACGGTGACGGCGCTGGTGAGGCGGATATTTTTAGTGCGCGCGGCAGCCGCGGCCAAAATCACTGCCGGAGCGGAGTCGAGGAATTCGGCGCGGTGATGTTCGCCGATGCCGAAAACGTCGAGGCCGATTTGGTCGGCGAGTTCGATCTCTTCCAGCAGATGCTGCATGCGCTCGACCGGGCTGAGCGTGAGACCGGTGGCCGGATCAGAGATGGCTGCGGCGAAGCTGTCGATGCCGATCTGCATCATTCGGGCTCCTGATATCCGATTTCCCATTGGATGACGCGCCTGCGTTTTTGTTGCAGGTTTATAAGCGATATGTAGCAGGCTGGATCCTTAAGAAATACTGTATCCCAAGGCCTATCATTCGAATGTCATGTCTGCTATTCAGCAAGCATCGATGTAGAACAACAATTCCCCGTATTTTCCGATGGAACTCCGCCATTGTTTCGACAAGCTCCGCATATTGTCGATCAAAGTCATTAGGTCATTCTTGTCAACAGGTATCCCCTGTTGTTCCATACTGGCTTTGAAACTGGCCGCACTGAAGCGCTCGTCTGCTTCCATATAGTCCAGAACCTTCCTGCCGTTTTCAACCCAGACGACCTGGTTGTCCCCGTATTCGTGCTCGTCGCTAGCCGTACCTACTCTGGCGCCAAGATCGTGCAGCAGCACGATCAACTTCGCTGGTTCAATGAAGCAGGACGAGTGTACATTCCATATTTCTTTCACTGCCCGAAAGCTTTGGCTCATTGCTTGACCGCCTTCCTTCTCTTGCGTCCTCGTAATTTGGAAACTGATGGCTGCGCCCTCATCCGCTGCCATAAGACTGGGTCCACAGTAGGGAAGTCGTGCGACCCGTTCGCAGATTCACAAATCCGCCGTGGTACGAGAGCCGCCCGTATCGAAACAACCGGGCGAGCATTGCCAGCGCGTGATAGAAGCGAGTGTCTGGTTCACGAACGGCTCCTGCTGCTCCAACGCTTCTAGCGCGCTGCACGGGGGAAGTCTGTCCTTCTTGTCGAGTCTCGCATTAATGAGTTCAGGGAAAAGTTCTGCCGCCGTCGGCAGGCGCGAGTCTCGCGCTTTGTTTCTCTGGTTTTCAGGCTGGCCGAGCACGAACTGGCCGCTGTCGGCGTTGTTACCCGGATCCAGCCAATCGTGGCAATTCCAGTAGGTTTGCGTGCGGGCCATTGCGCTCCGGGCCGCACGAGAATCCACGCAGCCTATCAGAATGTCGGTTTCGTGCCCCCAACTCTCATCGACGAAGTGCGGGACTCCTTTCCACCCGAAGCCCCAGAACAGATTGATCCGAGTGGCGAGTACTGTCGCCTTGTGTAGTCCGATCTCACTGAAAGGTTGCCGGACGCAGTTGGTGCGGGTAATCCGGTCGCCGTCGACCAAGGTCACGTCCAGCCCATGCGGATGCCCGAGAGCCACCATGGCTTGGTGCAAGTACGGCAATCCGGCTGCAATGGCGCTGCCCGTCCCGCCGCAGCCGACGACGGTGACCTGAACCTTCTTCTGCAACAGAGCACTGGGAATCTGATGTTCAATCTTCGTGGCGAGGTGCAACATCGCATCGGAATAACCAGCCTCCAAACAAAATCCGCGCTGTTGCTTCTACCGATGGCCACGTTCAGCGTGACCGCGTCCGTCGCGCGTTTCATTTCCGTGGAAATGATTAAAGGGCTTCTCGCCACGTTCCGGATGTGGACCAGCGTATCCATGCTGCGGATCGAAGCGGTTGTCTACGTGACCGTGGAAGTCGTGCGGACCGTGGAACCAAGAGCCGGCTCCGATGAAGACACCACCGTTGAACCACTCGGGCCCATAGTACCCGTACGGAGCGCAGTTGTATGGCGCGTAGTCGTAGTAGCCATAAGGGCATGCCGGCTCGGAGCCGATGTTGATCGAGACCTGCGCGGGTGCAGAGTTCGGAATGCTGGTCAGAGCGGCGAGCAGAATAGCGAAGGCAAGAACTTTTGAATAACGCATGTGTTTCTCCTCATTCCGAGAAAAGCAAACCAGCTGCCAAAGTTGTAAATACATGGGCAAGACTTCCATCCAACGCAAGGGAAAAGGGCGATCGCAGAGAAACACAGCGTGGACCTTGTCTTGGCGTGACCGCTGGCGGACCTGGTGCCGGACGGGGGACGCAGAATTCAGAAGGAGTGCAAGATTCTCGCAACCTGATTGCGGTTGCAGCCTTCCTATCTTTCCTACATTCAATCACTTGCCTCGTTCTTTTCTTCCGTTCAAGTTTGGCATTCCTAATGCACATACCTGGCTGTCGGGGCGGCATTCTTGTCGGAATGGCAAGCGCAGGCACACACGAAACTTTAGGAGAAAACAGAATGAACGCTTTAAAGAAATTGATTTTGGGCATGGGCCTGATGTCGGTCCTATGCGCTATCCCTGCCATGGCGCAGATCGCCAATAGTGTGACGTTTGACGCACCCTCCGCGTTTTACGCGGGGAACGCGAAGATGCCTGCGGGCAGATACTCGGCGAGCCAGCCGAATGCCGACGACAAGCTTTTGTTGATCGAAGACACCAGCGGCTCACACTCGGCTTTCGTGGAGTATGAAGTCGTTACCTCAAATACTCCCCATGCTCAGACCGATGTCACTTTCAACAAATACGGCAACGTCGAGTTTCTGAGCGCCATCTGGGTCGACGGACGGAAATCCGAGATGCAGATACTGCCGTCGAAAGTCGAACAAAATGCGGGAAAAGCTGCAGCCGCAGAAAAACACTCGCTGTCGGCCAACAATGCTGGCCAGCCGCAATAACTGAGCCGGCCCCGCCGGGACACTTTCAACAAGCTAAAGGAGAAATCATGAAGCTACAAAACACCATATTCTTTTCGATCGCGGTGGTTTTTGCATTAACAGCTGCGTCATTCGCCCAGCAGGTAAAGACCGACTACGATCACAAGGCAAATTTCGGACAATACAAGACGTACTCGTGGGAGAAGGTCCAAACGAAAGATCCCCTGATGGTCGACCGCATTAAGGAGGCGGTGAATGGGGTTCTAACAGCCAACGGCTTTACTCAGGTCGACTCGGGTGGCGATGTCTGTGTCATGGCGATAGAGATCACGCAGAATCAGCAGACTCTCAACACATTTTACGACGGCTTTGGAGGGGGTCGGCGCTGGGGAGGATTTGGAGGATTCGGAGACGCAACGACGACAACTGAAACCTACCAGGTCGGTTCCCTCGTTGTGGATCTGTTCGACGCCAAAACCAAGAACTTAATCTGGCGAGGCTCGTCCAGCGACACACTCTCCAACAACGCAGAGAAGAACACCAAGAACCTCGATAAGGGAGTGAACAAGATGTTCGCACATTTCCCCCCGGAGGCGAAAAAGTAACGTCGAATGTCGCTGGCGGTGGCGCGGGGCATTCATGTGGACATCGAAGATGAATGTGCTTGCCGCATTACTTGCGGCCGAGCCACTGCATTCTTCCTACTCGCCACCGAACGCCGCACCGACAGAGACTGGGACTGTTTTCCGTGAAACTAACTTTGCAGAGCCAAATCTAAATTAGTAACGAAATAGTTGCGGAAACTTGAAGGGAATCTTTGTTGTGAGTCATAAGCAACCGAGTTTGATCGCAATCAATGCAGTTATTCTCGTGTGCCTGTGGTCGTCCCCCGCTTGGTGTCAATACCACCCAACATTAGGACCGTACAAGGTATTGACGCTCGAGAATATCGTATTGCGAGATGCGGTGCGCAATAAGAACATCCCAATCAAAATCTATTATCCAGCTGCGGGAGGGCGGTGTCCGGTCATTATCTTCTCCCACGGCGGATTGGCATCAAAAGATTCTTACGCCGGCCTGGGTCAGTACTGGGCCAGCTACGGATATGTAAGCGTTCATCCTTCTCACGCCGACTCTGTTACCGATTCCGGCTTCCGCGGCACCTTGCGCCAGGCGCTCAGTGATCCCCGTGGATGGGAGAATCGCCCGGAAGACGTCTCCTTCATCATCGATTCGCTTGCGCATGTCGAAACCTTCGCTCCGCAACTCAAGGGCAAACTCGATCTCCGGCATATCGGAGTCGGTGGACACTCTTTCGGCGCTTATACGGCTGGTCTGATCGGTGGCACTACGATTCTGCTGCCGGGAAAAGCCGCGCCGCAAAGTTTTGCAGACAAGCGGGTCTCTGCCGTTGTGCTGTTATCGCCTCAAGGAGAAGGAATCATGGGGCTGAGCGCGCACTCGTGGGACTCCGTTCATGTGCCAATGCTGCTGATGTACGGTTCGCGCGATTTCGGTCCGTTTGGCGAGGAGCCAGTTTGGCGAAGTGAGGCATTCGCAAAGGGGCCCGCGGGCGACAAGTACGAGGTGGAACTCGAGGGCGGAACGCACATGGGATTCGCCGGCCTTTTTCGGCACGAAGACCACCGTGTTGAGGTATTCCAATGCGCGAAGCTCGAAACGCTGGCGTTCTGGGATGCATATTTGAAGCAAAATCCGAAGGCCAGGCAATACGTAGAGTCCCATGGTTTGCAGAAGTTCAGCGGAGACCTTGCCCGGTTTGCAAACAAGTGATTACGGGGAACCAATGCAACAACGAATAGAAGAACTCGATGCCCTTCGCGGCCTGATGCTGGTGTGGATCACCCTCACTCATTTGCCGACAGTCCTGAGCACATACGTCAATCAGCCGTTGGGATTCTTCTCCGCAGCGGAAGGCTTCATCTTTCTTTCCGCTCTGTTTACCGGCCGCATTTATTTCCGGATCGCGGAGCGCGACGGCCACGGCGCGATGTGGCGGAAGTTATGGATGCGAACAGGAAAGCTATACTGCTACCAACTATTGCTGCTGGGGTTTGCCTTCATGATAGAAGCGCCGATTGCGGCACGCGGCAACACACCTGCAGTGCATAATCTCCTCGACTTCTACTTTGCGGCGGGCCGCACACGTGCTTTCATCGATGCTGCATTGATGGTTTACAGCCCCCCCCTGCTGGATATTCTGCCAGTTTACATTTTCCTCCTTGCGCTGACTCCTTTCGCACTGATGCTAGGGTCGCGATTTGGGTGGAAGTACGCCTTGATCGGAGGCTTCACGCTGTGGATGCTCGCACAGTTCGGGTTCCGGAGTTTCGTATATCACGTGGAGGCTCGCGCTTTCGGCCTGCAGATCCCGTTGAACGAGATGGGCGCGTTCGACCTCTGGGCATGGCAACTATGGTGGTTAGTCGGGCTGTGGCTGGGCGTGCGTTGGGCCAAGGACGCTTTCCGTCTCGACTGGGTAAAACAGGTGACGATTCCGGCAGCGATAGTAGCGGGTTTTTTCCTGGTGCTGCGCTACGCGCAAATAGACGGGATCCTCACACTCGGAAAGTCCGGCTTGTTACTCGATAAGTGGGATTTTGGGGTAGGCCGGATAATCGATTTCACCGCAGTCGCAGTCGTGGCGATCAGGTTTCGATCTGCTCTCAGCCCTCTTGCGATCCGGCCCCTGGTGACGTTGGGCCAGTCATCGCTTCCGGTGTTCTGTGTGCACCTGTTGTGTGTCTTCTTCGCACTCACCATCATGAAGAACGATTCGGTCATACGAGATTGGAAAGCAATCGTTGTAGTCATCGGAAGCTTGTCAGCTCTCCTGCTCACCGCCAAAGTTGCAACTAATTGGCGGGCGAAAGCCGGCGGGAATCGCGCTCCCAGTTCCGATCTCCCCACCCCACCTGCTGGTGGTTACGAGCCGAGGCTAGCGGTGGAGAAGGTGGCTTGAGAGACTGCAGAGCGTCGGACGAATTAACCGGATCGCTATCTAATCGGACGGTACTCGCGCGTAAGCAGACTTCGCTAAAGATGAGTCCAGTCGGTAACGACACCACGGGACGGCCGCTACCGCGCGATGGACGAGCGCCGCTCTATCAAGGCAATCCTTCAACCCTGACCAGAGGCATCGAAAGGTCAGCGATGTGGACACGATTTGCGAAGTAGAGAGACCAATCAACCCCTCGCGGCGCGACGTGCTGAAAACGAGCGCGACGTTCTTTATTGCTGTGCTGTGGGGAGCAAATCCCGCAGTCGCCCGGGAGAATAAAATGACAGACACAAAGAAACCGAACACGCCGCCTTCTGTGTTGACGTATGACGATGTGAGAGCGGTCTCACCGGCGCTGGAGCACTACACGAAAGGAGCGTTACTCGACGGTTTGTGGAAGCGGCCCGATCTTTCACCACGGGATCGCAGCGTCGTCACCGTGGCTGCTCTCATCGCGCGCATCCAGACGATCCTTTTGGCTGCGCTGGTGCTCATGTTTCTGCATTCTGGCCTGTGGGCTGATGCCGGTCAAAGGAGAGCGAAACCCGTGCGAGTCTGGGAAGACTCGATGACCATTCCGACCTCCGAGGAAGGGCTTCCCGATCCGAATCCCCCCTTCGACTTTTTCAACACCGGCAGGTTCCTCAACTATCCCTACACTCTGCGCCACAATCTCGTGGACCACCGCGTCCCGCGGAAATGGCGAACGCTCAATCTAGAAAATGAATATCTGAAGTGTATCGTGCTACCAGACCTCGGAGGCCACCTCTACACCTGCATTGACAAGATCAACGGGCTCTCGATGTTCTACGCAAATCCAAGTATTAAATTTGCGCGCATTGCTTACCGCGGCATGTGGGCGGCTCTCGGGGTCGAGTTCAATTTTCCGGTTTCGCACAATTGGATGACGGTCTCGCCAGTCGACTTCGCCACCAGCCGTGAACCTGACGGCGGCGCTTCCGTGTGGGTGGGCAACATCGACCGGCCTTACGGCATGCAGTGGCACGTCCAACTCACGCTCCGCCCGGGATGCGCGTACCTTGAACAGAAGACCACGCTCTATAACCGTAGCGACACCCGTCACCGTTTCTACTGGTGGACCAATGCTGGGGTCCAAGTCTGGGACGACAGCCGGATTTTGTATCCCATGGAATTCACTGCCGCCCATGGATTCGCTGACATAGATACCTGGCCGGTAAATTCGGCCGGCGTTGACCAAAGTATTGTGGGCAATCACAAGTATGGTCCTGTATCGCGATTCAGTTACGGCAGCCGGGAACCGTACATGGCGGTGTACCATCCTCGTACAGATTCGGGGATCGTGCATTACTCGTCGCCTCTCGACCTTCCTGCGAAGAAGACTTGGTCTTGGGGTAGTGACGAAGATGGTCTTGATTGGCGAACCGCCTTGTCGGACAACAACAGCGCCTACGTGGAGATGCAGGCCGGCTTATTCAGGGATCAGGAAACATACGGATTTCTGGATCCGCAGGAAACCCGATCCTTCACCGAATACTGGATTCCGATTCGCAAACTCGGCGGCGTTTCTCGCGCAAATCCCGACGCCGTAGTTAACCTTAGTCGCCACAGCCAGGGCGGAGAGATGGTAACGATCGAGGCCGTCCTCAATGTAACCCGGGAACGGCCGAATGCACTGGTAAAAGTTCTGGATAGCACGCGAGAAGTCGCATCCGCGCGTGCTTCGCTTTCGCCGGGCGAAACGTTTCGAAAAGCCTTTAGGCTTCCCGCCAGCACAACGTACACGATCGAAATTAGTGATCAAGCCGGTAAAGTGCTGTTGCGGCATACGGAACGCAAGTACGACTTCGTCAATCGTGACAACGTTCACACGGGCGAACAGCCTTCGCACGAATATCCGGCGAATGTTAATCGTGGCGCAGACGACTTCCTCACAGTCGGCACTGACCAGGAGAGCAATGGTGAACTAATAGTTGCACTCAACACTTACCAACAGGGACTAACGCGCTTTCCAAATAACATTTCTCTGAACCGAGCCGCCGGGAGACTCGAGGTCATTCTCAATCAATACGATCTTTCGATTCAGCATCTTTCCAAGGCGCTGGCGTGGATAAATAGCGACCACGAAACCACCTACTACTTGGGACTGGCGCTGGCAGCCCAAGGGGATGTTCCGGGGGCCCGGACCCAATGGGAGTTCGCGCAACAGTCCGGCAGCTATCACGCGTCGGCGATGATGATGTTGGCCGCATTGGAAGCTAGGGCGGGGGATCGCCCAGGCGCGCTGAGAATGATCCAGGAAGTTGTCAGCAATCGTCCCGACCTGGTTCGCGCGGGAGGCATGGAGGTTGCGATGCTCCGGACGTTGCAACGCAAAGGCGACGCGACCAAGAGGCTGGCGCTCTGGAAGCAGAAAGAACCGACCAGCTCATTTCTCCGTTACGAAGCCGTCCAGCTGGGCCAGAGCGAACCGGGCCTGATGGCACATCTGGCCGCGGATCCGGAGCGCATCCTTGAAATCGCCACCGATTACATGCGCTTCGGCCTTTATGCGGATGCTCTCGATGTTCTCTCACGGCAATATCCCTCCGGCGCAGAAGTCATCGGCGAGCCCGGCGTGCTTCACCCTGCCTCATATCCTCTGATTGCCTATTACCGTGGTTTTTGCCGGTATGCTCTCGGCAAAGACGGAAGTGCGGACTTCGCCGCTGCTTCCAGCATGCCGACCAGCTATGTTTTTCCCAACCGGCCGGATTCGTTTGACGTGTTGCACCGCGCGATCGAAGTGAGCCCGGAGGACGCGACAGCTCACTTCCTGCTGGGCTCGCTCTATCTTGCTGGAGGCATGTCCAAACAGGCGCTGCAGGAATGGGAGACGACGCGCGGCATAAAGCCGGCTATCCCTACGCTGCACCGTAACATGGGGTATACCATGCTGAAATCTGGAGAGTCGCCAGAGCGGACGATTGAAATCTTCCGCGAAGGTATGCAGCACGATTCTCATAACGTCGACCTCTATCTTGGGCTGGAAGAAGCCATGGAAAAGGCAGGACAGCCTGCCAGCGAAAGAGCTCGGGCACTCCAGGGATTTCCAGAATTGCAGACTGCCCCCGCAGTCTTAGTGTTCCGGCTGGTGCACCTGCTCAGCGATGCCGGAGAGTTTGATGAAGCTGAAAAGCAACTTTCGAATCGGTTCTTTCCGCGGGAGGAAGGCGGCGCAAATGTCCGCGAAATCTATGTCGCGGTAAAGCTGCAGCGGGCCAAGGCAATGGCCGAGCAAGGACAGTGCCCTTCCGCACTAGATGTTGTGCGCCACTTGGGAGAACCGGTTGCGGGTCTGGCTTTCACCTCAAAAGGACTGGAGCCATTCATATTATCCGCTGCTCCGAAGCAAACAGTGGAAGAAATACAGGCCATTTGTCGCTAGCGCTTATGCAAAGTCCAGCTTTATCTGCCGGAGCAGTATCCTTATCTGGGAGCATTGCGATGAATGGTTTCGCGATAGTCTGCTTGGCTCTAGCGCTGTTGGCAACTGTCGCTTTCGCTGCCGACGATAAGTCAATCGAGAGCATGAAAGCAGATAACGACGTCCCTCTCAGCGCAAATCCTAATTCATCATTCTGGCAGCCTGGGCGTGCTGTTTATGCCGAAAAGGATAGGTATGGGAAGCCAATTCCCCGTTACCGCACCCAAATTCGTTCGCGGTGGACCAGGGACAATCTCTATTTCTTGTTCATCTGCCCGTACGATGCTCTCTATCTGAAAGCGGCTCCGGATACGTCGACTGAAACTCCCCAACTATGGGACTGGGACGTCGCGGAGGTTTTCATCGGTTCGGACTTCCAAAATATCCGACGCTATAAAGAGTTCGAAGTCTCTCCCCAAGGCGAATGGATCGATCTTGATATCGATTTGACGAAGCCACATCAGGAAGAGGGCTGGAGGTGGAACTCGGGATTTCAAGTTTCTACGCACATCGATCGCGCGGGGAAGATTTGGTACGCGGCCATGCGCATTCCCCTCGCGGCCATCGACCGGCGGGCACCCGCGGACGGCAATTTATTCCGCATCAACCTTTTTCGCACTCAAGGGCCGCCTTCCCAGCGAAAATATATTGTCTGGCAACCCACGATGAGTGACAGTTTCCACGTCGCTGAAAATTTCGGCATTCTTAGGTTGGTGTCTAATACGGCACGCTGAGTGCGACAACGAAGCAGCTAGTGACACACTGGTCAAACCGCGACACCTCTAGCGCATACTGCTCGCTGATTTAAAGAAGCAGTTGGATAAGGCCGTCACCCAATCGGGTGTCGATCCTTTTGGTTTCGGAACGACATGGGCGGCCTTCGATACAACATCGCACGGAGAAGGTTTAGTCGTTACAGCCAGAGAGTATGACAACCTCAGTAACTCCACCGCCTACGCAAATTATGGAGATCGTTGGACAGGCAATATTCTCGGGGCGAATGCCTGGGGACAGTCACTGATTGTCGGGAACGGCAGCAGCTTCCCCGGTTGCATGCAACACCAGGTAGCGAATCTGGCGGGGTCTCCCAACGGAGCGCCTCCAATTCTCGCCGGAGCTGCGGTGGAGGGGCCTAACAAAACCTCTTCCAGAGGACTAGTGAGCGGAATGATCACTTGCCCGGCTAACGGTGTGGACACCTTCGCTCAGTTCAGCGGAAGTAACGGAGCCTTTTATCAGGACAATGTGCAATCGTGGTCCACGAACGAGCCGGCAATTGATCTGACAGCTTCTTCGTTCCTCGCATTTTCCTGGGCTATGTCAGGAGCGCCAACTGGCACGCCATAGTCAAAAGTCAGGGAACGATGTTCCGCCACGGTAACCTGATTTCTGAGGGAGGGAAGACACAATGACGGCACTTAATCCCCGAATGCCAGCCCGCGGACAGTACTTGCTTGAGGACGGCGTCTGTAAAAAGATTGTCAGTAGCCGCTCGTGATATGCGATCAACGCCGGCACCCAGCGCTTCCGTGGGACGAAAAGAATTGGTCGAGCGTTCAGGAGTGATATCTACATGAATGGTCTGCGTCGGAGCAGGCAACACGGCGAGCAACATAAAGCTTACCAGCCAGCCGAGAAAGCTGGGTCTCCGCACGCCCGTCCACTGTGTTGCTCGCTGAAAAAAATTGCTGGCAGTGGCCGGTACCAAAATGCTCTGCGCTTAGCCACTACGACGCCCATAGCATTCCCCCCTGTAGCAGCGAAACTGAATCAGTGATGTGATTCCGATCCGCCTAACCTAGCCTGCCTTTTCGAGCAGCGTCTGTCGTGCGGAAGCCACTGCCTTTACCAATTCCCGCGATGCTGACGTGATCCTTTCGAGATTCCTGTCGCGCAACGCGGTTGCATCGATCAAGTCGCCACCCACACCCAGAGCAAAAGCTCCCGCAGCGATGTAGTCAGCCGCATTAGTGGCATTCACTCCTCCCGTAGGAACTAACGCAGCCTTGGGGAATGGACCTTTGAGGGACCGCAAGTATTTGGGACCGCCTACGTTTCCACAAGGAAAGATCTTGACCAGCCGTGCCCCATTTTCAACAGCACTCATCAATTCGGTCGGAGTCAAGGCGCCGGGCATGGCCAAGATTCCGCACTCCTGCGCAATGGACAGCACGGTTGGCGCAAGTCCGGGGCTGACCAAGAACTGCGCTCCCGCGCGAATTGAGAGTTCCGCCTGAGCGGCTGTAGTCACGGTTCCGGCTCCGATCAGAACGCTGCCCCCATATTGCTGGGCAACCTCACGGATGACCGCCACTGCATCTGGAACGGTCATTGTGATTTCGACCACCGGAATGCCGCCCGCGCAAATCGCTTGAACAGCAAGGGTTGCCTCATCGACTGTCGCTGCGCGCACAACCGGTATGATTCCAATTTCTCCGATCCTGCGAATCACGTCATTAATCGTCATGTCGTTATGCACCGGCTGATCCAATCCTTGCTTAGCGCTCGATGCGCACGGTCGGAGCATCCATAACTTTTAGAACTTCCGCCAAAGTCGCCATGGTCGTATCGCCGGGCGTGGTCATAGCCAGAGCGCCATGCGCCGCACCGCATTCGACCGACCATTGCGGTTCTTTTTCCGATAAAACTCCATAGATGAGTCCTGATGCGAACGAATCGCCTCCGCCGACGCGGTCATAGATCTCCAGATTCTCGCGCATAGCGGCTTCGTAAAATTGGCCCTCGAAATAACAAAGAGCGCCCCAATCGTTGAGGGTGGCCGTCTTCGCATGACGCAGAGTCGTCGCGATGACAGTAAGATTGGGAAATCCCTTCGAAACCGTTTCAATCATTCGTTTGAAGCCACTGCGATCAAGAGTGGAGTGATGTTCGTCCAGCCCGGATACCGAAAAGCCGAGCGCGGCGGTAAAGTCTTCTTCGTTGCCAAGCATCACGTCGATGAGAGGGGCCAGGCGGCGGTTCATTTCCTGTGCTTTCGATTTGCCACCCACGGATTTCCAGAGCGAGGGACGGAAATTGAGGTCATAAGAGACGACAGTACCAGCGCGCTTAGCAGCCGCCATGGCTTCCTGCGCAACCAGGAAGGCATTTTCTGACAGAGCGCAGAAAATTCCGCCGGTGTGAAACCAGCGGACACCATCTCTGGAGAAAATCTGTTCCCAGTCTACGTCGCCAGGTTTCATTTGCGAGACCGCCGTGTGACCCCGATCCGAGCAGCCGAGAGCAGGACGAACGCCGAAACCTCTTTCGGTGAAGTTCAAACCATTCCGCACGGTTCGGCCGACGCCGTCGTAAGGGACCCACCGCACATACTTCTGACTCACGCCTCCCTGAAGCATGAGATCTTCGACTAGACGTCCAACGGGATTGTCGGCAAGACTAGTGACGATGGCGGTGTCCATTCCGAAACATCGCTTCAGGCCGCGGGCAACGTTGTATTCGCCTCCGCCTTCCCACGCCTGGAATTGGCGCGTTGTCGAAATGCGCTGACCGCCAGGATCGAGTCTGAGCATGACTTCCCCAAGGCTGACCAAGTCCCACATGCAATCGCGTTTTGGTTTGATGTTCAGTCTCGCCATGATTTTATGGACCCGCGGGCGTGACATACGATTTGTTTATAGATGGCGGTACGCCCTCGGCCGACTCCGGGACGGGCTCGCTGCTTGCCGGAATCAGCGTCTTGGTTGGATCCACGACGCGCCCACTGGCCGCGCCCACCAGGCACAACGCGGCCGCAACAAGAAAGGATGTAGTCCAGCCCATCCGAGTGGCGATCCACGGCGTAAGAGAAGCGGTAAGAGCGGCACCGATCTGGTTGCCCGTATTCATAAATCCGGAGACAACGCCGGAAGATGCTCCTCCGATATCGGCGGTGACCGACCAGAAAGAGCTTTGCGAAAGGTACAGCGCGCCCGCACCGCCGGCCAGAACGACGCTAGCCAAACGTGCACTCTGCACTTGTGCGCCGAAGGCTATGAAGACTCCCGCTATGGCAATCGACGTGGCCGCGATACCGCAGCGGCCGACCCGCAGCCCGTGCCAACGTGTAAGCCGATCATTAATGGCCCCGCCCAAGAGGCAGCACACCAACATCGCAAGAAAGGGCAACATCGAATAGAAGGCGCTCGCTTTCAAGTCCAGTCCGCGAACTTTAGCGAGATACCGGTAAAACCAGCTGAAAAAAATCCACGCGACATACCCGTAGCAGAAATAGCTCAGGGTAAGCGCCCAAACATTTTTACTCCGCAGCATCCGTGACCATGAAATCAACGTCGGAGAGTGATCGGCGGCGACTTGCCGTGATTCGTCCGGCAAGGTTTGTAGAGTCAGTCCAGAACGAATTAGAGCCAGCTCTGACGGGGAAACGCGAGCGTGTTCGGCGGGAGTGTCGCGCGCTGCAACGAACCAAACCAGGCCAGCAACAGTTCCAACGAGCGCACATACCCAAAATGAGGTACGCCAACCGTAATGAATCATGATGTAGGTGATGAGCGGAGGCGTGAGGCCCGCCCCTGCTCCGACCCCGGCGAAGATCCATCCATTAGCAATGCCGCGCTCGCGCACCGGGATCCAGCACGCGATAAATCTATTGGCTGCAGGATAGATTACCGCCTCACCAGCTCCGAGGAGGAAGCGCACAGCCACAAACAGCAGGAGGGCACCCCTGGCATGCGAGGGCACGAGCGCCGTGAGGGCGGTAAAGATTCCCCACCACACCACTCCCGCAGTCACGACCCTGCGGGGACCGAAGCGATCCGCAAGGCGGCCCCCAACGGTTTGAAACAGCGCGTAGCCGACCAGCAATGCGCTGAAGACCTCGCCGAGTTGCACATCGCTCAGATGGTAGGCATCAGCAATCGAACCTCCGGCGATGGAAATGTTGACGCGGTCCAGGTAAGACACGGCGCTCAGGATGAAGAGCCAAAACACCAGAAACCAGCGCACTCGGGTTGTGGAATTTCCGGTCATGAATTGGTACTAATTCTTTGTGCTTACGCCGAATGCTCCCGCAGAATTCTTGATAGCTGTTCGGCGACGATCTTGTCCTCACCCGCCTGCAGCATGAAGGAATTCATCGTCAGCCCGGGCCTGCCCTCACCCTGTCCAATGACAATTGCCGGTTTCGCATTTCTTAACTGCTTGGAGACCTGCTGAGGAGTCAGGGAAATTTTCGAATCCCACACAATCTGCATGTGCGGAACATGATTGGCAATGTCGGGCGTGAAAAACGACGTGCTCACGCCGGGAATTCTAGTAAGCTCGCGCGAGATCCCGGCCAGGCGGTCTTGCCATTCTTTCGCAAGCGCGTCATGATCTTCTCCCAGATATAACTCAAGCGCTTTGACCATGCTTATGATTTCTTCTTTGCCGACCTTCTGACTGCGGCCCAGTGTGTCTTCATGCGGGCTATTGTTCAACAGCGCATAAGCAACCAGGTCTTTGCGTCCAACAAGCAGACCAGCACATTGCGGCCCGCGCATAGCCTTGCCACCGCTGAAGGTGACAAGGTCGTACCCCATATTGGTGTAGTCCCAGAGATGCGAAACCGGGGGCGTGTCGGCGGCCGCATCGTTCATGCAAGGCAGATTGTGTTGTTTTGCCAGCTTGGGCCATTCGTCCACTTTGATTTGTCCGGCAGCGTTGGCGAAGTTGGTGAAGTGCATCATCGCGGTGCGCTCGCTGACCGCTTCTCGAAGTTGCTCGCGAGTCTCGATCTCGACTAGCTTGATTCCGGTGGAGCGCAACTGGTGATCGAAGGGATTCCGATGCGACTTCTGGATGATGACTTCCGACTTCATGCCGGTCAAATCCGGGAGTTGGCGAATCAGAGTTTCGTTGTCGCCGGTGAGAATGCCTGCCAGTCCTGACTGAATCGCGGCAGCTGCGCCGGATGTGACCAGCGCCGTGTAGTTATTCGGCAGTTTCAGCATTTCCGCGATACGCTTGCCAGCAGCGACTTCCAACTCAGGGATGCTCACAAAGTGGCGACCAGCCATCGCCATGACCGCCTCAAGTTCCGGACGGAGAACTGAACCTCCAAGCATGGTCATCGTTCCTTCGCAGTTAATCACGGTGGGCACGCCGAGTTCTTCATAGGGATTTCCCGTGTGTCCGAATCCGCTCACGGTTGCGGCTGTTGTTGGGGAGCCGCGATTCGCAGAGAACAATCTGGCAGGCGCCGCCAATGAAGCTACGATCGTCCCGATTGTGCCGAGAAAGCCGCGCCGATTCCACTTCGAATTGAGTCGCATAGGATCTGCTCCTTGACCGCTCACTTACGGCTTACCGCTGCGATGCAATTGATTTCTACCAGCGAGTCCCCCGGCAGAGCTGCCACTGCGACAGTCGTACGGGCGGGGCCCCCATGAGGAAAGTATGTCGAGAATACCTTGTGCATTCCGTCCCAGTGTTCAATCTTCACCAGGTAGACGTTGAGTTGAAGAATGGTTTCGGTGGACCCTCCGCCAACCTCGACGTGCTTCTTTATCTTGTCCATTACCATGGTGGTATGAGATTCAATGGTCCATTCCTTGGGATCACGCGTGTCGTGGGCGCCTTGTCCCGAAACATAGATCAAGCCGTTATGGACAATCACGGGCATGATGACGTCCTTCTCGGAGCCCGGTTTGCCTTCGCTGTTCAGCTTTCGGATCGCGCCGGCGTCCTGCGCAGCCGAACTCTGCGCCGATGTACGTGTGGGCGAAACTGCGGTGGTAACTCCCACAACGGAAAGTATGGAAGCAAACCGTGAGGCGAACGTTCGTCGAGTAACCGTCGAATTCATACACTCCTCCTTTTAACTAACCTTTGAGAACACGATCAAGGCAATGCGAAGCTGAATACATCACTGCCAGCAGCGATAGCAACGTACTGCTGTCCCCGACTTCGATCGTCGTGGGCACGGCGTTGTTAGAGCTGCTATCCGCCGCCGTGACCAAAATTGGTGACCCATAAAAAGCGGCCCCAAGGAAGAATGCTGTCACCAGCCAAGGCGCTTGCATCCCAGTCGCGGATCGTTGGACACGCGTCGGCTTAGAGGCAAGGCTTTGCAAGCGTCGCCTCCATTGTGTGGTTCTTCCTCAAACGCGACGGGTCTGGGACCTTTCCGGGTATTTGATAGCCAAGCTCCCGGGAAATTTGTAGCCCTGCCGCCTGAATCAACGGTGCGAGCTGACGCAAACGGCTGACCGGCATGCGCACCATCGGTGCGGTAATGCTGAGGCTGGCATGCACACTTCCCGTGTGATCCCAGATCGGAGCTGCCACGCATCGAATGTGGAGTTCGTGCTCCTCGAGATCGCAGGCATATCCATTTTTTCGGACGCGGTACAGCTCTGCATCCAATTCCTGAAGATTGCCGACCGTGTTGGGCGTTAGCCTCTTTAAATCAAGTTGGCTACGCACTTTCTGTTGCTCTTCAGCCGGCATGTAGGCCAGCATGACTTTGCCAACAGCCGTGCAATGCAAAGGGACCGCCGCTCCGATTCGCGAATGGATGCGTAACGGTTCGGACGAGTCAAGTTTCTCGACGTACACCGCCGACAACCCGTGGCGTACTGTCAAATGAATAGTCTCCCGCGTTTGCTGATTCAACTCTCGCAGGTAGGGCAAGCTAACACGGCGAATATCGAGCTGGCCCAATGCGGACTGCCCGATTGCAAAGCACGCGATGCCCAGGTGATAGACGTTGTCGCCGTTGCAGATCAGAAAACCCGCTGTCTCCAGATTCGCTAGAAAGCGATGGACGGTGCTAACCGGAAGCCGGGAGAGCTCAGCTACCTGCTTGGCGGTCAGCCCGCGCGGCGACTGGCTAAAGAGCTGCAGAAGCCGCAGCCCGCGCTGCAGTGATGTGATGTTGTAACTGCGCTTGGGACGGTCAGCCATGCACTTGAGAGAAACCGATGCCTGCATCAAAATGAAAGTCCGAATTATCAGGTGAAACTTGTTTTTCTGCAAGTCTTCTTTTTTGTCAAAGCCGCCGGAACTTCTTGACCGCTTCCACAATCGACTTCAGCTGCAAGTGCTCTATTCGTGGAATCAGATTGCACAGGCTCTCGCGGAAAAGTAGCGCAACCGACTACTTCAATTGACGAAATGGCATGCCTCGTGAACATCGCTCCAAGACTAACGGATCGGAACATGCTGTCTGTCAGAAATCGACCTCTATACTGCGATGCGATTTTTGAATAATGATTTCCGATTTCATCCCGGTCAGTTCAGGAAGCTGGCGAATCAGGGGCCTCTCTTTGTCTTTGTAAGGATGCCAGCCAGTCCCGATTGAATCGCGGGCCGCTGCTGCCGGAAGTCACAAGAGCGCCGTAACCATCGGAGAGGTTCAGCAGCTCTGCGATGCGCTTGCCCGCCAGCGACCTCCAGAGCAGAAATGCTACGAAGTGGCGACCGGCCATTTCCACGATGGCTTCGAGTTTGGGGCGGAGAATGGAGCCGCCCAGCATCGCATCGCGCCTTCGGCGTTAATCACCGTGGTCACGCCCAGTTCCTCGTAGGGATTCCCGCTCTGGCCGAAACCGCTTACGGGTGTCCTCCCCGCCGCCGCGCCGACCTTTGGAAAAAGTTTGCCTGGAGTAAAGGCGAACGCTAATGATGAAAGTCGATGTTATGCAACTTTCTCTGACTAGAGCCGGCCGACTTTCTTAACCGCTTGCACGATCGACTTCCATTGCTCAATGAGCGCGTACATCGAGTGCTCTTTGTAGTCCATCTGTTGCGCCAGGGTGAGCACCGCTTGCGCCTGAGCTTTCGGAACGACGGCGACACCGTCGCTATCCGCCACGACAATATCACCGGGATTCACCGGCACCCCGTTGCACAGCAACGGAATCTGTGCCCCACCAAACCGGTAGTGATGCACCGAGGTGGAGGGAACGACGCCGGTGGCAAAAACTGGAAAAGCGATCTTGCGGAGATAGGCTACATCTCGTACGCCGCCATCGATCACCGCTCCAGCATAGCCACGCACCGACATCGCTGTGCCCATCAGTCCGCCCATTCCCGCGATGTCTTCGCCGTCCTCAACCGCCATCACGTACACGGAATCAGCCGCCCCCTGGTCGATCGTTTCCAGCATGCCGCTGAGGGCTTCGGGATCGTTGTTGCCTTCGTCTTTCTTGAGTTGGACGGTTCGCGCATAACCCGCAAATTTTGCTGTAAAGATCGGCTGCATGCGGTGGCTCATGTACATTCGCTTGTGAGTAAGTTGCTCAAGCGCATCGGAAACGGAGGCTACTTCCACCCGGCGGAATTGCGCGACCAGTTCGCCGTCAGTCAGAGAGGTTGCGGTCGCTGAATTGGATTGTGCACGTGCAGGATGGACGTGGACGGCTGCAGTGGAAATAAGGATTGAAGCTGCAAGTATGATTACGAAAATGCGGACTCTCGAAAGCTGCTTACGTAGATGCATTCGTCCCTCCATGTTCTGTGCGTGTGCTTACTCTACACTGACATGTGCTTTGCCAACATGTCGTTCGTGCTCAAGAACGTCGTGTGGAGAATTTTCCATTCAGTGAAAACGAACAGATTTGGCATCTCGACCTCAAGTCTCCGTGCGATAGAATGTGGCCGTTCGCTTATGCCTCCTATTCGCAAGTCTTTATATCAGGTCGGGCTCTGCCTCATTCTGTCGCTCTTGCACGTCCCGTTTTTGCAGGCAGGACAAAATCTCTCCTCCGACCATGAGGAAAAGGCCACTCCCGCGGCGGGTCGCAGTATTTTCAACTCTTCTTGTGCTGGATGTCACGGGCTGGATGGCCGTGGAAGCGACAAGGGCGCTAACATTTCAGCGGACACCAAAGTGCAGCATCTCTCCAACGCTCAACTGTCCGGTATCATTTCGAATGGCGTACTTGGAACGGGCATGCCAGCATTTCATGGTCTCAATGAAGGGCAGGTTCGCGCGGTAGTCAGCTACCTGCGGTCGCTCCAAGGTAAAGTTGGGGGTCGAGCTCTTCCCGGTAATGCAAAACGCGGCAAGGAACTTTTCTTCGGCAAGGGTGATTGTTCAAGTTGCCACATGATTTCAGGCAAAGGTGGATTCCTTGGCCCCGATCTCACTGACCACGGAGCTTCCGCATCCCCAAACGCAATTCGCGACGAAATAGTCAGGTCACCGAGAACACCGTCATTGGGCTATCGTACAGCCGCGCTTACCACACCGAGCGGCGATCGACTTGAGGGGTTAGTTCGCAACGAAGATAACTTTTCCGTGCAGTTGCAAACGAAGGACGGAAGTTTTCACTTTTTGAAAAGGGCAGAACTGCGGAACTTCGAACATCTGGACAGCTCCCTGATGCCGGCAAATTATCGTGAACTGCTCGATGACAGCGAACTGAATGATCTCGTGAGCTATCTAATGGCCACTTCTGCCAACAGCAAAGCCGTACCTCCCCGCAAGAAAGAGGACGATAACGAATGAAACTCCGGGTTGCGTTTTTCCTCGCTGGGCTCGTTGTAGTCTATGCCGCATTGATTGTCCCGGCTCAGAAACTTCAGAGCCTTAAGCTTGAACCGCTCTCTCCCAATTTTCCGGAAATCATCGGCAGCGATGCGAAGCTGGAAACCGTCGCGACCGGCTTTGGGTTCACGGAAGGGCCGATGTGGGATCCGGTGGGGTTTCTCTACGTCAGCGACGAGAAGATCAACAAGATTTTTCGAGTCTATCCGAACGGCAAGAAGGAAGGCGTCATCGCATTGGGCGACCCGGACGGTAATACTTTCGATCGCCGCCATCGGTTGATTGATTGCGCCAGCGTCTTGAGAGCCATCATCGAGGTGACTCCCGACGGAAGATACAAAGTGCTCGCTGATCGCTACGAGGGGAAGCGTTTCAATAGTCCGAACGACGTGATTGTCGGGCCCGATGGCGCGCTCTATTTCACCGATCCAACGCTTGACCTGGTTGCGGGAGAAAAGCAGGAAATTCCGTTTCAGGGCGTTTACCGGCTGGATGACACCGGAAACGTGCGCTTGCTGACCCGAGAGCTCACGCAACCGAATGGCTTGGCCTTCTCTCCGGACGGCAAGAAGTTCTATGTGGACGATAGCGAGCAACGCAACATTCGCGTCTACAACGTGGCTGCTGACGGAAGCCTAAGCAATGGTCGTATCTTTGGCGCAGAGCCCGGAGGGAAGAACGACGGTGTTCCCGACGGTATCAAGGTTGACGACAAAGGCAATCTCTTCGTAACGGGGCCGAAGGGGATCTGGGTCTGGGACGCGAAGGGAAATCATCTGGGCACGATCGTGATGCCGGAACAACCGGCCAACTTGACCTGGGGCGATCCGCAATACAGCACTCTTTACATCACGGCGACCACTTCGGTATATCGCCTCGCAACGAAAACTCGCGGATTCGTCCCTTACTTAGGGCACTGAAGTCTTGTTGAAGCTCCCTCTGCAGAAGCGATTCAGTGGGGCAGCGCGAAGCTAAACAGGTCGCTTCCAGCGAAGATCGCCACATACTGAATTCCGTCCACTGCATAGGTCATCGGGGACGCACTAAATGACTGCCCAGTATTGAAGTGCCAGAGAGGTTGGCCAGTCTCGGCATCGACGGCTTCCAAAGAGCCGGCATCATCGCCAAAGAAAACCAGTCCACCTGCCGTTGTGAGCGTTCCTCCCCACGAGTCGCCATGACCTGCTTGCGGATATCGCCAAACCTTTTTCCCGTCGGAGGGAGAGAGTGCCAAGAGGACCTTTCGCGAGTCTTCGCCCACAGGATGCTTCGTACCCGTTCCGTAGAAGGTCTCGCCTTGAGTGAACCCCTTTGATTTCGAAAAGTAGAGATTGCAATTCTCAAGAGTCATCACATAGAAAAGCCCGGTGTTCGGATTGTAAGAGGGCGAAAACCAATTCGTGGCCCCAACGATGCCAGGACAGATATACGTGCCATCTTTGGTAGGCACTCGACCGGAGAGAAGCGGCCGTCCTGAAGCATCGATCCCTGTTGCCCAGTTCAATTTCTCCAAGAATGGAGTCGCCCGCAGAAACTTACCGTTGCTCCGGTCGAGAACATAGAAGAAGCCATTTCGGTTGGCTTGTAGGAGCAAATGACGCGGGGCGCCGTCCTCTTCTTTTTCGTCCATTAACACCGGCGTTTCATTTGCGTCATAGTCGTAAACGTCGTGTGGCGTGAACTGGAAGTACCACTTCAATTTCCCGGTGTTGGGATCGATCGCAAGGACACATGCGGCGTACAGATCGTCGCCCGGTCGCGACTCTCCCATGAAATCGGGGGCGGCGTTACTGGTCGTCCAATATAAGGCGTCGAGTTCTGGATCGTAAGTGCCGGGCATCCATGTTGTGGCGCCGCCATGCAAGTAGGAATCACCAGGCCAACTGGCAGAGCCGAATTCTCCCGGCCCCGGAATCGTCCACAGGCGCCATCTCAGGGTTCCCGTTCTTGCATCATAAGCCGCTACAAACCCGCGCACCCCCGAATCTCCACCGGATGTGCCCACGATTACCTCATCTTTCACGACGAGAGGTGCGCTGGTTGCCCCGTACTGCTTGAGCTTATCCGCGTACTGGATATCCCACAGCAGGTTCCCGGAGCGAGCGTCGAGGCTGAGCAGGTGGGCATCATCGGTTTCTATATAGACAAAGTGCTCCCACACGGCCACCCCGCGATTCTTGTGAGACGCGGCGTCATCGAGCAATCCCGAACTTACCGGTCGAGCATAGTGCCACAGAGTTCGACCTGTGCTGGCATCCAGCGCGAAGACATCATTGGCAGAAGTCGCATACATCATGCCGCGAATGACCACCGGCGTCGCCTCCAGCCTCTGAGAATTGCCCGGGTGGAAAACCCAGGCAGCGCGCATTTGGGCAACATTGGCGCGATTGATCTCGCCCAAGCTGCTAAATCGACGTCCGGTGTAGTCTCCGTTATACGAGGGCCAGTTCTCGCCCACGGGTCGCGTCAGCAGATCCTCTGCCTTCACATCCAGAGGTGAACTCGAATGGAACCCCTTGTCCTGTGCGATTAGCCTTTGTGTTGCTGTGGCAAGCAGAAAAAGAATAGCTGCGGCGGCGTACCGTTTCATCTCAATGATTGTCATGGGCACTCAATTCAATTTCCTGAAGCGTGCCACGATCGACATTGTTGTCGTCCATAAGGTGGATTGACAGCCTCGCGGATTTTCCTGGCGAAGCAATCTCGGTATCCAGCAACACCGGTTCGATTGGATTTACGGCGGCAACAGGCATCGCTGATAGAGGGTGACCGTGCTCATCATAAAGATGCACGATCAAGTGCCCCGAATAAAACACCCCAAAAGATCCCGAGATATTGATTTTGCCATTCGGTGTAGCTATCGCTTTCAGTGGCCGAATCAAGATTCCTGCTTCTGTGAGGCCATAAAACTCACCTCCGGAACGCGTGGGGAACCACTCGGTCTCCAACGCGCAACTTTCACCGGGACGCAACCGGCATAGGGGACTGTTGATCTCTGCTTCAAGGTAGTAAGGACTAGCATCCGGGTCAGCGCTCAGAGAAAGGACTCCTTCGCTGTTCAGCCTAGTTTCCGGACCGTTGGTCCAGAAAATGACAGAAGCTTTTCCGGGATAAGGTTTGCTGTCTACGTATTGAAAGCGCTCAACCATGGCGTACTGGCTCTTGCCGTCGACGACCGCCAGCCAGCCTTCTGTCGAATCGAGCCACAACTCGGCTGCCATGTGAACGTAGTGCACAGTAAAAAGGCCGTCTTCCCTTACCGATACTGCTGGGTTCTCCGCCGGACCGAACCGAACGTGATAACGGTTCAAATAACTGCTGGATCGGTTCGCGGGCGTGAACGTCCAAAAATCGTGGTTCATCTGTGCAGGCTCTCCCGAACTGGTCTCGCTGGAAACAGAGGTGTCGTATTGCGAGACCGACTGCATCGACCACTCGAGGGTATGGCCGGTCACGTTCTTCATGGACGCGTGAAATCCGATGCGCGGCGAATCGGCGTCTAAACGGATTGTGCGTGTAAATTGAACGCCAGTCTGCGGATCGGAAGCACCTGTCAATTCGATTTCACAGCGCTGTCCTTCGGATATCTTCCGGAACGTGAATGGCCCATCGTCCAGCACGTCAGAGTTTCCGGCCCAGTGCTGCTCATCATTAGTCCCTTCCGGCAGGAGCCAGAGTTTGTCGCCACCATAGTTGAACCACTGGCTCGAGCTCGGTGGCAAGTACTTGCCAGCGAACTTGGGATTTACGAAAAGGTAAGCGTGTCCCGCAAAGGTGACTTGCATCAGCCGGCCCCCATTCTGCGGTACCACGATTGCCTTCACCCATCGGTTCGAGAGTTGCTGCCCGTGCCACCCTTTGTACTCGACAGCCTCAACTCGACAATCAGCACCAGTCGACGGATTCGACTGACCGAATGCCGGAGAAAAGGCCGCGATCAGTATGACAGCGAGGGCAAAAAATCCCACGCAGAAGGTTCGCAGTCGATTCAAAGGCGCGGAACAGAATGTCATGATTCGCTTTTCCATAGGGCAAGGGCTTCGCGGATTGAAGAGTAGCACGCAAAACTCCCTCGCAATCAGCGCTACAAACGAAAGCAATCCTAATAAAACGAAAGATTTCGGTTTGCGTCAAGCAGATTCTGTGGTATACCAGCCTCTTCTGCCCAGGCACAGAGTGCGACGGCCTCGGAATGTCCAAGACTCTGTTATTCCTATCGCTGGTGATGTCGGCCAATCTTCCGGCCCAGGATAGGACTGTTGACGCCACGTGGCTGCACCGGTACCTGCCGCACCTGAACGAGACGAGGGCAGAAATGGCCTCTGCGACCTGCCACTACAAGCCAATTTTCGGCGCAGGTGACGCAGACAAACGAATTCTAAGAAGCGTCTCTCGTTTTGCTGAGGTAACCGTTGAATCCAACGGAGGCTGCCAAAGTCCTGTCTACCTGCGCGAAGAAGAAATCTATTTCGTGCTGCAGGGTACTGGCACGCTGCAATATGGTGACGAGCGTCATCCCCTGCGGGCCAATGATTTCACATACCTGCCTCCGGGTGTGAAACATGGGCTTGCCAATGATTCCGGTCAATCTCTACGAGTCTTGGTGATCGGCTTCAGAATTCCGCCCCGCGTCGCGCTTGGCGCGCCCTCTCAGCACCCCAGAATTGTCAATCTTGGCGACGTAAAAGAGGAAACCGTCCAGGGCCACCCCACATCGGTCTTGTACAAGTTGCTGGTCGGTCCACGCAGCGGAAAGCGTGATGCGATCGATGAGGCGTACGTTGTAACGAGCTTCTTCTGGATGAACTTCGCTCCTGGAGGAACAAACTTCCCGCATCATCACGAGACCGCAGAAGAGATCTATCTGCTCGTTGGTGGAGAGGGGGAAATGGTTGCGGGAAGCGGAATGGATGGAGTCGAGGGCCGCTTCCCTGCCAAGGCAGGCGACGCTTACTATTTCCGCGCTAACTGCACAGTAGGGTTCTACAACCAGAACAATCCAGGAGCTAACGCTTACATCCTGGCTGTGCGGTCACAGATTCCATTGAGCGATGCGGAGGATTGATTTTCGCCGCTTCCACGCAGATGTTCGATGAGTTTTGGTTGACGTTTGTACGACTCACTCTCTCCATTAGGAGGAATCGATGCCGATCCGGAACTCGAGCCGGCGATCGTTCGTAAAGCTAGTGGCCGCCACCCCGCTACTAACCCAGATTGCGGCGCGCGACCTGTACGCGCAAGCCGCGTCCGCTATCGGCCGGGATCCGCTCCAGAACGTTTACACCCGGCTTGGCGTGAAGACGGTCATCAATTGTCGTGGCACATGGACTTATCTCAGCGGATCGCTCGAATTCCCAGAAGTTCGTCAGGCCCAGGAGGAAGCGGGCCATTATTTTGTGAATATGCTGGAATTGCAGCGTGCCGTTGGCAGGCGCTTGTCTGAGCTGACGGGCGCCGGATCCGGCATCGTTACCTCGGGTTCGGCGGGGGCAATGGCCGCGGCAACCGCTGGATGCATGGCCGGCACCGACGACAAGCATATCTGGCAACTTCCCGACACCACCGGTTTGAAGCATGAAGTCATCATGGTCGGCGGCCGGAGCGCCTTTGATAGCGCCATCCGACTGACCGGAGCCAAACTCGTTTTGGTGTATTCCCTAGAAGAGCTGGCTCAGGCAATCAATGAAAACACGGCGATGATCTATACCACTGATCTGGGAGACAAACTTGAAAAAGAACTGTCCATCGCCAAAGAGCACAAGATCCCGATGTTACTCGATGACGCCGCGGGCATCCCACCTGTCGACAATGCCAAGCTCTATGCCCGTATGGGAATCGATCTCTACTGCTTCTCGGGAGGAAAGGGCCTCCGCGGACCCCAATGCAGCGGCCTGCTTCTGGGGCGCAAAGACTTGATTGAGGCGGCTCTATTGAATTGCAGTCCGCGCGAAGGAGCCATCTGCCGTCCCATGAAAGTGGGGAAAGAGGAGGTCATCGGGTGTCTCACAGCGCTTGAGACCTGGCTGAAGTTGGATGAAAAGAAGCTCTACGCGGAATGGAACGACCGATTGGATCGCATTCGAAAGCTGGTGGAGACGGTGCCTGGAGTAAAAACAGACACGTACATTCCGGACGATGGAAACCGTTATCCAACGCTGAGGATCTCGTGGGATCAGCAGGGCTGGCGATATACCATCTCCGACTGTGTGCAAGAACTGCGCTCCGGTAGTCCGGTCATAGAAGTGCTCGGAGTCGATAATCCAAGCCTGGTCACAGCAGTTAGAGAAGGTAATCCGAATCGAAAAGAACTCAAGCAGCCCGACCACATTGAACTCGTTTCGATGACCATCCAGCCGGGAGAGGAAATCATTGTTGGACGAAGACTGCGTGCGATCTTAGGCGCCGCGCAAAAGAAAGCCACAGCCTAGACACGGGAGGTTATCTTGAGAATTGTCCACCCTTCTCTGGGACTATTTGTCGCTGCCCTTATGTTTTCTTCGACGGTTGTGGCGCAACACGCGCGCGCAGTGGTTCCGGAAGAATCGACGGTTCGCACGAATCGTTTCTATTCGCCGGGGGTGGACGCCGGTGACTACATCTACGTTTCCGCACAAGGGCCTCGCAGGCCGGACGGCAGCTTACCGCCGAATTTCAGCCAGCAAGTCAGGCAAGTACTCGGCAATATTGAGGCAATCGTCAAATCTGCAGGCTTAACTACCGAGCATATCGCGTACGTTCAGGTGTACCTGGAAGACGCGAGCAAGTATGACGAAATGAAGAAAGCGTTTGCGGAGTATTTCGGAAAATCTCAACCTGCTCAAGCCGTGTTGGGCGTGGTCCGGACACCCGAATCACCCATTCAGATGAACGCCGTTGTCGTGCGCAGTCTTGAGGATAAAAAGCCTGTCTATCCTCCGAATTTCCATTCGGCGGATCCTGCTCCACCAGGAATGCTTACGCATGACCGGCTATTTGTCTCGAGCATGCCGGGTGCCGATCCAGCGAGCGGGAAAATCCCAGATGATCCCGCGTCACAAGTAGATCTGGCGCTTGACCGCGTGGAGGCAGTAGTCAAAGCGGCGGGCCTCGACCTCAGAAATATGGTTTTCGTGAATCCCTATCTGACGACTGACATCCCGCCGCGCGTGATGAACGAGCATTACGCGCGGCGGTTTGAATTCGGGAACACTCCGGCCCGCGCCACAATCGAAGTGTCGAGCCTTCCCGGTGGCGCACACATCGAGTATACGGGCGTTGCCGTTCGCGATCTCACTCAGCGAAAAGCGGTGCGCCCGAAGAACATGCCGCCAAGTCCAACCGCAAGTCCATGCGTTTTTGCCGGCGACACTCTGTACTGCTCCGCCAAAGACGGATTTATTCCCGGGCCACTTGGCGGCGTTTACGCCACGAACACACAGCATCAACTGCGGCAGACGATGCGCAACCAGCTCGACAACCTGGAAGAAGCAGGGATGACATTCGATGAGGTTGTAGCAACCAACGTTTACCTCGACGATCTGTCGGACTTGCCTCTGTTTGATGAAGTGTACGCCCAGTATTTTGGCTCTCTGCCGCCGGCACGAACCACAGTCCAGCAAGTTGCACCGGCCGAGCGCAAACCTGACAGGGAAGATCACTTCCCAGGGTTGGAGCAAGTTTCGCTCATTGCTGTCCGCAATCGACATGATCGTTGAGAAATCGATATTGCGGTTCTTCGGTAAAACAGCGCCCAACACTCGCCACATCCGAGCTTGACAGATTCCACGCAGTGGAATATGTTTTCGCCCCATAGGATTGGGTTGGTAATCGCGCTAAAGGTAATCCGAGCGGTACAGCAGTCCGCGAATCCGTACAAGGAGATTCAGAAAACTACGATTCGTTTGGGCAGGCATGTCAAAGGAGACTGCTGCCCCCGGGAGAAATGCGATGAGAAGTAGTCACAGCTTCTTGGTTCCGATTTTCGTTTTCGTGTCGATGCTGTTGCTCTCAAGTATGCTGCTCGCCGACGTCACAGGTTCCGTCCTGGGCGTGGTGCACGATCCGGCGCAGGCCGTAGTCAAGGGCGCGCGAATAAGGATCACCAATACACAGACCAATCTCTTTCAGGAAATGGTTAGTGCCGATGACGGCTCCTATCATTTTCTGGCGCTGCCGGCCGGAAATTACCAGCTAAGTGCAACCATCGCCGGATTCCAGCAATACACCGCAACCGACATCGTGCTGCAGGTGAATGACCAACTGCGCATCGACATCACTCTCAAAGTCGGCAGCATCAATGAGCATATTACTGTCACCGCCAACGCAGCCCAGGTTGAAACCGAGAGCACACAGCTTGGCGACGTGATCGATTCCAAAAAAATGATGGCCTTGCCACTGAACGGCCGCAGCTATCTGGATTTGTTGGGCTTGCAAGCCGGTGTAGCTCCGAGCGGTTCCGTCACCATCGGTGGCGATTCTGGAACGGGTGGAAGGTCCGTGTCAGGGTACCTTACAAACGCAGGCAACGTCTCGGTGAACGGCCAGCGCGAGACGGCGAACGCCTTTCTGGTAAATGGCGGCGACGTCAGCGAGGGAAGAAATCTTGGAGCCGGGTTGGTTCCGAATCTCGATTCTGTTGAGGAATTTCGTCTTATCACCAACAGCTTTGACGCGGAATACGGAAAATTCAGTGGCGCGGTGATGAACGCCATCACCAAGTCGGGCACAAACGGTTTCCACGGCGATGTTTTCTACTTTCTGCGCCATGAGAAGATGGATGCCCAGAACTATTTCTTCTCCGGCCAGCCCAAGTCTGAGTACAGACAGCATCAGTTCGGCTTTACAGCAGGAGGCCCCTTCTGGAAAAACAAGCTGTTCTGGTTCACGGATTATCAAGGAACCAGACAAGTGCGGGCCGCGGAAGTCAGCGGGATTCTGGTACCGAGCAAGGCGGAACTTGGGGGTCAGTTTGATCCGTCAGTTTTGAACCTTACAGTCGATGGTGTCGCCGGCGGAACATGTCCGGCATGCGGCTGGCCGACGGAGCTGTCAACCCGCCTGGGGGGGCAACCGGTGTCGAACGGCGAGCCATACAGTTTCCCAGGCTGTAACTCGACAACGAACTGCGTCTTTCCAGGCGGGGTAATTCCTCAAGCTGCTTGGTCGCCCGCAGCGATTGGAATTCTTCCGTACATCCCCGGTCCCACTAACGCCGACGGCACATTCTCGGACAACCGTCAAAAGAATAGGATTACTGACAACAAAATCGGAGAGCGGGTCGACTTTAATAGTCGAAAGGCGGGCAATTGGTCCTTCTACTATCACTTTGACGACTCGACGGTGAACAGCGCCCTGCCTGACGGTGGCGCAAGTGTGCCAGGCTTCCCGGCGGTGACGCCAACCCGCGCGCAAGAATTCGTCATCAGTAATAACAAGACCATCGGAACGAACGCCGTAAACGAGGCGCGGCTGACCTTCTTCCGCACCTCAACCCATTTGAACAACCCGACCGGTGGCAAGGCCTCGCTGGCGTCACTCGGCTTCCAGACCGGTATCGGTAGCTTGGGCATCATTCCAGATGCTACTCCCGGATTTGCGGAGTATGTACCCCAACTCTATTTCAATAACTTCAGCATCGGCGCACCGTCTTTGATTACATTCCAGCCTAACAACACCTACACGGCGTCAGATGGGTTCTCCAAAGTCATTGGTAGACATACCCTTAAGTTCGGTGGAGAGGCCCGCTATCTGCAAGTCAACGAACGAAATCTAGCCAGCCAGGATGGGGCTTTCGTTTTCGATGGTACCGTGACCGGCTCCGATTTCGCTGACTACCTGCTGGGAACGCCTACCGGAGCCGGGGGTGGCTTCACGCAGGCAGCGGTACAACTCCTGGATTCGCGCACGCGTTATGCTGGCGCTTATGTGCAAGATGGATGGAAGGCAACGCCCAACCTGACGGTGAATTTGGGTCTTCGCTGGGAAATGAGTATGCCCTGGTACGACACCCAGGGAAAAATCCAGACCTGGGTTAAGGGACAACAGTCAACGGTCTTTCCGAATTCCCCCCAGGGCCTCGTATATCCTGGCGATGCAGGCATTCCCAAGACGCTGGCCCCAACGCGATACAACAAGTTTGGACCGCGCGTTGGTCTGGCTTACTCTCCGAGCTTTAGCGAAGGAGCGTTGGGCAAGATCTTTGGCGGGCCGGGAAAAAGCAGCATCCGTGCCTCCTACGGCTTGTACTATACCTCGGTTGAGGACTTGAACCTCTTCTACGAAGTGGGAGACGCTCCCTTCGGCTTGTACTGGACCAGTCCGGGTGCCGTCGACTTCTCCGAGCCATATCGAAATCGGCTGGATGGAGGCACCGACGGCGAGGGACAGCGCTTCCCATTCACCATCCCGACTCCAGGCAGTCCGGCAAATAAGACGCTTGATTTCTCGGTTTACGAGCCGCTGTCTTATTTTCCGGGTTACGACATTCATAATAGCCTCCCGTACGCTGAGCACTTCAATTTCTCGATTCAGCGTGAGTTGAGCAGATCCACCGTCTTGACCCTGTCCTACGTGGGCACCGAGGGTCATCGGCTTATCTCGCAGACCGAAGCCAACCCGGGTGATCCCGCGTTATGTATACAGCTTGTCGCGCAGGGAGCCCCTTGCGGTCCGAATGCTGAGCAGAACACATTCACGGTCGGCGCAAATACGATTTACGGTACTAGGGACAGTCTGCTTAATCCGAACACCTGTAGTAGTTCCACGGGCCAAAATGATCCTGCGGGCCAAACCCTCTGTTTTGGTTTTGGCAACACCTTCACCAAGCTGGTTGCGAATTCCATCTACCACTCTGGTCAAGCGACGGTCCAGGGTAAAACTGGTGATGTAACCTTTTTGGCGTCATATACGATTGCGAAAGCCATCGATGACTCCTCCGGCTTCGGCGAACTGATCAACTTCTCCAATGCCAAGCTTAGCCGCGGCCTGTCGTCCTCGGACGTGCACCAGAATTTTGTGGTCAGCTATGTCTGGGAGATGCCGTTCAATCGGTTTTTCCACCGCTTGCCAAGGCTTACGAAAGGATGGCAATTGCAGGGCATTACCCGATTCGCGACGGGATTTCCGATCCAGATGGGTGACGGGAATCCTTCCGGCCTGTGTACGCAGTTTGACACAGTAACGGACCCGACGAACCCAACGCCGCTGTGCCAGGGAGATGCATCTCTTACTGGTAGCCCCTCCACCGACATGCCGAATCTCGTGGGTCCGGTTCACATCCACAACCCACGCAACGCCTCTCACACATATTTTGACCAGAGTGCGTTTACGGCAACTGCCTGCGGTCTGACATTCCCAAATGGACAGAATAATCCGGGAGTTTTGGCTGGCACTGACTGTGGATCTTTCGGAACGGCAAACCGGCGCTTCTTCCACGGCCCGGGATTCAACAACACCGATTTGGGTATATCGAAGATGATTCCTCTCAATGAAGCAATGCATTTTGAGATTCGAGGTGAATTCTTCAACATCTTCAATCATGCGCAGTTTAAGAATCCCAGCGGGGACATTAGCAGCGGCAACTTCGGTATCGTCACGAGTGCGCGCGATCCGCGCATTGGGCAGGTCAGTGCGAAGTTCGTCTGGTAATGTAGTGGCAGGTTTTTTGAGCATGGGGACGGCGGGCTCACTCGCAGTCCCTTTTTTATTTTGAGATAGAGTGTAAGCATGCGGCGCAACCGGGCGAACTGCGGGAAAAAGCATGTGTTGCGAACGCGCCTGTTGGCAGCCTTCCTGGTGGGAAGCCTTTTCGCGCCGCGGGCCACCGCGCAGACTGCAGAAAGCTATCGCCAGCATGCAGCCGAGCTATCGCGCGCCAAGTCGTGGGACGACGCGATCGCCAACTACCGCAACGCGCTGGAGCTTGAGCCGAACGACGCTGCCACGCATTACAACCTGGCATTGGCGCTGAAGTCCAAGGGAGAATCCAGAGAGGCGCTGAAAGAGTTCCAGGCCGCGCTGAAGCTCCGGTCGAAATGGGCGGAGGCGCATTACGGAATTGGCGCCGTCTGGTATGACCTGCAGGACCAGGACGCCGCGGTCAAAGAACTGCGCACCGCCGAAGCTCTCGATCCACTCAATGCCGCCACGCATCGTTTGCTGGCCCGTATCCTTGCGCAGCAAAACAACCTTGCCGATGCCGAGCATGAACTGAACCTGGCCCTCAGGTTGAAACCCTCGGCGGATATCCATGTAGAACTTGGGGTAGTTGAAGGACAGTTAGGCAAGCTGAATGACGCTGCGGCACAGTTTCGTCGCGCGATCCAGCTTGATTCAGAGCTTGCGGCCGCGCACCTCATGCTAGGCATTGTCTTGCGTCGTCAGGCTGACCACAATGGCGCCCTGGATCAGTTTCGAACCGCAGTAGCGTTGAATCCGAATGATGCAGACGCGCAATATAATCTGGGCCGGGAATTGAAGGCTGGCGGCGATACCGCAGGGGCCATTGCCGTATTCCGTCGTGCGATCGAACTGAAACCGGATCTCGAGCAAGCGCATTACAATCTCGCCCTCGCCTTGCGCGCCCAGGGCGACACGAATAGCGCCAAGAAAGAGTTGGACGAACTATCGGGACTGCATGAGTTTCGCACCCGCCTGGCGCAATCGAAACTGCTGATCCTGCAGGGCGTAGACGCGCTGAAGAAGCAGAAATTCGACGATGCTCTGACGCTATTTCAGAAGTCCACAGATCAAACGCCCGAACTTCCAACCAGTTACTACTACCTTGGGCTAACCTGGGAGGGTAAGAACGAACCCCAGCGCGCACGAGAAGCGTACGAAAAGGCGATCGACTTGAAGCCCGACTACGCGCAGGCGCGAGCGAGCTTTGGACTGCTCCTTTGGAAGTCAGGAGATCAAACGCGAGGGCTCAAGGAATTCCAGCGGGCCGTCATGTCCGATCCAGATCTCGCGGAAGCACACTACAACCTCGGGCTCGCCTTGTCACAACTACAGCGACTGCAAGAGGCCATTCGCGAGTTAACGGATGCAGTGAGTCTTGATCCGCAGAATGTCGATGCGCGAGTGCAACTCGGGCTGGTTCTGAGCCAAAACAACGATACGGCTGGCGCGGCCAATATCTTTCGCGATCTGGTGCGACGCGATCCGAACTTTGCTGGGGCGCGCAATAACCTCGGGCTTGTACTGCTGCAGTCCGGGGATGTCCACAACGCAGAGGCGGCGTTTGAAGAAGCAGTGCGGCTTAAGCCGCACTATGCCGAGGCGCACTACAATCTCGCCCTAGCGCTTCGTGACGAAGGTAAGAAAGCGGAGGCACAGCGGGAATTCGAGAGGGCTTATCAGCTCGCCCCGAATTTGAGGAGCCTGCCTTTGCCGTGATGGAGCGTTGACGTCACGAGGCCGGCGTACACTCGACGCGAGAGCCGGCCGGCTACGCGCTTCGACACTCCCGCCCGCACCATATTGCGTACGGCCGTCCGGCGCAAATCGTGAAAGAGCTTCCCTGTATCCCCTGGTCGGGGAGGTCCCCATGCTATAGGCCCGAGCTGTGCGATCCCCGCAAAGGTGGAGGTGTTTCGCACCCATTTGCGGCCGATCGTCAGGGACGTTCATCCAACACCTCGCATCAGTTTTGTGGCCTCTGTATACTCAGCACCTAATTGAAAAGAGGGAAGAGAAAGTGGCACTGGCGATCCAGGTCGACGAATGCCTTACGCTGAGTACTACCACCCCGCGTCGTCCGGCCTCATTGCATCTTGCTCCTTACTTGGCACCTCGCGTCAGGAGCCTCAAGCAATGAGACAGAATCGTGCAGCTTCGCTCTTGGTATTGGCATTCGGATTCGCTCTCGGAATAGTTTTGATCGGCTGGCCGCAGCCTCTTGACGCGCAAGCCAATCTAGCCTCGACGCCCATCGACATCGTCTCTCAGCACGATGTGCCGATGAAGACTCGCGACGGTGTTACGCTATACGCCGACATTTATCGCCCGAAATCTTCAGGCGGGTTTCCTGTCATCCTGATGCGCACGCCCTACGACAAAAGCGTCAGCTGGGCGGTCTCACCCATCTCCAAGATAGTCCCGCGCGGCTACGTCGTCATCATTCAGGACGTACGCGGCCGTTACACTTCGGAAGGCGAATGGTATCCGTTCAAGCACGAGCAAGCCGACGGCTTCGATACAGTGGAATGGGCTGCCACGCTTCCTTATTCCGATGGCAAAGTCGGGATGATGGGTGGCTCTTATGTTGGCGCGACTCAGATGCTGGCCGCCATTGCCCAGCCGCCGCATCTGGCGGCGATCGCACCCAACGTGACGGCAAGCAATTACCACGATGGCTGGACGTACCAAGGTGGCGCTTTCGAGCAATGGTTCGATCAGAACTGGACGTCTCAGCTCGCGCAAAATACACTGCAGCGCCTGATCGACGAAAACACTAATGCGCTGCTCGGCGTCTCCACACTTCCACTCGCCAACTATCCTGCCTTCAATTTCGGCCAGTTGCCCGCCGACGCCCAGCTCACTTCTTCTATCGCGCCCTACTACCTCGACTGGCTGGCGCATCCAGATTATGACGACTACTGGAAGCAATGGTCCATCGAGGAGCATTTTTCAAACATTGCCGTACCCATGCTCCAGGTCGGCGGCTGGTACGACATCTTCAACGGCGGTACTCTGCGTAATTACATGGGCGCTAAGGCACACGGTTCCACTGATGCAGCACGGACCCAGCAGCACCTGCTGATCGAAATCGGCGGCCACGCCGGCTTCGGTCGTCGCATCGGCGATGTCGACTTCGGTCCCCATGCCACCGAAAACTCATACACCGACGTCATCCTCGACTGGTACGATTTTCTGTTCAAGCACATTCGGAACGAATTCGCCACCGACAAACCCGTCAAGGTTTTCGTGATGGGCGCGAATGAATACCGCCAGGAAGACGATTGGCCTCCGCCGCAAGCCCAGGCTACGAAATATTTTCTGCACTCGGGCGGCAAAGCGAATTCGCTCCGTGGCGACGGCTCTCTTTCCGCATCCGCGCCTAAGTCCGAGCCCTCCGACACCTACGTTTACAATCCCGCCAATCCTGCGCCCACCGTAGGCGGCCCACTCTGCTGCGACGCCAACCACATGGAGCCCGGCCCGCGCGACCAGCGTTCGGTGGAAAATCGCGACGACGTGCTGGTTTACTCCACCGGCCCGCTGGCACGTGATTTAGAAGTCACTGGCCCGGTAACGGCCGATCTCTTCGCTAAATCCTCCGTGGTGGATACCGACTTCACCGCCAAACTCGTCGACGTCGCGCCCGATGGGTTCGCACAGGATCTTACCGAAGGTATCCTTCGCATGCGTTACCGCGCTTCTCCTGAGCACCCCGTTCTAATGAACCCTGGCCAGATCTATGAAATATCTCTTGATCTCTGGGCCACAAGTAACGTCTTTCTCCGCGGTCACTCGATGCGCCTGGAGATTTCAAGCAGCAATTTTCCGCGCTTCGATCGTAATCTCAATACAGGCGAAGAAATCAAATTCGCGCGCACCTCTGTCGCCGCCACCAACACAATTCTCCACGACGCGCAACATCCCTCCGCGCTCGTGCTTCCAGTTATGCCGTCGAAGTAGCCGAGAAGGTAGTTCAGGAGCAATGGGCGGAGTAGCACGGCTGTGACGGCAAAGGGCGAATATTGTTTATCATGCGGTCAGGGAAAGCGCCGGATAAGAATGCTCCCGAATCCAACTAGAGGTCAGTACCATCGGCCCTGGCCGGTCGGCCAACCTTTCGTCCAAATTGTCCTACTTGTCCTAATAGTCACAAATTCAAGTTTCATGTCAGAGGTTTCAGCACAAGAATTACGACCAAGTCCGATCGAGTTCACAAATGTGACTGCGCCTCGGGTATCAAGTTTGTGCACGTCAAAGGGAATAACGGCATCTCGATCAATCGCGAAGAGTTTGGTCCGGGAGTCTGCGTCGCCGATTTCGATGGGGACGGCTAGTACAAGATATGCGGATCGCCAACCTACTCATTATTATGAGCGCAAGGTCTTAGCGGTTCATCATCTTACGGATCAATCCGCACTTTTCGGAGCCGAGACGGAGAGTGATCGAAAATCAGGTGGACTGGCGAGCCTCTAGGCTGCCCCCCTCAAGAAGGTCTATCGCGAGCGTGGCGCCTGCCAAGTGGTCATGCAGATAAATTGCTAGAGGATTGTCCATATCGCAGAATAAGGGTCGCAACCCCAAGTCTGATATGAGATGACGGAGATTCTCCCACAGTTATGCATCCTCTCAAATCAGCGCTGCTCGGGGCATGCCAACAGTCGAGGAGCAAGATCAACCCACTTTCCACCAAACTCCCCGAAGAATTGTGACATCTAAACCGCAGTCCCATTGTCCAGGCCGGGTGAACAAAAAGGAGGTTCCCTAAGGCCCGTGTGGAAAAAGGTCAAGTTGGAGCCGAGCTGAGGAGTCCTTGGCTGAATGAGCCTGGACCGAGGTTGACGGAAGTATGGCACTGGACGCGGATCGAGCCGAAAAACCTGTGCGGAAGCTGCGCAAGCTTCTCAAGAAAATGCCTGCCACGCCAGGCGCTGACGACATTCATGATTTCCGGACCAATTCGCGTCGCACCGAGGCCACCCCAGAGGCTCTTTCACTCGACTCCGGAAATAACTGTCGGCGGATTTTGAAGGAGCTTTCGCGGCTGCGAAAACGGCCAGGCAAGGTGCGGGACATGGACGTTCTCACCGACTATCTATTAGGTGTATCCCATCTCGAGAAAGAAAAGGCAGCCTCTAAGCCATCTTGCTCAGCCAATCAATCCGATCGAGACGCGGTGCAGCAGGCAAAAAGCTCCCGCACGGAGCAGAATTCAAAGACACGCTGCAAGTGAGTCAGTTCAAGGACCTCCTCGACCCTTTTCGTCGCATTTATCAGTTTAAACATGATTCCCCTGGAACTAGCCGACTCCCGCAGGCCCAACAACACTCCCAGGCCGCCCGCATCGATGCGCTCAACCTGTGCCAAATCAATCACCATCATCCTGGTGTGTCGCTGACTGAGTACTGCATTGCGCAATATTGAACTGGCATCGCCGGCAACAATCCGGAGAACACTGGTGTCTCCCAAGTTCTGAACGGTGATCTTCAACATCATCATCTCCTTCCGACATTCCCAGAGATCTTCCCTTCGGAACGCCATCCGGCTTCGACTGCCCGAAACTCTCCGCTACCTATGACGAACGAGGAGCAGTCGGATTGACAAGTTCTGCATCTTTTTTTTGAGCGTTAATGTGCACGATTCCGACATAACACTTGTCCACCGTATCAAGTACGAAGCTCGTTGTGAAGGTTGATACAGCGGAAGGTGCAAATGGGAACTCGAACGGAGCGGGGCCACCGAAGGCGAATAATTATGACACCGTGTTGCGCTGGGCACCTAGTTCTTGATCCGAAAGATGGCGCCCTATTCGATGTAGGGGGAACTGCAAAATTGTCAGAAAAATGTGTCTTTTTTCTGACAGCCTCACTTTGTCAGATTTGTGCTAACCGTTCTCCTGGTCTGTGCATCACGCTCGCGCTTCATTTTCCGAGGGCTCCACCAGGTCCTGGGTGACTCCCGTGACGCGGCCGATAATCGTAGCCTCAGCCGGATAGCGAACGTGCTGCGCCCTATGGCGCTTTGATTGCTGAGACGGGATGAGAATCAGCCGACCATCATGCATTTCGCACCAACTGCACACGTAACGCTCGCGGAGTTCAACGAAAAAAATGGGCCGATCATGATCGCCGTGCCAATACACAGCAGGAATTTTCTTCTGGCGGGGATCAATCCGGACAAAAGCTCCGGGCCGGATAAAAGGGTGTAAGGTGTAGTCGTCCATTCCGATGTATCCATAAAGAGGACTCGAACCGTCCATCTGTTGAAGCACGAGCGGTACTTCATCCCAAGCTTCAATCATCTTCGGCACCAGGTTTGTCCGCTCCGCCCGTAATTTTTCCCGCAGCTCGACTGCCGAAAACACGGTCGACTTGTGGGCTTCGGGGACCGGCCCAATCAGGTAGGTGCGGGGCAGAGCAAGTTTTCTATGCTCCTTAAGGACATCGCCGACCGGGACGCCGCACATGCTCGCCAGTCGATCGTAGTCGCGCCCGTAGATGACGCTCAGGGTGTAGAGTTTGTGAAGGGTGGGCGGCCACTTTCCGTTTTCGATGTCAGCGAGAGAAGTGTGGGCTATGTTGTAATCGAAATTCTGCCATCTCTCCGCGATGCTGTGGCTCAAAGTTTCCACATCGCGCAGGGATAAGCCAAGACGCTCGCGCTCAGCTCTAAGACGCTTACCCCATTCCGGGTTCCAAGACGAGGCCAACATCAGACGGCCCACCCCGAGAGAATTGTCAGATGTTACAGCAAACACGGCACGTCTCCACAAGTTTCTGCATCTGTTTCTGAAAACCGGACAAAATGACCGTTGTCTGGCCGCTATTCCGACCACGAAGTCGGCGGGGCTTTCACGTAGGCTGCCGCCGTAGGTTGTTAATTTACCTAGCGAACTCGATAGATCTGGCCGAAGCCTGGGACAACCCGCAGATATTTGTGGCGTCGCCTTACGCTCGCCACTTATACAAGGTGCAGCCTGCGAGTAGTTATTCTTCAGCGCATCCGAGAGAGGGGGACTCTTCGCGCGACCTACTGAGGGGTTAGGTGCGCTTGACGAGTAATGGGCGCGGGTCAGAAGTTCTCGCAGGAACGACCAAGCGAGAGGGACCGTGCCGTCGCGTCCGAGGGAGGGTTCGTCAACACGCACCGTATTCGCTGAAAAAGTCCAATCCATCCTCGCGAGCAAGGGACTCACGCTGTATCGCGCATCGCAGCAATCGGTTGCACTGTACGGCCGCTCATCCCCACACTTCCTCCCGCACAATCTCTACTACGATCTTCGCAGCGGATCATTCCGGCCCAGCATTCATCAGATCTTGGCTCTGAGTCGCATCTCCGGCTACCGAGTGGCAGACTGGCTGCGGGTCTTTGGTTTTGATCTTGAAGACATCACACGGTTGCAGATTCTGCTGCCTTCAAAACGCACCTTTGTTCTCGATACCTGGCTCACCGACCCAAGCGAATGGATCCTTCCGCTTCGCAACCGCCCGATCAACGAACCTATCCCATCGATCGCACCACTGGCGCGGCTTCTGGAGTTGGGTCCTCGCCGACGAATCGCCTCCGCATCCCAGCTCGACCGACATTTCGTCTATGCCAAGGTCGGGAGTGAAGATGCGCTTGCATTTCCGGACCTAGTCCCCGGAAGCATCGTGCGCGTGAATCCAGAGATCACGGCCAATCTTGCGCTTCGAGAGAACTCCGCCGTTTCTGATCGCCTCTTCCTCGTTGAACATAGCAAAGGCTTCTGTTGTTGTCGCATACGTATCCTGGGTGGCGGCGTTATCGTACCCTTCGACAATGGGCTCTCTTATGCGCAGGTTGAGTTGCATTCCCCCCAGGAGGCTAGACTCTGGGGCGCTGTCGACCTTGAGTTCCGGCCGTCACTGCGTGGCGAGGAACGGGAAGTCCCAAAGGATCTGGCTCGGCACTGGACACCTCAGCCCCTTCCCGCACACGAAGACATTGGGCAACTGCTCAAGAGCACGCGCAGAAAAATGAACCTGTCCGTTCGCGAGGTGGCGGCCAAGAGCCGCGCGATTGCTGAAATCCTGAAGGACGATCGCTACATAACGTCGCCAAGTTCGCTCAGCGATTACGAACTGCGCAACACCCCTCTGCGGGACTTCCACAAGATCATCACTCTTTGCTCCATCTATGGCCTGCACTTTGAATCAGTAATGAAACGAATGGGGATTGATGTCGCGGAGGCGGGCAAAGAATCGATGCTGGAGCGCTATTTGTTTCGCTCTGAGCCGACTGCGACAGCCAAACGCGGCGACGTAGAAACCGTTGGCACCGGATTTGTTGAGAAGCTGCTCGGAGACTCCCAGGAGATCCCGTTATTCTTGCGTAACTCATTGGGATACTTCTCTGGTTCGGCACACGTCTCCCTGGATGATTTCTTCTGGGTCGGAGGCGACGACGACCCGCTTCACCCCTACCTGGCAGATGCGTTGTTGGTCATGGTCAACCGCCGCCGAAAAACACCTTTTCACTTCGCGTCGAAACCATGGTGGCACCAGCCGCTGTACATCATCCTTATGAGAGAAGGGGTTTACTTGGCCTGCTGTTGCTCGGTTGAAAGCGGCCTGCTCGTGATTCATCCCTACAGTCTCGATTTTCACCCCTCTGCACAGTACCGACTTCACCAGGATGCGGAGGTCGTCGGGCAAATTGTCGCGATCATGCGCCGGCTTCAATAAGTTCTGCTCGGCAACCATTTAATGTTGGTTTTCCGGACGAATTGCCTTATCTGCTCGCCGGTCATTTCCATCATTTCTCCCAGGAATTCGTATCGATTGGTCGAAATCCGAACGAGGCATTCATTTTCTGGACAAATCACCCCCGCGTCCCTAGGCTTGACATGATTGCTGATCTCGCCGGCATTCGGGAAGCCGCACGTTGTCCTCCGTCACTCAGCAGCGAAGGTCGCACTGGCTGCCGCCGGAACTCGTTTGGCTGATCAAAGAAATTCGGCCACTTCTGCACTGGCATCTGGCCAGTTTCCTGTGTATCACCATTGGCAGCCTGCTTGCGTTGCTCTCGCCGCTGCTGCTTAAGTGGCTCATTGACGGCATCATTCCGCAACGACGCGTTGGACTGCTGCTGCTCGCAGTGGCGTTGATTTTCCTCGGTCACCA
>Ga0099792_10000055_pt1 | contig 43098 bp, 29 predicted proteins | sample Rivendell_Oct201_8_FD_83780 | JGI IMG/M metagenome (GOLD analysis project Ga0099792, IMG submission 83780) | Vadose zone soil microbial communities from the Eel River Critical Zone Observatory, Northern California, USA -... | ecosystem: Environmental > Terrestrial > Soil > Vadose zone >...
CGGAAGCGAGGCGGCCCCGATCATCGAGAGGGCGATCAGGACCGAGCCTGGAATGCCGAATTGCATCGCTGCCATCAGCCAAAGGGAATCGACCGAGTGGCCAACGTCCGGGTCCACGTACGGACCAAAGCCGAGGCCAACCCATGGCGACTGCGCCACGGCGGTGCCCGCCATAGTCCAAACATACATTCGATAATAGCCTGATTCGGGATCATAGATCAGATGCCGAATCATAAGGCTCACCGGGGCATCGCTGACCAGGAACAAAGTCATGACCCCGGCCGCTCCCAGACTGATCAGGGCCGGCCACCGGAGCGAAAAGCCGGCCATTATCCGGTTGTAAATAAGGAGGGCGAAACCCAGAAGGATGCCCTGAAGGGGAGCCGAGGAGAAGGCGAAGATCGCGCCGAGGCTGCATGCTACGATCGCGAAGCTTCGCGACCGAATGGGAATGGACACCGCGATGAGCAGGCCGACCGCGCAGGCAAAGCCGAAAAGGATAGCATGCTCGATCGGACCAGTCGCCCGCAACAAGCCCAGTCGATAGATGTCGACAGTGACCAATGGTTTCTGGTAGCCGGTCAACTGACTTGCCAAATAGTGGATGAGAGAACGATTCGTCAGGGGGTCCAGGAGCGCCAGCAGCGCGACGATGGCGATGACGCGGCAAAGCAGAGCCGCGAAGGACAATGCGTGCCCGTGCTCCGACAGCAGGAGGCGCGTCGCCATGTAGCCGACGCAAAACTCGAGAGCGGTTGGTCCGGCGTGATTGAGCGCCTGTCCCACGCCGACGACGTTGGCAGGTGCATAGATCATCCAAAATCCAGCCAAGAAGACAAAAAGATCGGAAAGGACGAAACGGTAGCGCCCGGCCGCTAACCTCTGGCCCAACCGAATGAGCAGAAGGGGCGTCAGCACAATGAGAATGAGCCTGATCGCCGTAAACCGTAGCCCCAGTATGTAGAACGACAATTCTTCCGGGAGAAAGGTCGTGATGGCGATCAATTTGAGCGCCAGGGGAAGTGCGGCCTCGTTCCTCGCCGCCACTCGAGGCGGGACCCCATTGAGTGGACTTTCCGTAAACGGCCTGGTTAGCGTTTGCATATCGTGCGAGGTCCCATGCAGCTGAGCGCCGTTATCGCGGTGCCGGTTGCCCTGAGACCGCCACTCGTCTCAGCCATCCCGACACCGCCGATTTTTGCGACAACGCAGGTTCCTCGATGAAATGCCAGGACAAGACGGCCAGAAGAAGTGTAAACGGGACCGATAAGGCCATCAGAGCCAACGGAGCGCACCCTTTGCATAGGGCGGCCACCATTTGTTCAATTGGAAACGCAAATATATAGATTCCGTACGAGTAATCGCCCAACATGTTGTAATATAGTATGGGTTCGCACCTGAGAAACCCGAGATAAAAGAGTCCATAGGACCAGGCGAGTACAAATACCTGGTGGAACCAGGGTTTATCGTAGGAGAGAATAGCCGCGGCGATGGCCAGACCGAGCACGGGCAGTCGCAAGGGCAGGCGTCGACGAAATTGAAAAAAAGCCATGCCGATCACGAATGGGAGCGTCAACTGATGGGCGTTGCGCAAGATCGTCGCGTGATCCAAAACATGATGCCGCAGGTCAAGCAGCAGAACAGCGGCATAGAAAAGGGCGTATGTGGTCAAGAAGCCGACAAAACGACGACCGCTCGCCGTCAGACCAAGTATGCCGACGACGGCCACCATCGCATAGCAGGCCACTTCATAGAATAAAGTCCACAGCGAGCCGTTTATGGCTCGTGGATATGGATTATCTTCGAAAACGCCGGGGAGATCATATTGAAGCGCCCCCAAAGAAAGATTCCGAGGTATGTATAGAAAAGTTTCACGATCAGAAAAGTAGGCACTGATATCTAATTTCGTAAATATGGGTCCGATAGCGAAAACGGTCAACAAAAGCACCATGACAAGACCGGGATAGATCCGCAGGATTCTGGCAACGGCAAATTCTATTATGCCGCGGTGAAAACTTTGCGATATGAAATATCCGGAAATAACAAAAAAGCTGATGACCGCCAGCGTTCCCACATCCATGCCGAGGATACGGTCGAGAGGTTCGGGACTCCCCGGTCCGAGGGCTAACGGGTAGGCGTGAGAAACGAGGACGCAACCTGCAGCGACCATGCGTATCAGGTTGAAGTTATTGTCTCGCTGCGTCGTTGCTTGATCCACCCTGGGCATCGCCAGCTCTTCCCAACCCTGTTGCCATCAGGGGACGCGCAGCACCGGCGCCTCCCAATCTCGTACCCGCGCTCGTACTCGCGGGGCTCGTGTAATAATTATCGAAACCGCGGTAGTAGTGGCCGTAATTGTAGCCGCTGCCGTAGCCATAGCCGTGTTTCCGCAACTGCTTAAAATCGACCTTGCTGAGCACGATGCCGGCGATGCGATGCGCCTCAGGCCTCAGCATCTTGAATGCTTCGGCGACGCCCGTCCGCGGCGTGCGGTTCCATTCGATGACCATCAAGACCTTGTCGACCATCGCCGCGAGTGCGAGCGCATCGACGACCGGCAGCAGCGGCGATGCGTCCACCACCACGCAATCATATTGCTCCCGCAGTTGCTCAAACAGATCGTGCATGCGCCGAGAGGTCAGCAGGTTGGTGGGATCATTCACGCCGGATCCGGCTGGAATCACGTGGGTTCCCGTCGTCTCATCCTTGATCGTCACCGCCGCGATATCGGCAGTCCCCGTCAGCACCTCCGCCAACCCTTTGCCGTTCGCTCCGAATGCATTAGAGAGGGACGTGTGGCGGAGGTCGCAGTCCACCAGCACGGTCTTCTTGCCTGACATGGCGCTCGAGACACCGAGGAGCATCGAGGTCGTCGACTTCCCCTCGCCGGGAATTGATGAGGTGACTAAAATGACTTTGGACGTTCCGTCGGAATTCGACAGTCCGAGCCTGACTCGCGTCGTGCGGACCGCCTCGCCCAATTGCGAGAGCGGCGCCTCGACCAAGCCCTGCAGTATCGTGTCTCGTGCGGCGCGGCGGAATCTCCTCCTTGGCGGCACGAGAGGGATCATGCCGATGACGCGATATCCAAACATTTGCTCGACCTGCGTGCCCGTCTTAAAACCGGCGACGAGATGTTCCGCCAAGATGGCCAGCACGACCCCGACAACGGTGGCGACGAAGCCGACAAGCGGGTAAATCAGGAGGCGACGCGGGTAGCTCGGCTCGTTCGGCAGCGTCGCCGGCGTGATGATCCGTGCGCCGGTGTCTTGCAAGGTCGAGCGTTGAGAGATTTCGTTGAACTGCGAAAGGAAGCTCTCGTAGGCCTTGCGGTCGGCGTCAGCAACCGGCTGTAGCTCCCGCAGCTTGGCGGCGGCCTCGGAATCGGCGCGCGCGGCGGTGAGCTTCTGCAAGCTCGCCTCCAGCGACTGCTCGCGCCGCGTGGCAATGTCGTAAGCATTTTTCATGTTGCCGAGGATGCGACCGACTTCGGCACTGATCGCCTTCTTAATGTCTTCTTGCTGCGAGCGGATGGCGATGACCTCGGGAAAGCGCTCGCCGAATTGGCTGCGAAGTTCCGCCTCCCGCCGGCTCAGCTCAGACTGCTGAATGCGAAGCTGGGTGATGACGGGGGAAGCCATGACTTCCGGGATTTCCTGGATATCGCCGCGACTGTCCACCAGATGACGTGCTTGCTCAAAGCGCGCCCGCTTCTCCGCGACATCGGCGCGTGCACCCATGAGCTGCGTATTGATATCGGACGTCTGTTGCTGGCTGACATTGCTGCCGACGCCGACGTCGCTCAATCCGCCTTGCCCCTTCAGCTTCTGCATCGCCTCCTCGGTCTCGATGACGCGGGAGCGGAGCTCGTCAAGCCGACCCGTCAACCATCCCTCCGCCCGGTGCGTGGCGTCGTATCGCGTTTTGGCTTGATCGGCCAGGTAAACGTTGACGATCGTGCGAGCAAGGCGCTCCGACTTTGCCGGATCCTCCGATGTGACCGAGATCGCCAATACATACGAAAACTGCACGCGTTCCACTTGCAGGCGTTGGCGCAGTCCTTCGGCTGCCCGGTCAAGAGCGGCGCGTTCGTTGTCCGTATCGCTCGTCGTATGGAAGAGGTCTGCGAGCCAAGGGAGGCGTGCCAGGCCCAGATTTTCCCCCCATACCACGAGACGTCTAGGGCGCTGAAATTCCTCATCCTTGTCGAGGCCCAGCTCCTGGACAACGCGCAGCGCCAGCGATTTTGACTCGATGACCGCTATCTCGCTGCTCATCGCCGCATTGTCGACATCGAAAGGTGTCAACGGTCGATTAATCGCACCATTAAGCTGCTGCTTTGGATCGACAACGAGTATCTCTACCGTCGATTTGTAAAGCGGGTGAACCAATCTCAGCGCGCCGGACGTCGCGACGGTTGCCAGAATTGGCACGGCAACGATCAGCTTCCAGTGTCGCAACAAGACACCGATTATGGACCGCAGGTCCATTGTCGAGTCCGGGACTTGTTCGATCGGCGCCGGCGCGACAAGGTTTGTCGGCACCTCAAAATCATTGGCTGGCATTAAAGCCACGCTCCTTGCCTGCCGGTCGCAACAGGTGTCTGACTAGCCTCGGTTGCAGTGATCTTCAATCCGGCGCCCTATCTCGGCTATTGCATCCGCGAAAATCCATATGCCGCGCTCTCAAATAGGTCGACACGGGTTAGGGTTTGGCACTCCGGTAGCGGTTCTGGCGGGTCCGTCGTTCGGGCGCCGGCCGATCCCATCGCACACTCGCCATGCCATGCGCGCGGATTTGATGATGGCCCCATAGGAAGTTGGCCAGCGGCCCAGGAAGCAGGTAATGCCCTGGCCACGCCAAAGAGGACATTCTCCATCCGGAGACACCGATCGGTCTCCGATCATGCGACCGAGGCCCACTTGGCTCTCTCCGCTTCAGCGCGAAAACGCGGCCCGACCCGTCCTCGATGGAACTCTATCCTTTGTAAGGCACGGCGGGCTCGGCACTAATCGGGCCGAGTCCCTAATAAGCCGAAGGAATCTACCGAGAGCAGAGATTGAACCGATGAGCGCCGGTCGCCCGCACAGAAGCCTTTGTAACCAAGGGCGTGGGCAGCCATGAGTGGCCGATTTTTGACAGCCGGAATCCGCTTTCGTCGACAAACACCGAGCAGATGGCGCAGGCGGGGTCCCATTTTTTCACGCCATTTTCCAAGCCCACACCGACGACGGGAGTCATCATTATCCCTTGGAGGTCTGCGCTAGGTAGATTTTTGCAGCCAATTAGGGAATCGCCAAGATGGATGCCGAGCCTGCCGTGCGTTACATGGAATGGAGTTGCATCGCGGATGAGCTTGGCCGCGCTTTCGCATAATCGATAACTGCCGCGCCCATTCGACAGGCGGGAGGAGGCAAATGCAGCATTTCTCCGAGGCACAGGCGGCTGCTCCCACGATTTCCCCTCTGATTAATTCCGGTGTTCGCCGGGAGTTTCTCGGCGTGCCCATAGATTGCTTGACGTTGACCGAGACAATCGAGGCGGCCGATCGAGCCATCCGACGCCGCCAACCACTGCAGCACGCCTGCATCAATGTGGCGAAGTTCGTTGCCATGCGCTCGAATGCGGAACTCGACGTTGATGTCCGCTCGAGCGATGTTATCAGCATTGATGGGATGGGGATCGTCTGGGCAGCGCGGCTGATGGGAATCTCGATCCCGGAACGGGTCACCGGAGTTGACGTGATGGAAGGCGTGATACTGCTCTGCGCGACCAAAGGCTATCGTCCCTATTTTCTCGGCGCGCGGCGGGATGTGCTGCAACAAGCCATCATCAACATCCAGACAAGATTTCCCGGGCTCGACATCGCCGGTTCACGCGACGGGTATTTTGCGCCGGAGGAAGAGACCGGCGTGGTCACTGCCATCAAATCGTCCGAAGCTGATTGCCTCTTTATCGGCATGCCGACGCCGCGAAAGGAACGCTTCCTCGCACGTCATCGCGACGATCTCGGCAGCCCTTTTATCATGGGCGTCGGCGGTGGATTGGACGTGCTCGCCGGTCGCGTCCGCCGGGCGCCCCGGCTAGTTCAGGAGATGGGCTTCGAATGGCTGTTCCGCACCGTGCAGGAACCGCTGCGGCTCGGGCCGCGCTACCTTAGAACTAATGTGGCGTTTGCGGGCCTTATGGTTAAGGCGCTGATGCCCCGCTCGGCGACCAGATCTTCAACATCCCGGCGGCTCAAAGCGAGGCAGAGATAGAGCCAGAACTCGAGAGCCAATGCAGGACCAGTCTTTAGCGCTGAGGACAATGGTTGCCGAGTGTTTGGAGCTCGCCAACAAATATTTAGATGTTGCCAAAACAGCGGCTCATCCAGACGAACTCTTCGAGATCACTCAGATGGCGATTCATTGTAACGCGGCGGCGATTGAGCTTGAGAAGTATTTGAACCCACCATCGAGCTCGGATCCACGGAAGGTGAAGGCGGCTCGGTCGCGACCTGCCGGTGCGCCATCGTCGGCTCCGCCGGCAGAAGCAATGCTTGCGACGACGATCGCGCAGTTGCGGGAGCAGGCCGCAACGCTTTGCGAGCGTGCTAGGACATTCAGCGACGGCACCCTTCGAGAACATCTTTTGGTTTTGGCGGCGAAGTGCGAGAAACTCGCCCCAACAAAGTGAAGACGCTGCGGTGGACGAAGCTGCGCCGGCCCGCCAGTGCTTAGAGTGGCCTAGGACGAAACCGCTTCGACGCTTGCGTCTTCCGGAGTAGCAGTATCGCCCAACGCGCGCGCTAACGCTCGCCTCAATTCCTCGTCGCCATAGGGCTTCTGCAACCGCTCTCCAATTGTGCTTCCAGTGGTATTGAACGAAGGTGCGTAGCCCGAAACGATGATTACTTTGATCCCCGATCGCAGCTCGACTGCGCGACGGGCGAGATCGAACCCGTTCATTCCTCCCGGCATGACCACATCCGTGAACAGCAAGTCGACCGGCGAGTCGCCGCTCAGGATCTCGAGTGCCGTTGCTGCGTTATCCGCTGCAAGGACGCGGTGACCGAGTTCTTCCAGGCGAGTGACGGTGATGCTGCGCACGTGGGCATTATCTTCAACGACCAGAATTATGCGACTGATATCCGCGACTGCGGCGTCACCGTCGGGAATTGAATGCTGGCCAATGGTTTGCGGTGCCTCGCCTCTGGGTAGATAGACCCGAATCGTTGTTCCCATCCCTTCCACACTCTCGATCTTGATGTCCCCGCCTGATTGCTTGACAAAGCCATAGACCGTGCTCAAGCCCAGTCCGGTGCCTTCCCCCGCTGGTTTTGTGGTGAAGAACGGCTCGAATGCCCGGTCTACCACTTCCTGCGACATGCCGATGCCTGTATCGGTCACTGCCATCATCACGTAGTCATGCGGCACTGGTTCTAATTCCACGTTTTCGCGTCGCATGTTGACGGCCTCGATGATCAAGGTACCGCCCTTTGGCATCGCGTCGCGCGCATTGATGGCAAGATTAAGTACCGCCGATTCGATCTGTGTCGGATCGGCAAATATCGGCCATAGGCCCTCGGCCGTCCGCACCTCTATCCTCACCCCCTCGCCGATAATCGGGTCCAGCAGTCTTGCCATGCGCGGCAAGAGCTCCGATAGATCGATCACTTTAGCCTGATGAGGCTGGTGATGAGCGAAGGTGAGCAGTTGCCGGGTCAGCTCGGCGCAATTCAATGCCGCGCCGAGCGCGTGCTGGGCGCGATCGTAATCCTTTCCCTGGCCAATGAGCGACCGGGTCAGTGGATGGAGGTTCCAGATAATGACCGTGAGCATATTGTTGAAATCGTGTGCGATCCCGCCCGTGAGCTGCCCGATGGCTTCCATCTTCTGGGATTGCAATAGCTGCTGCTCTAACTGTCGCCGATAGGTGACATCAAGGCAGGTTCCGAGAATTTCCTTGGGCGCGCCGCTTTCCTGGCGAACCAACACGGCTTGGTCAAGGAAAATTCTTTCCGAGCCGTCATCGCACCGCCAGCGATACTCCATTGATAGCGTTCCGGTCTTGACGATCGAGGCCACCCGAGCCAGTACCTGTGGCAGGTCGGCGGGGTGGATGCGCGCCGGCCATAGATCTTCGTCGTTAATGAACGCCACGGCCTCGAAGCCGACCGAAGCGGCGATGCTCCCGCTCAGAAACCGAGGCCCAGCAAAGCGACCATCTAGGTCCGACCTGTAAAGCGCGATTGGTAGCGATTTGACGATGAAGGATTGAATCTCTTCGATCTGTCGCAGAGCCCTTTCTGCTTGCACTGCGCGGAGGGTCTCCCAATGCAGTCGGCGCTCAAGGTCAGCCTGGCGCCGTAGCGTCTCCGTTTTTTTGAACAGATCGACGAATACCGAAACCTTCGCTCTCAGAATGACCGGATCTATTGGCTTGAACACATAGTCGACGGCCCCCAGCATGTATCCGCGCGAGATATCCCGATCGTCTTTGTCGAATGCGGTAATGAAGATGATGGGCGTGTCGCGCGATCGTTCGCGCCTGCGTATAAGAGCCGCCAACTCGTAGCCGTCCATGTCGGGCATCCGGACGTCTACGAGTATGATGGCGGCATCCTGGCGCAAGAGGTAGCGTAGGGCGTCAGCACCGGATTTTGCCTGGGCGATATTCTCATTCAGACTCCCGAGCATTTGCGCCAGGGCCAATAGGTTTTCGGGCTTGTCGTCGACTATTAGAATGTTGGCCTTGATGGGCACGCCGCCGCCAATGGCACCATTGCCATACTGGTCGCTGGCGACGCCCACGCCGCCGGCCGACCGGCCGGTCTGCTTCCCATCATCCGAAGTACTATGCACAGTCAGGTTCTGTCCAAAAATGCTTCTAATGTTCGCGCAGCCAGACCCGCGTTGCTGAGAGGACATGGTCGATATCGACGGGCTTGGCGGCGTAGTCTGACGCACCCGCTTCGATGCACTTTTCTCTATCGCCTTTCATCGCTTTCGCAGTGATCGCAATGATTGGCAGTGTCTTGAAGCGATCACGAGCGCGGATACTTCGCACGGTTTCGTAGCCGTCCATATCTGGCATCATGACGTCCATGAGCACCAGATCGATCCCCGATGTTTCCTCCAATATGGCGATGCCGTCGCGGCCAGTCTCTGCATGGAACACCTTGACATTATGCTGCTCCAGCACACTCGTCAAAGAAAAGATATTACGGATATCGTCGTCGACAATCAAAATCTTCCGATCCGACAGCAACGGTTCTCGTTGACGAAGGCTTGCGAGCAACTTCTGCTTCTCCTCAGGCAGGCCGACAACGCGCCTGTGCAAGAACACCGCGCTGTCATCGAGTAACCGCGCCAGCGACGCCGGGCTTTCCACAACCACCGATTCAGCCATTTTTCTTAGATTTGCCTTCTCCAGAGTGCTCAAGTCACTTGCAGCGTAGATGATCACCGGCAATCGAATTTGCGAATTCCTGCGCAGTTGCGCGAGCACTTCAAGGCCATCCATGTCAGGCAAGGCGGGGTTCAGGATCATACAATCGAAGGGCGTTTCCCTGATCGCCGTCAGAGCCGCTTCCCCGCTAGAAACGCACATAGTCTCGACATCACCATTGCCGATCATCCCGACGATATTGGCGCGCCGGACTTCGTCATTCTCGACGACCAGCAATTGCTTTACTTTGCGCGACAGAAAATTTGCGGTCTGCTCAAAGGTAGCGAACAGCGTCTCCCGATCGACTGGCTTCGCCAACACCGAAAAAGCCCCTAACTGAAGGCCCGTGTCGCGTGGAGCTTCCACAGATATGACGTTTACCGGAGTATGCCGGGTTTCACAATTACGCTTTAGAATATCGAGCAATACCCAGCCATTCATATCAGAGAGCTTTATATCGAGTGTAATGGCATCGGGCTTGAATCGGCGAGCCAAAACCAGGGCATCGCTGCCGCTGGACGACACAAGCCCCTTGAGTCCGCGCTCGCGCGCCATGTCTAGCAAGATCGATGCGAATTTCGGATCGTCTTCCACGATGAGCAGCGCTGGATCGCCTTGCTCCAACACATGGCGATCATCTCTAAACTCGCTTTGCGGCGACAGCTGAGCCGGCTTGTTGACAACGGGCAGATCGACGTCCACCCCGATGTTCGGCCGAGACGCGGTGACCGCGGGTTTATAGCTGATCGGTACGAAAAGCGTGAAAATACTGCCCCGCCCCGGTGTGCTGACCACGGCTATCTCACCCCCCAGCAGCCGGGCGATCTCGCGACTGATGGAGAGTCCGAGACCGGTCCCGCCATACTTGCGGCTGGGCGTTCCATCCAACTGTTGAAACGCCTCAAAGATGACCTTCTGCTTGTCGGACGCAATGCCGATACCCGTGTCCCGTACGGCAAAGGCAACGACCATTGGCACAGAATTAAGAATGTTGTTTCTTGAACTCCACCCGTTTGTGGCGCGTGCGATCTTCAGCTCCACATTGCCACGTTCCGTAAACTTGAAGGCGTTCGAAAGCAGATTCTTGATCACCTGCTGCAGCCGCTTGGAATCGGTATGCATCACCTTCGGCAGCGTTGTATCCAGGGTGACGGCGAATTCTAGCTTCCGGTCGTCGGCGATCTGACCAAAACTTCGCGACACGTAGTCTTTCAAGTCGCCAAGATTCACCTCGCCGATATCCAAAGTGACCGTGCCGGACTCGATCTTGGACAAGTCCAGAATATCATTTATCAACGTCAAGAGCTCGGTCCCAGCGGTGTGAATCGTCTCCGCAAACTGAACTTGTTTTTCGCACAAGTTCTTGTCTGCGTTCTCGGCCAGCAGTTTGGATAGGATGAGAAGGCTATTGAGCGGCGTGCGCAGTTCGTGGGACATGTTTGCGAGAAATTCGGACTTGTACTTTGACGTCAACGCTAGCTGCGCCGCCTTTTCCTCGAGCGCCGCCTTGGCGTGCTCGATTTCTTGGTTCTTGAGCTCCACCTGTTTCTTCTGGCTCCCCAGAAGTTGCGCCTTGTCTTCCAATTGCTCATTACTATGGCGCAATTCTTCCTGCTGGCTCTTGAGCAGCTCCTCGGATTTCTGAAGCGATGCGGCCTGCTGTGCTAGCCGGTCGTTCGTCTTTTTCAGCTCTCCTTGCTGGCTCTGTAGCTCTGCGGTCAGCCGCTGAGATTGCGCTAGCAGCCGTTCCGTACGCATGTTAGTGGCAATCGTGTTCAGCACGATACCGATGCTTTCCATCAACTGATCGAGGAACGAATGGTGGATCTCGCTGAACCGTTCAAAAGAGGCGAGTTCCAGAACCGCCTGGACCTCGCCTTCGAACAACACTGGCAAAACGATGATATTGAGTGGGGGCGCCGCTCCGAGCCCCGAACTGATCCGGATATAAGTCCTAGGAACGTTCGTAAGCAGGATATCGCGCTTTTCGAAGGCACACTGTCCGATAAGACCCTCTCGGAGCGAGAAGCGATTGGCCAAATGCTTCCGCCGCGTATATGCGTAGCTTGCCACAAGTTCGAGAATTTCTTCGCCGTCCTCCGCCTTTTTCAAGTAGAAGGTGCCGTGGCTGGCGTTCACCAGCGGCGCAAGCTCCGAAAGAATCCGATTGGTCACCGTGACGAGGTCGCGCTCACCCTGGAGCATGCGAGTGAATTTCGCTAAATTGGTCTTCAGCCAGTCTTGCTCGGTATTCTTCCGGGTTGTATCCGCCAAATTGTGGATCATCTCGTTGATATTATCCTTGAGCGCAGCCACCTCGCCCGAGGCCTCCACCGTGATCGATCGGGTCAGATCGCCCGTCGTCACCGCGGTTGCCACTTCGGCGATGGCCCGCACTTGGGTGGTCAGATTGGCTGCGAGCTGGTTCACGTTGTCGGTCAAATCGCGCCAAAGGCCGGCGGCGCCGGGCACGCGCGCTTGGCCGCCGAGCTTGCCTTCGATACCGACTTCGCGCGCCACATTGGTTACTTGATCTGCGAAGGTAGCCAGTGTTTCGATCATGCCGTTGATGGTGTCCGCCAGCGCCGCAATTTCACCGCTGGCCTTTACGGCGAGCTTCTGCTGGAGGTTGCCTTTCGCGACGGCGGTCACCACGTCCGCAATGCCGCGCACCTGGCCCGTCAGGTTCGCCGCCATCAGGTTGACGTTGTCGGTCAGATCCTTCCATGTGCCGGCGACGCCTTCCACTTTGGCCTGGCCGCCGAGCTTGCCCTCGGTGCCGACCTCGCGCGCCACGCGCGTCACCTCCGACGCGAAGGAGTTCAGCTGGTCCACCATCGTGTTTATGGTGTTCTTCAGCTCCAGGATCTCGCCCTTCACGTCCACCGTGATCTTCTTCGACAGGTTCCCGCTCGCCACCGCCGTCGTCACCTCGGCGATGTTGCGCACCTGGCCCGTCAGGTTCGCCGCCATCAGGTTGACGTTGTCGGTCAGATCCTTCCACGTGCCGGCGACGCCCTTCACTTTGGCCTGGCCGCCGAGCTTGCCCTCGGTGCCGACCTCGCGCGCCACGCGCGTCACCTCCGACGCGAAGGAGTTCAGCTGGTCCACCATCGTGTTCACGACTTTTCCGATGCGCAGGAATTCCCCGCGCAGCGGCCGGTCGTCGATTTCCAGCAACATGGTTTGCGATAGATCGCCTTTCGCCACGGCGCCGATAACTCGGGCGACTTCGGTGATCGGCTGCACTAAGTCGCCGATCAACGTATTCACGGAGTCGATGCACTCTTCCCACGACCCCGTCGCGCCTCGTAGCTTTCCGCGCTGCGAAATCCTGCCATCCTTGCCAACCACCGAACTGATGCGCTCCAACTCTCGCGTCATCTGCTCGTTCAGCTCGACAACGTCGTTGAATGTCGTCGCGATCTCGCCGTCGGCACCGATGAGGTCCACCGGCAGGCGCACAGAAAAATCGCCCCTCTTGAAGGCGCGCAGCGCCTTGAGGAGCTGCTTCCGATCAAGCAGCCGCTTCGGATAACGGGACTCAGCGACGACTTGCAGCATCAAATCCTCCCACATCTCCTGCTCGATGGTCATGAACGGTTAGACCCATGGCCGCGGGGGCGACACCGCCCGGACCTGGTGGACTGGATGAGATTAGTGCACGATTTGCGATCATGAGCCTGTCCGTCATTTGCGCCAAGCGCCAGTCATGCGGTCATGCAAACCGGCGCTCGACTCCGGACTGCTCCACCTGGGATTCAACGGCGGTGCGCATTTGGACCCACGCCCTTCGAGTGTCCGCCGCAGGCGTGACGAACATCCGTCTCTAGAATGTGGCCGCCCGGCGTCCACCTCCGGTTGAACAGAATCCACGCTGTATCCTAGCTGGCCCAAGCTGCCGCTCTTATCAGGGAATCCTTTAGAAGGCGGCTGGAAACTACTGAGACGGGGTTGGAAACCCGGATTGCCGTGGAGATCGGACATTGTCACGACGATGTACGGGCGCGGCGGCAAGGCGGGGCGCTGGGAGGAGGGTAAATACCGCCGGGGGTCGTTGCCGGAAGAGCAGTCCGAACTTGAGCGCCCGGCGGACCGTCTCACTGAGGCGTCGACACCGCGCTCAGCGAGCGAATCTTCAATATCCCGGTCGCTCAAAGCGAAACGGAAATAGAGCCCCACAGCTTGCGGGATGATGACCGCAAGAAAGCGGTGACGATCATGGCAGATCTCAGGCGTGGTCGAACTTCACCGCGCCCAGCCTATACCGGCCTTTACCGTAACAATGCCCTCGACGATGTAAGCCACGTTGGGCTATCATGGGTTGCTTGTTTTCACCATGCGATTCATATCACTCGGGCACCCTTTTCCGGGGTGCAGGATGGCGGCCATTAAAATCCTTCTCGCTGACGATCACTCTCTCGTGCGCGCAAGCCTCAAGTCTCTGTTGGCCGATTTCCCCGGCATCGAGGTCATTGCCGAGGCGGGCAACGGTCGTGAGGCACTTGAGCTGATCGCGAAGTATCGTCCGGAGCTGGTGCTGATGGACATCTCTATGCCAGGATTGGACGGACTGGAGGCGACACGGCGGATCGTTAAAGAGCATCCGAACGTACGCGTGGTAGTTCTCTCGATGCATGCAACCGATGCTAACGTCCTTCAGGCTCTTCGCGCCGGAGCCTCAGGTTATGTCCTCAAGAGTTCGGCCCCACGCGAGCTCGAGCTGGCCATCGAGTCCGTGGCACGTGGCGAGATCTTCCTGAGCCCGGCCATATCAAAGCATGTGGTCGAGGTCTATCTTAGCCAAAAGGCGGATCAAATAATCCCTTTGGAGCAGCTCACGCCGCGCCAGCGCGAGATACTGCAGCTGGTAGCTGAAGGCAATTCGAGCAAGCGGATCGCGCAGCTGCTTCATGCCAGTGTGAAGACCATCGAGTCTCACCGAACGAGCCTGATGGAGCGTCTCGACATACATGATGTCGCTGGCCTCGTCCGGTACGCCATTCGCAATGGGCTCGTCTCGGCCGACACGTAGTCCACGGGAGGAACATCTCGCGGCGGACAGTTCTCACCTAGCCCTGATGCGTTGGTCGGCCGCCCGCATCACCAATGGCGCTCGCAATCCCCTCAGTCTTTCCCCTGGGTAGATTCCTCGGGCCGATTAGGGAATCCCCCAATTAGTGCCGAGCTCGCCATGCGCTAAATTCGCTGGTGACGAGAAAATCCAAAGGGACAGAGTTCCCTCGAGGAGCTGTCAGACCGCGTTTTCGCATAATTAGGTCGTGGTGGTTCGGGCCAGAGATTCGCGATCTCGACTGGCTCCGGCCCGGGCAGAGACTGGAAGAGGCGAGACCATAGCGTCATGGACGCACTTCCGCAAACGTGGGCGGCTCTGTTGACTCATCCGGAAGCCGTCGCGCTCCGGGTGCTCGGGTTTGTGGCCAGCGACCGACCTGAGTTGGACCGGTTCCTGTCCGAGACCGGCCTGTCGCAAGCCGACCTCAAACGAGTGCCCATCTGCCTCGAATATCTGGCCGCCATCTTGGATTTTCTCGTCACCAACGAAGCGGCGCTTCTCAGGTTCGCGCGCGCCGTCGATCTACCGCCAGAAGCTGTCCATGAGGCGAGGCATATGTTCGATCGCCGGCGGCCCATGAGAGAAAATGGCGAGCTACGTGCTGATCGCAGTGTAGTGACCGTTGCTCCCCACCGGCTCCAGGCGAACGACCTGAGCATACGCGTCGCTGGCCAGTGCAGCCGCCTGCTGAGAACGATCGGCCCGGCCGTGTCGCTCGAATGTAGGCATTCTCATGGCAATGCCTTGGCATGGCCTGCAACGGGTGCAACAGAATGGCGCAACTCACACTGAGGGATCCGACCCTCGTCGGCGCACGCCGTAGGATGAGCGAGGGATCGCGTGTCGTCCGCCACGAGATCCTCGCGCTGTCGACCGGCGTGTTGCGCACGCTCGACATCGCCAGCGTGCCTATCGCAGGGCTGATCGCGTATTCTCTGCGCTTCCAGTCGCTGGCGATCGAGTTCCAGCACGGGCTGATCGTGATCCTGGGCATGGTGGTCGTCGCCAATGTCATGGCGATCATCGACGCCTATAACCTGGCCGATATCCACGTCTGGCACAGGCAGGCGGCCAAAGTCATCGGCGGCTGGAGCGTCGGTATCGCTGTCGTGCTTGCAATCGCCTTTTTCGACAAGATCTCCGACCAATATTCGCGTGTTTGGATCAGCTCCTGGTTCGTGCTGGGCACGGCGCTCTCGGGTGCGGCGCGCTGCGGCGTCGCCGCCTATATCGCTCGTCGCCGCCGGACGGGCACTCTTTCCATCAATGTCGCGATCGTCGGCTGCGAGCCATTTGCGCAGGAAGTGATGCGGCGGATCACCTGGCCGGGCGACGCCGAGGTGCGCGTCGTCGGCATCTTTGCGCCGCAGCTCCGCGCGGCCGGCACCGGCGTCGCAGCGGACGCGACGGTGCCCGGGCTACTGCGGCTTGCGCGCAAGACGCACATCGACGAGATCATCGTTCAGCTGCCGGAGAAGCGCGACGCCGAATTTAGCGCCGTGCTGCGCAAGCTCGGCGAGTTGCCGGTCAACGTCAATCTCTGCCCCGATCTCTCTGATTTGCCGGTTTCGCTGCGCCAGCTCACCATGCTGCACGAGACGTTCATGATCAATGTCTTCGAGCGGCCGCTTTCGGGCTGGGCAGCGGTGTTGAAGCGCGCCGAAGACATCATGCTTAGTGGGCTCTTGCTGCTGTGCGTCGCGCCGCTGATGCTGCTGATCGCGCTCTTGATCAAGCTCGACGGCCGCGGACCTGTGCTTTTCCGCCAACGGCGCTTCGGCTTCAACAACAACCCCATCACCGTGCTCAAATTCCGCACCATGTCGGCCGACGCCGCAAACGACGCGACCGTACCGCAGGCCAAGCGCGACGATCCGCGCGTCACGCGCGTCGGCCGCATTCTGCGCCACACGAGCCTCGACGAGCTGCCGCAGCTCATCAATGTGCTGAAGGGCGAGATGTCGCTTGTCGGACCGCGGCCGCACGCGATTGCGCACAACGAGTACTACGCCCAGGCCATCGACGGTTACCTGGGCCGCCACCGCGTCAAGCCCGGCATCACCGGCTGGGCGCAGGTGAACGGCTTGCGCGGCGAGACGGCGACCGTCGAGGTGATGCACGAGCGTGTCAAGCACGACCTCTACTACATCGAGAACTGGTCGGCGCGCTTCGATCTGCTGATTTTGCTGCGCACCCTGATGGTGGGCTTCGTCCACCGCAACGCCTACTGACGGGTTCCCATGATTGTTAGGAGCGGCAGCGAATTCCCTATAATACCCTTCATGGTCACGGCGTCCTGCAATGGATCCCACGGACAGCCTGAACCCATCCGGAATCCGACAGGAGGACTGACGCACGGACCGGCCTCGCCCGTTCACGGGAGAATCACGCGTACGCGTGACGCGCCGATGGCAGCGCACGTGCCGCTCCCGATAGCGCTGCTGGTGAACGCATGAGAAGAGAGACCATAGCGATCCACGCCGGCTACGACGGCGATCCCGCGACGAAGGCCGTCGCCGTACCGATCTATCAAACAATCGCATTCGAGTTCGACAGCGCCGAGCATGGCGCAGCCTTGTTCAATCTCGAAGTCACCGGGAACATCTACACTCGCATCGGGAATCCGACAAATACGGTTCTGGAGAAGCGCGTAGCCGCGCTCGAGGGGGGAGTGGATGCGCTCAGCGTTAGTTCAGGGATGGCCGCGATCCATTATGCGGTCGTCAACATTGCGGAGTTGGGAAACAATATCGTTTCGCTTCCCCAGCTTTACGGCGCCACCTACACGCTATTTGCTCACATCCTGCCGAAGCAAGGAATCAGCGTCCGGTTTGCGGAGAGCGATCGCCCCGACGCCGTGGAAAAGTTGATCGACGAAAACACAAGGGCGGTTTTTTGCGAAAGCGTCGGTAATCCCGCCGGCAATGTTGCGGATATCGAGGGGCTGGCACAGGTCGCCCATCATCATCACGTTCCTTTGATCGTAGACAATACGATCCTAACTCCGATCTTGTTGAGACCGATCGAACACGGCGCCGACATCGTCGTGCATTCCATGACGAAGTTCATGGGAGGGCACGGAACGACGTTGGGTGGAATGATCGTCGACAGCGGGAAATTTCCGTGGCGCGAGCATCGTCGACGCTTTTATATGCTGAACGAACCGGAACCCTCCTATCACGGCGTCGTCTACACCGAACATTATGGTGCGGCAGCCTACATCGCGCGGTGTCGGACAGTTTGCCAGCGAAACACGGGATCGACCTTGTCGCCGTTGAACGGTTTTCTGCTGCTTCAGGGGGTCGAGACGCTGGCGCTGCGTGTCGAGCGCCATGTGGAGAATGCCCGCAAAGTGGCCGAGTTTCTCCGCGACCACGGCAGGGTGGAATGGATCAACTACGCCGGATTTCCGGACAGCCCCTTGTACCCGATGGCCCAAAAATACTTGGGCTCGCGGCGCTGCTCGCTACTGACGTTTGGGATCAAGGGCGGCTTCGAAGAGGGCAAGAAATGTTTTAACGCGCTGCGGCTGTTCAAGCGAATGGTCAATATGGGCGATGCCAAGTCCTTGGCGTGCCATCCTGCGTCAACGACACACCGGCAGCTATCGGCCGATGAGCAACGGAAAGTGGGCGTGATGCCAGAGATGATTCGGCTTAGCGTCGGGATTGAGCACATCGACGATATTATCGACGACCTCTCTCAGGCACTGCAAGCAACAACCAGATGAGGCGGCCGAAGTCATAGCCTTGTTCGGCCGGGAGCACTTTCATGCCGTTGGTCATGGAAAAGAATCGGATTCCGAGCCGCTGGGCGGGCAGAGCCGCTGCCCGCCTCCGCGACAGTCGCAAGCCGCCGGCGGAGTGCATCAACATCGCGCTCATCAACAACATGCCGGACTCCGCGCTCGAGGGGACCGAGGTGCAATTCTTCGAACTTCTCGAAGCTGCGGCCGAAAATATTCCGGTGCGGGTCCAACTTTACTCCCTGCCCAAGATACCGCGAGGCGATTGGGCACGACAACATCTAAGCAGCTTCTATCTCGACATTGATGATCTCTGGAACAGCCGCTTTTTCTTCGACGGACTCATAATGACCGGGACCGAGCCGCAGCGCCCTAATCTGATGGACGAACCCTACTGGGATGCGCTGTCGGAGGTTCTTGACTGGGCTGAAAACAATACGATGTCGACGGTCCTGTCATGTTTGGCGGCGCACGCCGGCGTCCTCTATAGCGATGGCATTGAACGGTACGCGCTCAGCCACAAGCGCTTCGGTGTCTTTGACCACACACGGGTCTGTGACCACCCGCTGACAAGCGGCACTGCTGCCCAAATGCGGATTCCTCACTCGCGGTGGAACGACGTACGGAAGGACGCTCTGACATCGTGTGGTTATGCCGTTCTCACGAAGTCGGCCGAAGCCGGTGTCGACTTGTTTGTGAAGCAACGGGGGAGAAGTCTGTTCGTATATTTCCAAGGCCATCCGGAATACGGCGCACTGACTCTACTGAGGGAGTACCGACGGGATATAGGGCGTTTTCTCAGGCGGGAGAGAGAAGCCTATCCGTCAATGCCGCAGGGATACTTCGACGCGGCAGGCACCAAAACACTGAGTGATTTCCGCGAGAAAGCTCTGTCCGATCCGCGTGAGGAGCTCTTGGCCATCTTCCCGGAGGCAAACGTCGTCGCCACGCTCAGTAACACCTGGCGCTCGTCGGCCACCCAGATATATCGAAATTGGTTGCTGTACTTGGTCGAGGAAAAGGCTGGCTCGTTCGCGTATGCGGGTATGTCCCCTGTCGCAGCTCAATGACAAGATACAGAGCGAGGCCGCTAACGGGCTGCCGTGGGCGATTGACGTGCAATCCATGCCGGTAAATGAGGCATAAGAGATGCCGACCCTGGAAGATCGCGTGCCTGAGATCCTGCGGAGCCTTCCGACCCGCATCAGCGACGTCCTCATACCGTGGAGCCAGCGGTCGCCCGATCGGCCGGCTCTCGTGGAAAGCAGCGGCACTTGGACCTATGGGCAATTGGCTTCCGTGATCGCCGAGACCCGCAGCTGGCTCGTCGAAAGCGGCATGCGCCCGGGCGATCGGATCATGCTTGTGTGCGAGAACTGCCGAGCGCTTGTTGCGGTGCTCTTGGCCGTGGCCGGCCTTGACGCCTGGCCGGTGCCCGTGAACGCGCGTCTCTCAGCGCGCGAGCTCGATCAGATCCGAGATCACTGCGGCGCGCGCCGCGTGATCTACACCACGAGCGTGTCGCCGCATGCGAGGGCGCATGCCGAGCGCCACGGCGCACTTATCTACGGGGCCGGGGGGCTGGGTCCGATCGGCATCGGCCCGCTGAACGAGACAGCCGAGCCTGAGCCGATCGAGACCGACAGCGCCAACAACGTCGCTGCCCTGATCTATACTTCAGGCACTACTGGCCGTCCCAAGGGCGTCATGCTGACTCATAGGAACCTGTTGTTTGTGGCGGCCGTTGCCGGCAGGTTGCGGTCGCTGACACCTGACGACCGCCTTTACGGCGTGCTGCCGATGTCTCACATCGTCGGCGTGTCCGTGATTCTCTTAAAAGCATTACTCAACGGCGCCACGGTTTATCTCTCGCCGCGCTTCGATCCCGCCGCAGCGCTCACGGCGTTGGAGCGGGATCGGCTGACGGTGGTGCTGGGCGTGCCGGCCATGTACGCCCTGCTGGTCGAATACGCGAAATGCAAAGGGCTTACTTCCGTGGCATGTCCTGCGCTGCGGATCATTTCGTGTTCGGGCGCGCCGCTCGACCCGGCAATCAAGTCCGGGGTCGAGAGACTGCTCGGCCTGCCGCTCTATCACAGCTACGGCGTCACCGAAACTTCTCCCAACATTGCTCAGACCCGTATCGAAGCGCCTCGCCGTGACACGTCTGTTGGCCCGGTGTTTCCGGGCGTCGAAGTCAAGCTGGTCGGACTCGATAGCAAGCCCGTAACCGAGGGCGAAGTGGGTGAGTTGTGGGCGCGCGGGCCCAATGTCATGAAGGGCTATTACAAGGCCCCCGAGGAAACCGCCGCCGCGATCGATGCGGAAGGATGGTTCAACACCCGCGACCTCGCGCGCTTCGAGGACGGCAACCTCTTCATCGTCGGGCGCACGAAGGAGCTCATCATCCGCTTTGGGTTCAATGTCTACCCGCCAGAAATCGAGGCGGTGTTGAACGCTCATCCCGCGGTGGCGCGGTCGGCAGTGATCGGCCGACCAGTCAAGGGAGATGAAGAGGTCATCGTCTTCGTTCAACCGGTGCCGGATTCGCCGATAACCGCCGCCGAATTGGGGGAGTACGCAGCCAAGCACCTCGCCCCATACAAACGGCCGTCGCACATCTTTTTCGTTGCTACCCTGCCGACGACCGCGACCGGCAAGATTTCGAAGGGCGAGCTTGCCTCGACGGCTGCCACAATGATCGCGCGGCGGGCAACGTGAGTGACCGATTACGGATGCCGCAACAGTTGGTGGGCCGGACGACAGCGAAGCCGCCGCTAAGCTGGCGAACAGGGTAGGAGCATCTGATGCCACCAACATTCGTGGTGATGGGTTCTCTTTGGGAGGGCGCAGGGCAAATCACGCCGGAAATCTTCGCCACGGAACGACAGGCAATGGAAAGGGCCGCTCAGCTAATCAACCGGTATGGTCAACACATCGTGGTCGATGTAAGGATCGAGGTCGTCTCAGAGCCGCTCATACCGCTTCCGCGAAGGATGTGCCAGGCGTGAATGGCGGGTTCGGAAATGAACACCTAGCGGATTTTGTCGCTGGTGGGCCCGAATGGTCGTTGCCCCACTATGCATTTGCTGCTGTGCTGAGGCCCGCATCGCCGCTGCGGAACGGCTTCGATCACGGGCCTAGCCGGCAGCGCCCCGAGGCCTCCGCGTGCGGTGGCCTCGAGGCAGTCGTGACTCGACACGCTCCAGGCCGGGTCAGGATCCCAATCCAGAGTCGTCGCCGCCGCAAGCGGTAATCTCATCCGGCGGCGGGTTCGGCCCGGTGGTGGATGGATTGGGTTTGTGCAACTGGATGTTGCCGCCCGCCAGGTAGCGCGTCGGAAGCCAGCCAAAAGTCGTACTGCACATACCTTCGGCATTACACAGCTTTACGCCGAACTTGTCGGGCCCAGTCGGCCCGGAGCCCGGCTCTCCGTTGTCCTCCGTCCTAACCCGGAATTTAAGAGTATCGTTCGGGGGCGCAAAGTTGGTCTTGGCTGTGCCACAGATATCACGTATGTTCGAACCCACGGACGGGGTAAAATACCCGTCAATGCTCGTACTGCTCACATGCAGCCCGGCGAAGAACGTGGCTGTGTCATGATTCTCGATGTTCACGTGGCCGAAGAATCCGCCGTTTTTACATCCTCCCACGATCCCGAAATTCACCTTCGAGCCATCGTCGTTGAGGACGAATCCGCCGCCCGTGGTGAAGTCACACGGACTCGGAAGCACGTGGGCTTTCACCACGGGGATGCCCTTGAACATCAGCACGCCCACCAGGAGTCCCCCTGTCAATAGTGCCGATACGAGCTTGGCCGTTGCTCCCTTGCTCATTGCCTCTCCTCCTTTTCCATCGAGGCCGCTTTGTGCGGCGCTAAGAAATGCCCGCGGTTGCTGACGCGACCACCACATCGGCAACGCCACTGACGGTGACGTGAAGCGCATTCACCACGGCCGTGCCGGTCGGTGAAATCGTCTGTTCGTTGATAACCACCTGACCGCCGGGCATCAGGATGGTCTGATTCGGGTCACCCGTTACCATGATCGGAACGCCGTTAATCGACAGGTTGTTGATGATTGAGCTGCCGCTGCCGGCAGCGCCCAACACCTGTGACGCCTGTGCCATAACCGAGTCGGCGGAGATGCCGATCCCGGCTACAGTCAGGTTCAAGGCCGCGAGCGAGGATTCGGAGTCGACCTGGTCAGGCCAACTGATCGTGGCTGCGTTGAGGACTTCTCCACTGAGCAAAAACGGGACGCTCCCCGTCAACTGACCCGCATCCCTTTCGTCGTTTATGCCTGCGAGAGTTCCGGTATCGGCAAGCGTAGTCGGCGTGGGGTTCAACGACCCGAGTAGGCTTGTCGCTGCGAGGACGGTCGCCTGCACCGCTGCCGCGTCCCCCACAACCGTCTGTGCTGCACCGACCCCAGGCCATAGGAGCAACAGGCCCATCATCATGAGGGCGCCTGCTGCCGAGGACGACCGATAATGGTTTTTCTGACCCATATTAACCTCCTGCTTTCATTTGCTTGTTTCATTAGGCCCATACTGGCGCCTTCTGCAGCTCCGTTGAGTGGGCATGCACGAGTCTGCTCACTCCTCGCCGAACGCGGGCCATTGCTGTTATTTCGGCATTTCGCCCTGGCCGCCGCGTTCTCAACTTCGTGGGGGAGCCAGTGAAGCCTTCCGAGGCCACAACGCGTAGCTTATGAATCTTCGCCGGCCCGCGGAATCCGGCGCTCCCTGAAAAAGCGGTGGAAAAGAACCGATACTGGACCGGTAGATTACGGAGGAATTAATTGTCAGGAACATGGGTAGCGCAGAGAATTGGCGACGGAACGACCGAAAATGCCGTCCTCAAATTGAGGGATGCTGCTGAAACTCTGGCCGGGCCTGGCCGGACCAGAGCATCGAGTTGAGGTTTACAAGGATCCTGCGCCACGATTGCCGCCGGCATTCGCCTGCGTATCTCGGAGAGCCCCAAATGCCGTCAGCTTGGGTTCTTCTGTGAGTCCTGATTATCTGAACCGATAAATTCGTATCGCTACAGTCCCACTTCGATCAGCACCGGTCCCTCGCTCGCGAACCCGGCACGCAGCGCCCTCGCGAAGCCTTCGAGCGTTGTAACGCGGCTGCCGGGTACCCCCATGCCCTTGGCCAAGGACACCCAGTCGAGGTCGGGGCGGCCGATCTCAAACAAGTCGAGGGCACGAGGGCCGGGATTGCCGAAACCAAGATTGAAGAACTCGTGCTTGAGGACGGTGTAGGCGCGGTTAGCGAAGACCACGGTCGTGATATCGAGACTCTCGCGCGCCATGGTCCACAGCGCTTGCGCCGTGTACATGCCGCTACCATCGGCGGATAGGCACAAGACACGACGGTCAGGGCATGCCACGGCGGCGCCCACCGCCAGCGGCATGGCGATCCCGATCGAGCCGCCGGTGTTCGCCAACCAGTCGTGAGGCGGCGCTCCTCTGGCGGCGGCCATCATTCCCCGACCCGAGGTCATGGATTCATCGACCACGATGGCATCCTCGGGGAGGAGTGCTGCCACCACGGCGGCGAGGCCAGGCAGAGTAATCTCGCCGCTTGGCAGTGGCGGCCGCTCCGGCTCCTCGACGAGCGGCTGCGCTCCGCGCGGCGACAAGGCTGTGACCAGCGAATCGAGCGCGCCGACGCAATCCTCGCCCGGACGCGCCAGTGTATGGACCTCGCATTCCGGCGCGACAGGCACGCTGTTCTTGCCGGGGTAGGCGAAGTACGCGACGGGGGCCGGCGCGCCGACGAGGATGAGTTGACGAAATTCCTTGAGCTTCTCCGCCGCTTGCTCGAGGACATAAGGAATCCGCTCGACGATCGCGGTGCCGGCGCCACGTCCGATGCGCGTGAAAGCATAGGGGGCGAGAAGCTTGCCGCCCGTGGCGGCGGCAATGCGCCCGGCTGCCGCGAGCCCGTTGCCGTAAAGCGCGCGGCCGGCGATCAGCAGGCCGGTCCGCGAGCCCGTCCGAAGCATGGCTGCAGCGCGCTCGACCGTCTTGGTGGCCGGCACGGGTGGCACGGGTAACTTGGGGACCTTCGCAATGGCGCCGCCCTCGCTCCAAGCGACATCGGCGGGCACGATCAGAGTGGCGATCCGGCCAGGCGCCGTCCGGGCGGCGACGATCGCTTCGGCCGCGTCGCGGCCTACTTCAAGGGCACTGCACGATGTGCGCAGCCACTTGGAATAGGGCCGCGCGATCGCTTCGATATCGGCGGTGAGTGGCGCATCATGTCGGAGGTGATAGCTCGCATGCTGGCCGACGACATTGACGATCGGGACTTGCGCGCGGCTCGCGTTGTGCAGATTGGCAAGCCCGTTGGCGAGCCCGGGGCCGAGATGCAGCAGCGTGCATGCCGGCTTTCCCGCCATGCGGGCGTAGCCATCGGCGGCGCCGGTGACGACGCCCTCGAAGAGGGCGAGCACGCCACGCATTTCCGGCGCTCGGTCAAGCGCCGCGACGATATGCATTTCCGAGGTGCCGGGATTAGTGAAGCAGGCCTCGATCCCTCCCGTGATCAGCGTGCTGACTAGACTTTCCGCTCCATTCATCTGCTTACCGCTTTCCGAGGAATTTGTTTGAGCGCGCCGTTGCCGACATCATCTTGAGCCAACTGATTCCTGGAGATAACGAGAAAGCACGGCGGCGAGACTCTCGAAATGTGTTGTGAGGATTTCCGCATGATTGCCAGGAACGGTCTCGACTTCGAACTCTTCAGCTAGGTTGGCCCAAACCGCCGTGGGATCAGCGGGGAAGTGCAGGCTAACCTCGGCTCTCACGAATCTTACCTTCCCGCTGTAGAAGCGGGGTCGGTAATGCGCCAAGGCGACATAAGAGCTATCACGCACCCGTTGTGCGGCCGATGGCAATGACACGCCGGCCGGGAACCGCTGACCTAGAGGATAGTCGCGACCTGGTCGGAAAAATTCCCACAAGCGCTCAGAACGGTGAATGACATAGGGAATGGCTTTGCGTAGCGGCAATTGCGTCATAGCCGAGCCATGGTGCCTCGCCAGCCGAGCAAGGACCCTAGCCCGACACGCCAGCGGCAGAAATCGCCGGTGCGGGTAGGTCTCCAGCAGGGCCAACAACGCAACCTCTTCTCCGCTTTGCGACAGGCGTTGGGCCATTTCCAGCGTTACGAGCCCGCCGAGTGAATAGCCTATGAGGAGGTAAGGGCCGCGGGGCTGCAACTCCCTCACCGCATCCAAATTGAATTGCGCCATATCCTCGATGCGCTCAAGTGGCTCGCCTATCCCGTCGAGCCCACTTGCCTGGAGTCCGTAAATCGGATGCCGCGATCGGATGTGCTGCGCGAGTTGAGCGACATCCATGACATTGCCGCCCAGGCCATGCGCGATGAAAACCGGCGAGGTATCGGTGCCGGGCTTCAGCAGCACCGGGGTAGAAAGTCGGGATACGCCGGCTTTTTCCGTGGCCGCCGCCAGCCGGGCGATTGTTGGGGCTTCGTAGATCATCGCAATCGGCAATATTCGACCGGTGGCCTGCTCTATCTCCATAAATAGACAAGCAGCCAATGACGCATCGCCCCCGAGGTCAAAAAAATCGTCTTCAGCACCGATTGGCGATCGTTGCAGTACTCGCTCCCATATCGGGGTAAGCACCGCGATCATTGGATGTTTGTGCGTCTGATTGTCAATATAGATGCCGCTCATTTGCACGGCTCGTCTCGCTTTGAAACCAGGGTCGAAGGACTTCGATATTGCCGCGCTCGGCTTCCCTTCTCTTGTGAAATATGGAGCCGCCGGCTGAAAATCCGGCGGACGAAGCCGATGCAACCGCCGGAGACCGCAGCATTATTCCCGCCATTGACGGTTTTAAGCCTATCTGCTCATCGTGGCGTGACGCAAGAAGCGCGTGACTCGCGGGCAGCGCGTCTTTATGCGGCGCTATGTTCCTCCGGCCCTGTCGCGCTTTCGGATATACTTTTGGACTCGTCTCTGGGGATCAGAAAGGCGGCCCCGCCCCCACCAAGAAGGCAGTGGGGCCCAGCAGGTCGCAAAATGCACACAGGCAGGCGCCTAACGCTAGCTGCGCTGCCAGTGCTCCGCTGGGATCCTTAGCCTCCGGGCCAAGCTTGTCCCAACCTCGCGAGTGCAGGGTATTTCGGGGACGCTGACCTCGCGCAATGGTTGATGGCTCTCCCCAGGCTCTTTTGTCCGCGACTCGGCGACTCGGCCATCTCCCTGCGAGACGTCGGTTAAGGCGTTCTTAAGCATGCGGAGCGAATCCTGATGTGGAGCACCCCAGCCCAACCTTATTGCACAGTTCACGCGACATGGCGGTAAAGGCCGATCAACAGAACGCGGTCGATCCCGGCCTGGCCGCCTTGGTGATGCTGCTGCGCTTCCAGGGCATCGGTGCCGACAGCGAGCAGATCCGGCACCGCTTTGGCGGCGTGCGTATTGGCGTGGCTGAGATGCTGCGCTGTGCCAAGGATATGGGCCTCAAAGCACGTGCGTTGCGGACGAACTGGAAGCAGCTCGCCAAGACGCCGCTTCCGGCGATCGCCCCGCTCAAGGACGGCGGCTTTCTCCTCGTCGGTAAGATTGGCGAGGACAAAGTCATCGTCCAGTCACCGCTGTCGCCAAGGCCCAGCCTCATGACACAGGCGGATTTCGAAGCCGTCTGGGACGAGCGCCTCGTCCTGATGACGCGACGCGCGCAGCTCACGGACCTGAGCCGCCGTTTCGATCTCACGTGGTTCCTGGGCGCTATCCACAAATACCGCGAGCTGTTGTCCGAGGTGCTGGTCGCCTCGTTCTTTCTGCAGATCTTCGCTCTCGTCACGCCGCTCTTTTTCCAGGTGATCATCGACAAGGTGCTCGTCCATCGGGGCATGAGCACGCTCGAGGTGTTGATCTTGGGCCTGATCACGGTCTCGATCTTCGAGGCCATTCTGGGGACGCTGCGCACATATCTTTTCTCGCATACGACGAATCGCATCGATGTCGAGCTCGGCGCACGTCTCTTCCGCCATCTGCTTGCCCTGCCGATCGCCTATTTTCAGGCGCGCCGCGCCGGCGACTCCGTGGCACGCGTGCGCGAGCTCGAGAACATCCGCAGTTTCATCACCAGCTCCGCCCTGACCCTGGTCATCGATCTATTCTTCACCACCGTCTTCCTCGGGGTGATGTTCTTCTACTCGCCGCTTTTGACCCTGATCGTGGTTGCCGCTTTCCCCTTCTATATCGGCATCTCAGCCGGCGCCACGCCGCTTTTCCGCCGGCGCCTCGACGAAAAGTTCGCACGTGGCGCCGAGAACCAGGCGTTCCTCGTCGAGAGCGTGACCGGCATCGAGACGCTCAAGGCGATGGCGGTCGAGCCGCAGATGCAGCGTCGCTGGGAGGAACAGCTTGCCGGATATGTCGCGGCGAGTTTCCGCGTCCTCAGCCTCAACAACATAGCAAGCCAATCCGTGCAGCTCGTGAGCAAGCTCGTCACTGCTGCAACCCTCTATTTTGGCGCGCAGCTCGTCATCGATCAGAGCTTGAGCGTCGGCGAGTTGGTCGCTTTCAATATCCTTGCCGGCAGGGTGAGCGCGCCAGTGCTGCGACTGGCGCAGCTCTGGCAAGATTTTCACCAGGCCCGGCTCTCGGTCGCGCGGCTCGGCGACATCCTCAACACCCCGGCGGAGCCGAGCTACAATCCGACGCGCGCGGCGCTGCCGGCGATCCGCGGCGATATCGCCTTCGACCACGTCACTTTCCGTTACCGTATCGACGGGCCGGAGATCTTGCACGACATCAGCTTCGTCGTGCAAGCCGGTCAGATCGTCGGCATCGTCGGCCCTTCCGGGTCGGGCAAGAGCACGCTCGCCAAGCTCGTCCACCGCCTCTACGTGCCGGAGAGCGGCCGTGTCCTCGTCGACGGCGTCGATCTCGCCATGGTCGACATCGCTTGGTTGCGCCGCCAGATCGGCGTCGTGCTGCAGGAGAACGTCCTTTTCAACCATTCCATTCGCGACAACATCGCGCTCGTCGATCCAGCGATGCCGATGCCGCAAGTGATCACCGCCGCCGAACTCGCCGGCGCACACGAGTTCATCCTCGAGCTGCCCGAGGGCTATGATACGATCGTTGGCGAGCGCGGCAGCACCCTCTCGGGCGGGCAGCGCCAGCGCATCGCTATCGCACGTGCGCTGGTGTCGGACCCGCGGATCCTGATATTCGATGAGGCGACAAGCGCCCTCGACTACGAGAGTGAACGAATCATCCAGCAGAACATGGAGCACATCGCCAGGGACCGCACGGTTCTCATCATCGCCCACCGCCTTTCGACCGTGCGCCGCGCCGATCGCATCATAACCTTGGAGCGCGGACGCCTCGTCGAGGACGGCACGCACGATGAACTGATCGTCAGGGGCGGCCGGTACGCTTCGCTGCACCGCTTGCAGCTCGGGGTTCATGAAGTCGGGTAGGGCCCTGATCGCGAGACTGGCGGGCGCACGCAGTCTCGGACGTCAGGACGAGCTTGCCTTTCTGCCGGCGGCACTCGAGATCGTCGAGACGCCGCCTTCGCCCATCGGACGCGCCATTTCACTGACGATCGTCGCCGCCTTTTGCGTCGCCCTGGCATGGACGAGCATCGGCCATGTCGATATCGTTGCCGTGGCGCCGGGAAAGATCGTGTCGAGCGGCCGCACCAAGGTCATCCAGCCCTTCGAGATCGGCGTCGTGCGCGCCATCCGAGTGCAAGATGGTCAGACAGTAAAGGCCGGCGACGTGCTCATCGAGCTTGACCCGACCATCAATGATGCCGAGCGTGCGCATTTGCAAAGCGACCTGACTTCCGCCCAGCTCGATGTCGCGAGACTGCGGGCGGCGCTCGACGAGAGCGATCCGCTCGCCGCATTCCATCCGTCTGACGCTGCGCCACCGGAACTAATGGCAACGCAACGCCAACTGCTCGTGAACCAGACCCAGGAGCAGCGCGACAAGCTTGTCGCGCTCGACCGCCAGGGCGCGCAGAAGCAGGCCGAGCGCGACTCCTATGCCGCCACCATCGCCAAGCTCCAGGCGACAATCCCCATCCTCGAGCAGCGTGTCGAAATCCGGAGATACCTTGCCAAGCGCGAATATGGCTCGAAGCTCACCTATCTCGACGCGCTTAACGATCTCGTCAGCCAGCAGAAGGAGCTGGCCGTCCAGCAGAGCCACATGGAACAGGCCCAGGCGGGGCTCGATGCGATGACAGCGACGCGTGCACAGACGCAGTCCGAGTACCGCCGCACGCGGCTCGGCGAGTTGGCGACAGCGGAGCAGAAGGCAGCGGGCTTGGCGCAGGATGTCATCAAGGCGACCGAGCACTCGAAGCTGCAAGTCCTCACCGCGCCGGTCGACGGGGTCGTGCAGCAGCTCGCCGTACATACGGTGGGCGGCGTGGTAACGCCCGCTCAGCCGCTGCTTGTGGTGGTGCCGCTCGACAGCCCTCTCGAGATCGAGGCGATGGTATCGAACCGCGATGTCGGCTTCGTCCATGCCGAGCAGGAGACTGCGATCAAGGTCGACACATTCAATTTCACCAAATATGGGCTCCTGCACGGCAAGGTGCTTGACGTGTCGGCGGACGCCATCAGCCGAGGCAGGCCAGCCGACAGCTCGACCGCCAATGCGCAAGGAAACGACACGGCCGGCGACCTCAAGCCACCGGAGCTGGTCTATGTCGCGCACATATCGCTCTACCAGACGCAGATGGATATCGATGGGAAGGCCGTACGTCTCTCCCCGGGCATGACGGTGACCGCGGAGATCAAAACAGGGTCACGCCGCGTCATCACCTACCTGCTCTCGCCGCTCCTGAAGTTCAAGCAGGAGAGCTTCCGCGAGAGGTAATCCGCCGGCAATCTGCGGACGGTCGCGCGACTCGCGGGCGCCTTCCACAGCTGCTCAATTCGCATTCGCGAACCAGATCCTGGCTTAGCGGACGCGGACCGCCGGCTCATGGCTTTCCCCATCGAACACGCCGCCGCGCCAGCTCAGGCTACCGATTTCGAATTACACGCGATTCATCCGGCCTGACGATGTTTCGGTTTGGACCTCGAAGGTCGCATTCGAGGCTGACCGATCATGAATGCGCGAACGCCCAATAGAGCTCCCGGGCTCTACTAAAGAAAGGACCGGGCTGGAGTGAACGCTCGCCGATGCGGATCACCGGCACGACCTTGGAGTAATTGCCGGTCGAGAAGATCTCGTCTGCGTACTCGAAATCGCGGTAGGTCAGAGTCTTCTCCACGACCGTGATGCCATCTTGGCGCAAAAGCCCGATCACGCGCTGACGCGTAATTCCGGCCAGGAATGTTCCATTAGGCGCCGGCGTAAAAACGATGCCGTCCTTCGCCATGAAGATGTTCGAGGTGGCGAGCTCGGCAACGTTGCCCAGCACATCGCAGACGACCGCATTGTCGAAGCCGCGGGCGCGCGCGTCGAAAAGCGCACGAGCGTTGTTCGGATAGAGGCAACCCGCCTTGGCATCGACCGGCATCGTATCGAGTGTCGGGCGGCGAAACGGCGACAATGTGATCGAGAAGCCAGTAGGCTTGCGCATTGGAGCCTCGTAGAGAGTAAGGCACCACCGCGTTGAATCGGGGTCATGCGCCTGGACCCACGGCCCTTCCTTCTCCGCCCAGTACATTGGCCGAATGTAGAGCGCAGCATCCGTGTCGAATCGGCTCACCCCGTCTCGGGCCAGGCCGATCCAGGTTTCGGGTGATATCGTCGGCTTCAGGAAAAGTTTTGCCGCAGAGTCATTCACGCGCGCACAATGAAGATCGAGATCGGGGGTCACGCCTTCGAACGCCCTAGCGCCATCGAACACCACGGAGCAAAACCAGGCGGCATGCGTACGCGAACCCATGATCGGCACATTACCCTCGTGCCAATCTCCCTCGAAAAATGTCCAGGTCCTGGACCAACCGCTTCCGGCCGTCATATGGCTCCTCCCGGCTTACTGGGTCATCGCCGACATACCGCAACGTCTCGCTTAATGGCCCGCGAAAATTACTGATCCGGAAATGACCTTCGTCGCGACAGCCTGTTGCTGATCCCGGTACGGCTGCGCGAACAGTCCAAAAAAAACAGCGCCGCGGCCGATTTTCCGGACGGTCGACGCGTGCTTATGGAACGGCATAAGCAGAAAATAGTAGAGGATGGCACTGCCGGCTCATCTCTACCCGAGCGCTTTCTGGAGACAATGAGAAAGTCCCGCCGCAAGGCTCTCCGCATGCACGGTGGACATTCCGAGATGATCGCCAGGCATCGTATGAACCTCAAGATTCTGGACCAGGCTGCCCCAAACAACATTGGGATCGTCTGGGCCCCGTGTAACCACCTCCGCTCTCATGAAGATTATCTTGCCGCGATAATAGCGGGGGCGGTAGTGAGCCCAGGCCACAATGCCGCTGTGACGCAGTCGTTGCAGCGAGGGAGGTATGGTGTTGTCCTCATCGTCTGCGGCCGCAGCCCACCGTCGAACATATGCGCCACGGCGGAATCGAAGATGATCCATTAGGCCTCTGCATACCCGTATGATGTACGGCAGGGCACCGTCAAACGGCAGCCGGCGTAGAGCCGTGGCATGATGCTTGGCTCGCCGTCTCAGAACGGCTAGCCAGCATTTCAGCGGCCAGTATCGCGGGTGCGGGTAGGTGTCCAAGAGCGCCAACAGAGCAATTTTTTCGCCACGCTTCGCCAAGCGTTGCGCCACTTCCAACATGACTAGACCGCCAAAAGAATTACCTACAAGAAGATAGGGCCCGTGGGGCTGCGTCTCCGTTATCGCGTCTAGATAAATTTGTGCCATGTCCTCGACACGGTCCTTTGGCGCGTCCACCCCGTCCAGACCTCTCGCCTGTATCCCGTATACCGGATGGCGGGATCTGATGTGTTTGCCGAGTTGGGAAAGTTCCATGACGCTGCCTCCCACGCCATGCACGATGAAAACCGGTGGCACGTCATCAGCGCCAGGCTTTAGCAGCACGAGGGGCGAGAACCGGGGTACGGTGGCATGTTCCAGCACCGCGGCCAGCGATGCAACCGTAGGCGCATCGTAGATCGTCGAGATCGGCAGCTGTCGACCCGTTGCCTTTTCGATCTCCAGGAACAGAGCAATAGCGAGTAGAGAATCGCCCCCGATATCAAAAAAATTATCGTCGGCGGAGATTGGCGATTGCCTTAACACACGCTCCCAAATCCTGGTCAAGGTGTCTATCGCCAGTCCGACATGTATCGGTTTTCCTGGTGCAACGCCACTCATATGCAAGTCTTTGTGATCCAAAAAATTCATTCGGCTCTCCAAGCCAGCTTCCGCGGACAAGGTCGTCGACCTCCGTAGATAGGTCGATGCCTTCTGAAAGATGGCTGTGTCATTGGCCAAAGCTGCCAGAAATGACCTGCCAGCTAGATTGGCTTACTGAATGATCTTGTCAATGCTTCTGCACGTGCAAACGCCCGCCGCGACTGCTCGGTTAACCGCCATAATTCGGACTTCCGTCTTTCCTCTGGGTAGATTCCGCCGGCCTATTAGGGAATCGCCCTGATTAGTGCCGACCCCGCCGTGCGTTACAAGGGGTGCAGGTTCCCTCGTCGACGAGTCCGACCGCGTTTCGCACAATCGAGTCATGGCGACCCGGGTCAGAGAGCTTCGCGATATCGACCGGCTCCGGCCCGGAATCAGGCTTTTGGGTGTTCGCCTGAAGCCAATCGATATTTTGCGGCGGGGTGAAGTGGACACGCTCGGAATGAGATCGCCTACGACCGAGGTTCGCTCTGCGCCGCGGATCTTTTGGCTCCTGATGTCGCCTTGGACCGACAGGACGATCGCCATTATCGCTGTTGTCCCGTTTGCCAATGGGTTCCGCCATCAAATTCAAACGTGGGACTTCAGCTTGGCATGGCTCGCGCTGACCTTGAATTCTGCTCTGTTGGTATTGACGATGGTCACGCGGAGAGCCCCTACCAGGGTCACTCCGAATCCTTTGTACTGGCTGCTGGCCTTCGTTGCGACTTATTGGTTCTTACTGGGTAGGTTCGCAGACCCAGGCCACCCCCTTGCGCCGCAGTGGATGATCGATTTGGTCGGACTTTTGAGCATTCTCATCCTCGTTTGGGCGCGGCTGAGCCTGGGCCGCAACATAGGGCTTGTCCCTGCACAGCGACAAATCGTGACGCGCGGAGCTTATCGCTACATGCGCCATCCTATTTATACCGGCGTTTTCCTTGGTTACCTCTCGGTCGCGGTGCAATCCTATTCTCTTCGTAATCTCGTATTCGTTGGGTTCGGCATATTCTGGTTCTTGATCAAAAGCTTCGTAGAAGAGGGCTTTCTTCGCGAGGACCCGCAATACGCGGCGTACATTGAACACGTCCGCTGGCGCTGGGTGCCTGGAATCCTGTAGCGCGAATCGCTCAGGGACCCAACGTCTATCGGTGCATAGCTCACCGGCGGCGCTCGAGCGTGTCGGCATTAGCGACCGCTGTCCCATCCGGACCTTGTCCACTTGAGACGGATCGCCCCTTATTGACGAAACCCGCGACAACTCGTCGATACACGACCAGGGTATCCAAACCGATCACGAATCCTCCAACCGCCAGCATGAGGGCGCGCGGGCCCAATCCATCGCCTCCGACGATCAACGGCCCTAATGCAGCCAGCCCGACCGGCAGAGCAAGCAGGCCAGCGTGTGCAAACGCTGTGCCCATCAGCAAGTGTCGGCGTGCGAGACTGAACAACATAATGAGCGACGCCAGATCACCGATGAGCAGCCCCAGCAGTGCCGCCTCTACGCGCCGCGTCGAGCTCGCGAGCAGGAGACCAATGAAGGGCCCTACCCCCGCGATCATGTTGCCCGCGGTAAGGCGCCCTGTCCGGCTATAGGTCAAAAGAATGAGGTTTGGAGCACCACGGCAGATTCGTAGGAAGGCGACAATCGTTGCCAGGGCGCAAAACGCGGGTGTCACTTTGTATTGAATCCCATAGAGAAGCGGCACGAGCTTGTCGAGAGATAGCCCGACGACGGTCGCGTAGGCCGCCGCACAGAGGAGCACTCCCAAGACGACGATCAGCGACCCTTGATTCGAGGCCGTAGGGTCGGCATGCAAACGCCCGAGGAACGGCATGCCAATTTTATTGACGACGATCAGGAGAGGCGAGATCGGCACGATGGCGAGATTGAGCGCCAGCGAATAGAGGGCGAGCGTCGCCAAATCGAAAAGGTTTGCGACGATGACTCGGTCGAGCTGGCTGAGAACCATGAGCCCGATCCCATTAGCCATGAGCGGCAGCCCAAAGCTCAGCGCCGCCCGGCGCATTATCGGGTCTATGGCAGTTACGCGCTCCTGAGGTACCAACAAATGCGAGAGCATCACGTAGAGCGCGGCCTCCACCATGAGGCTCGCCAGCATTGCGCGCTCGTCGCGGAACCAGGCGGCGGCCGGCACGACCACAATCACGGCCCCGATCTGCCCAATGACATTGCTGATGGCCTCCGGGCCATACCTATAGTCCTGCTGGATTTGAACGGTACGCAAGTTCCTGAAGCTTCTGATAAGCGGCACCGCACCGAGCCATGCAATGCTCCCAACATGCGCACTCGCGCCAAAAATGTCAGCCAGCACAGGCGCGAAGAGTGCGATTGCCATTGCCAGTAAGACAGCACGCGTGATCGTGATCTGTTGCGCTGCTGCGACCGCCTGCGCGCGTGTCTCGCCGGCATTCACCATGACAAACTTCTCGAGCCCAACGTCGGTGATCAGCTCGCTGCTGGATAGAATTGTGACAAGCGCGAGAGCAGCGCCGAGATCGTTTGGCATCAGAAGGCGCGACAAGATGATGGTGCGCACAAAGCGGAGCGAAAACTCGCAGAGCGGGGAGACCGATGCAGCGGAGAGACGCACCGCATAGCGTTTCAGCAACATGTTCTCCGCCTCACCACAGCGAGCTCCCGCCCCGGCAGATACGTCTATGGTAATGCGTCACTGCGAAGCCAGTGCGAAGCTTGGCCGAGCTAGTGAGCCCCGCACGTGAAGATGCCCTCCTGATTGATGCTTCGCCCACCATCGAGGCCCCGGCGCAGCGAATCCTGGAGAGCGCCTCCCCGGTGTATCGATGGCCCCGTTCTGCGTCGCGGCGGCAAACGCACTGCTCACGACAGCACTGCTGATTAAAGCATAGTCAGTGTCCGCAACCCAGCTTAAACCACGAATTCCCGGCGGCCTGTCACCTCAACGTAGTCGCTGCGTGCGCCGAATGACCAAAGGATCCACCCGAGCTCGTAGCTTCGGCACTCCTTACGCAGCACGAGCCCACGGTGGTTGTCCGCGGTATCACTGCGGGCCAGGGCGGCATTGACGATGCTACGACGAGTCCGGCGCCAAATCGAATCAAGCTCGCCCTCGCGTACTTGGGACCGATAGAACATCCGTTCATGCGGTCGAAGCATCGAGATGCTCATCTCGTTGTCATGGAACAGCCAAAGGAAGCCTTTAACCAGTGCCTCTCGCGCGCCCGGCACGCCGTGCTCGACAGCGCGATGGAGGAAAGCTGGCGCCATACCGTGTTGATGAACCGAATAGATCTCGTAGAAATCGACGACTTCGCCGCGCGGGACATAGTAGAACCAACCCCATTCGCCGCGCGGACCTTGGAGCGAGATCACTTGCGCCGCCGCCATATTGGCAAGGCCGATGGCCCAGTCGGCACCGAAGGCTTCGCCAAAATGGTAGAGCGCCAATATCGAATAGACTTGGCTGGCGAAAGAGGAGAACCTCCGGCGATGCCCGGTGCTCCCGTTATAGAATAAATGGGTGGTGGGATGGTGGTAATGTTCGCTCAGATGCGCTGCGAAGATGTTCGCCGCAGCACGCCATCGCTCGCCCTCCTTCAGCGCCATCGCGGCCGTGCCCGATACCAGCATACCGATGTCCTGGGCAGACAAGCGGTGCAGAGTGGATGGGCTTGCTAAAAACGCCTTCACGCGATCAATGAGCAGCCCTGGCGGCGCGATATCGAGTTTTGCTCCCGCCCAAAGACCCATCCCGTACATATAAGTCCGAACTCTGGGATTGCCGACCTCTCGGCAGCACGCGTCATAGATTTTTCGGATGTCGGCATGTTCGTGACCGCCGAGCCCGGGAAGCTGCGAGAAACCCAAGAGAACATTAAGGGTGTAGAAAGCATCGCTTTCCGGAATGGAGTCATTGCATGGCTCCGGAACATCGAATTTAAAGCGATGCGAATACCGGCCGCGTTCAGGCATCCAGCATCGTCGCAAGCCTTGAAGGGCGTACGACACGAGAGGCGAGGTCCGAGGGGGCTCGCTATTCATCGCCGGCGGAATGCCTGAGGAAAATGCGGTCTGCCATGCCTGACAAAAAATGAACGGGCCACGCTCTGTAACAGCGATACGATCGACATTTGGCGAACTCGATTTCAGCCTGGAATCGGAATCTTGTAGAGATGGACGGCATAGCCGCCGAAGGTGTCCTCAAGGATACCGTCCCTGATCGCGACGCTTCGCCCCTCTTCCAGGACAACTGCTTCGGCGTCGTGGATCTCGCGAAGCGCCAACCGGGCCGTCGATGGTTGGTTCTGCATCGCCACGGCGAAGACGTAAAGCGCATGCTCCTGCTGCTTCACCATCGTGGCGATCGGTACCAGCGCGGAGACAGCGATCCTTCCTGGCAGATCCGGGCTGTTCAAAATCGGCGCCAGCGACGCGATCGTCTGATTGATTCTTGTGACTTCATCGACAATCTCCGGATGGCGGAAAATACCATCCTCGCGGAAACTATTCGCCCATTCGTGAACGAAATAAACAATGCCCGTAGCGCCGTGAATAAGGGCCATCCAAACCTCGGCCCGCAGTTCTTCGGCCCTCACCGGACGCGCGGGGTCGAGCGCGGTCGTCTCGAGTACCGCCCAGACGGTTTGTCCGGGAGCTGCTCGCTTCACGAGATTGGCCACGCCCTGGGCGACATACTCGAGCCTGCCCTTCACATGCGGGGTGTCGGAACCGACGGGATAGATGTCGAACGACAGGATGTCCGCGCTTTTAATAGCAGTGTCGTAATAATCCTGATCGCCGGTACAGATGCCGCGCCCGGGCCAAGAGGTGTCCGCCACGCCCCGGCCGAAGTTTATCATTACTGGGCGGCTCGCGTCGCGAGCCTTCATCGCGCGCGAGCGCCTGGCGATCTCTGCTGCCGGTATGCAGGGACCATATCGACCGAGGCCGGTGATCTGCGCGTTATCGGGCTCGTCGGCCTGCATCCAGCTCTTGATGATGCCGCGATTGATCGAATTGAGGCCGACATCGTTTTGCTCGGCGACAACATACATTCCCTGTTTCGCCAGGTCGGCCAGCTGTGCTTCCGTCGGCCCCTGCCAGAGCCCGACGAAGGTATTGATGCCCATCGCCTTGTATCGTGGCGCGTTGGGCGGCGACTGAAGCCAGACGCCAATGGGAAAAAACCCGCTGTCTGACGGGAAACCGTTTGTATGAGGAGCTCCAGCCCAGGCAGCTGGGCGGTCTGCAAGCGTCGTCTCAGCCTGCATTAGCCCGAGGAACAGGAGCGCGGGCGATAGGAGATCCAGAGCAAAAGAGCGCTTAGAAGCGCTATCGGAAAACACGCGGCCCAGCATCGCCATTTCAAGCTCGCCCCTCTATTGGGAGCCTTGGCCAGCTTTGACTGCGCACGGCGACCAGCGACTTCGTCAGACCGAAGAAACGCTCCCGATGAATGGTGGCGTCTGGAAACAACGTGGCGAGCATGCGGCAATCGAGCAATGCGGCGCTTTGTATCTGCCGCATCGCCGTCTCGACGTCGGGCGCCTGCCCCCAATGTCCGCGGGGCCGGCGCATCAGCATGGAGACTCGAACAGATTCGGGCAGCCAATGGAAGAACGCGGTCGAACAGTGCGGCTCGATGGGGAACCAGAAATATGGCGTTTGGACGAAATAGCCCGGCGCCAGCCGCCGCACCTCGCGCGCCATGGCCTGCATGTCATCCCAGCGGCCGACATGCTCGATCACCGAATTGGAGTGAACCAAGTCGAAACTCGTATTGGCTAATGAGCGGAGATTGCGAGCATCGCCCGCGACGGCTGCGAATCGCATTTCATCCGTGACAGGATGAGCGGTCAGGTTCAACAGTGTCACATGCCAATGGCGTCGCCCCAGCAGATCTGCAACATTCGCCCAGTATTCTGGCTCGCCTCCGATGTCGAGGATTCGGCAGGTATCCTGATGTGAGAGTACTTGGTCGACCAGACTCAGAAAGAGCTCGAATCGCCGACGCCGAAAAGCGCGGCTCCTTGTGTCGCGATTGGTGTCGCTCAGCCGCATCCAACCGAGAACGCTCACTGTCCTAGTCTCGCTCGGCCGTTGACGCCGTCACCGCTTTCCCGGCCCGTGACGCATCGTGATATCATATGGGACGCTGTCCTAGATCGGGGTTCCGAAACACCGGTTCGTTGGTGGATGGTGAACTCTCGTATCGCGAGAAGCAAGAGGCCTTGCAGCGGCGCAAGATCCTCTAAGTGCGAGACCAGGCGGCGAACACCGATATCCCTTGGCGATATGGTGTTGCGCGAGCGGGCAGCTAACTCGGTGGCCTCACAAGAAGGCAAATCATCCTATAGCTGCGGTAACCTCGGATCCGTAGAAGGCCGACCAAGCCACAACATTTAGCGCGCAGGCTGACCAGGCGAGGGCTGCGCAGGACGGTTATCCAGTCCGCGAGGGGCGATGCCGCCACCACCGCGGCATAGCCGATCCATCTGACCCGCCATCCCGGCTGCTCCATCGCCAGCCGAATTCTTTCGGCCACCACGCGGTCCCACTTCCTCCTGAGTTCCGTCCATTCCCGTCGTGCCGCATGGTGCACAATGGCCCGCTCCGCATAGCCCAACCGGAATCCCATAACGTTGGCGCGCCGACACCATTCCATGTCTTCCGACACGCCAGCGCGGAAGCCGCCGACCTGCTCGAACACGGTTTTCGGCACGAAGAGATTGCCGGAGCCCGAGAACTTATGCTTTTCGATATATTTCTTGAAGTCGAAGGCAAAGACGGCTTCGTAGGCCTCCGCCGGGGTGATGTACGCCGCTTCGCCCATTTGCGTGATCACCTGCCCGCCGACATAGTCGAACCGTTCGAGGGCTGCGACGCCCTCCCGGAGCCAATCCTCATCGGCAATACAATCAGAATCGATGAAGGCAAGGTAGGTTCCGCGCGCCCTTGCCACGCCGGCGTTGCGAGCGGGGCCTGCACCCTGCTCCGGCGCCGGAACGACGAGCATATCACCAGCGACGCGCTGGACCGCGGCCACACCGCCCACAGAGTTATTGTCGGCTACGATCACCTCGAAGCGTTCGCGAGGAAGGGTTTGTCGGCGCAGGCTGTCGAGACAACGCACGAGATGTTCGAGATCGTTGTAATGCGGAATAACCACAGATATTAGAGCAGGATGCGGATCAGGTATGGTCATGCGTCCAACCCGGTGGCGTCAGGCGGGGGCCCCGTTGGAGCGATGAGCGATGTCGTCGGCGAATACGTCATGGAGAGTGATAGAATTAAACCCTTCGAGCAGGCTCGGCCAGCTTCAAAGCGAAAGTCTTTTGGAGGATACTAAGACCATAATGCCGCCAGACTATTTTGATCACGTCCGCTCCGAGATTGCTCCTCTGCTGCCGCCGACCGCACGGCGAATCTTGGATGTGGGGTGCGGAACTGGAGCGACATCGGCTTGGCTTAAGACACTTTACTCCAACGCTTATACGGTCGGACTCGAGGGCAATCCAGCTCTGCGTTCTATTTTAACGCGAAATGTCGCTGAGGCTCACATCGTGGATCTGAATCAACCGATCCCTGATGTCGGTGCGCCCGACCTTGTGCTGTTTCTGGACGTTTTAGAGCACCTTGTCCATCCCGAAGAGCTGCTTGCACAGGTCGTCAGAGTAATGGCAGACGATGCAACGATAATTATTTCGCTGCCGAATGTTGCGCACCTATGGGTCGCCGCACGCCTGTTCTTCCTCGGCCGCTTTGATTATCAAGACGCGGGCATTCTCGACCGTACACATCTTCGATTTTTCTATCGAGATTCCGCGTATGCGCTCGTCGAAAGCGCTGGTTTGGAAATCCTGACCGTTCTGAGGAATGGCGTAGAACGCCCCGGAGCGCGCCGCAGTTCGCTTTTATTGAATTGGCTGACGATGGGGCTGCTGCGCGAGCGTCTCACGGAACAGTATGTATTGTCGGCAAGAAAACGGTTGCGGCCGGTCGTCGTGTAGCAATTGCCTGAAGAGGCGATGTGAGGAGTTAGGATCCGTTGTTAAAGGCTCGGCCCGATTATCGGCGATGAAGTTTGGCCCGTTAACTGTGGGAATTGCCGGCTAAAAACTGGGTTTCTTGCTGCGCCAGCGACGGCGGGGCGATCGCGCCGCTGCCATTGCTGCCTCCGATATTGCTGGCGGCCGCGATGAATTGGGTCAAGAGCCCGACCGACATCGACGCGGCGTCGACTTGCAGACCGGCCAGTGTGATCGCTGCCCCTGAAAGGTTCGCATGATTCCCGGCGACGTCCTCGATCGTCGCGCCATTGAGGCTGACGCTCGTTACCGCGAGCGCTGAGGTGCTCGTGTCGCTCGCTGCGACGGTGTAGTCGAAGACGAGCTGGTTCGTCGGGTTATTGAGGGCCGAGGTCGCCGCCTGGTCATAGGTTGCGGTGCCGCCATCGTTCAGCGTCAGGGTCGGCGTTCCTCCGGAGACGGTCACCGCCTCGTTCATGCCAAGCGTCAAGGTGATTTTATCGCCGACGTGCTCGATGCCGCTCGAGGGCGAGGCCGCGACCTGGGTTACGGTCGGCGTTGTAGTATCGATCTGGAGGCCCGACAGCGTCGTCGCTGCGTCGGCGAGGTTCGCGTTGTTCCCCGCAGCGTCCTGGATCGCCGCGCCGTTCAGATCGACGCCCGTTATCCCCAGCGCCGGAGTGTTGAGGTCGCTCGCACCGATGGTATAGTCGAAGAGGAGCTTCATAGGGTCGTGGAGGGCTGCCGTAGCGGTCGCGTCGTAGGTCGCTGTGCCGCCGTCGTTCAATGCCAGGCTCGGCGTGCCGCCGGAGACGGTCACCGCCTCGTTCAGGCCGATCGTCAATGTGATGTTATTGCCGACCCCCTCAACGCCGCTCGACGGCGAGGCCGTGACCTGCGTCGCTGTCGGCATCGTGTACGGCGGGTCGATCGCGAGGCCCGTCAGCGTCGTCAGCGCGCCCGCCAGGTTGGCGGCATTGCCCGCCGCGTCATGCACTGTCGCGCCGTTCGGCAGGTTGACCTGGGTGATCGCCAGCGCCGGCACGATGGCGTCCAGAATGCTGACCGTGTAGCTGAAGGTCAGGGCGTTGGTGCCGGAGCCACCGGTATAAGTGGCGATCCCGCCGGTGTTCAGCGCCAGCGTCGGCGTGCCCGCGACCGTCACCACCTCGGCAAGGTCGAGCGTCAAAGTGACCGTCGCGCCCGGCATCACGGTGCCGCTCGCCGGCGAGGCTAGGACGTTCATCACGTCGCTGGGTGTCGTTCCTGACGGGCTCGCATATTGCGCGCCGGTCACCATGTTCACGTTATTCGTGTAGGTCAGGTTGCTGCCGCTCGGCGGGTAGAAGGGACCATAAGCCCCGGTGGTATCCAGGTAGTTGGCTTGGACGATGGCGCCGTTGATAACGTTGCCTGAGTCCTGGCGAACAACGAGCGGATAAGAGACGGTTAGAGACGGGCCGGTGGCGATGACGGTATTGTTTTCGACCTGCGTATTGGTGATGGTCGACCCGAGCTGTGCCTCAACCTGAATGCCCTCGCCTTGCGCATCGGGGTATCCGTTGACGGGCTGCGGGTTGTAAACGGTATTGAAATCGATCACCGAGCCATTGGAAACGCTGCCGTTGAACTGTACATCGTTCACGTGCGCTCCAACATAATAGCCGGCATCCTGAATCAGATTGTATCGATCGATCAGCGTCCCGTTCAGGAACTCGATAATGTGCTGGGGCGCGTTTTTCAGCCAGTTGTACTCGGCGGTCATCCCGCCGGACCCGCCGAAGCTGATAAGAGTGTAGATGGCAGTAGGATTTCCGGCGACCCCAGCGCCACCGCCGTCGATCGTATTATACATAACCGTAAGGTTCGATGCAGCGGTGCTGCTCCCTATTGGGACTAGGTTGTTTGCGCCGACCTTGAAATTAGAATTTTCGATGACGTCGTTTGCCCCCTCGACATAGACCTCCCAGCCGCCTTCAAGCGAGAAGTCGTAGCCATTGAGCGTGACGTTGTTGCCGGTCACGAAGATGGTATGGCTGGTTGTGTTGACCGAGACCCCCGACATGGAGAGCGTCAGGGGGTCTTTGAGAGCGGTGCCGCTGGGGACGCCGACGGCGTAATCGACGCCCGCGACCTTCCACGGCGGACGAACGGCATAACCGCTCAGCAGGCTTGGCAGCTGCGGGGTGCCGGCGGGCGCATTGACGGCACCATCATTGTAGCCGGACGAGACCGACGGGTTGATCGCGAGGCCCGATAGGGTCGTCACCGCCCCCGACAGATTGGCGGCATTGCCTGCCGCGTCCCGCACCGTCGCGCCGCTCGGCAGGTTGGCCTGGGTAATCGCCAGCGCCGAGACAGCGCTGTCGGCGGTCCCAACGGTGTAGCTGAAGGACAGCGCATTGGTGCCGGACCCGCCGGTATAGGTCGCGATGCCGCCATCGTTCAGCGTCAGCGTCGGTGTACCCGTGACC
>Ga0099792_10000072_pt1 | contig 38349 bp, 35 predicted proteins | sample Rivendell_Oct201_8_FD_83780 | JGI IMG/M metagenome (GOLD analysis project Ga0099792, IMG submission 83780) | Vadose zone soil microbial communities from the Eel River Critical Zone Observatory, Northern California, USA -... | ecosystem: Environmental > Terrestrial > Soil > Vadose zone >...
CGGATGCCATTTCGACGGAAAACAGGCTTGATCTCAAAGCTGCGGAAGGCTTTCGGCAGCAAGAGGACCTTGCTCCGACGGGTCGAGGCGCAGACTGCCCAGGCCGCAGGATGTGGACTTTCGACGCATCTGCATCTGATGGACTTCAGCGAGCGCTCACTGTTGCTCTCGGGACGAACCGCTGCATGGCAATTGCCGCGCAACCGCAAGATCAAGAACCTGTCAGAGGTCGAGTTCAGGGTATTTTCGCAGTGGGGCGAGGACGGTATCATCGACTGGCTGGTCTCCCACGTTGCGGTTCCCAATACCCGCTTCGTGGAGTTCGGCGTCGAGACATTCCGCGAGGCCAACTGCCGGTTCCTTCTGATGAACCGCAACTGGAAGGGGCTCGTGCTCGACGGCGACGAAACTCATATGGCGGCATTGCGGAACGAGCGCCTTCACTGGATGTACGATCTGACGGCACGGTCAGCCTTTGTGACGACGGAAAACATAGACGAACTCATCACGCGCGAGGAATTTGGTGGCCCACTCGGCATCCTTTCAATCGATATCGATGGAAATGACTACTGGGTCTGGAAGGCCATCAAATCGGTCAATCCTGCCATCGTGATTTGTGAGTACAACCCGATTCTTGGCGATACACATGCCATTTCGGTTCCCTATGATCCGAATTTTAGACGCTTCAATGCGCACTTCAGTGGATTGTTTTTCGGCTGTTCGATCGAGGCCTTACGGCAACTAGCCAAACAACGTGGTTACACTTTCGTTGGATCCAATTCGAACGGCATCAATGCCTTTTTCGTGCGCAACGACTTGGCCGAACCGGTGCTTGCCAAACTCGATGACACCCGAGCATTTGCCTCGCGGCACAGAGACAGCAGGAACGCCGATGGGCAGATGAGCTACGCTGGCGGTCTTGCTCGGTTCGAGCTGATCCGCCATCTTGATGTCGTCGATGTGTCGAACGGACAGCGCGTGCGGCTGGCCGAAATCAAACAACCTTATTCGGAGCAATGGCTCCAAGAGATGCATTGAAATTCGGACGAGTTCAAACGGGGGGCGAGTGCACATATGAGAATTTCTCAATTTGTCCGCCGTGCCGTCAATTCAGTCGCGTTCGTAGGTCGGAGAGTCGCGTTCCTAGCTCGGAGGTATCAGCGCCTTAAAGCGCGGGTGGCGTTGCTGGAAACCGCTTTGGCCGGCTTGCGCGCCATGTTAGCGCCAAGCCAGGGCAGATATCTGGCAAGCGCCCAGACGAACGACGATGAAATACAGGCGATGCTCGTCCGTTCGGGACGCGTCCTGGAAGAAATCGACCGGCTGAATGCGATGTATGAGTCGTTGGCCGTGCGGATCGCCCTGCAGGAGGGCGCCGCCACCCCGGCAGCTACGCTGGCCGGACCGTCGCCGGTCAATTCCGGTACAGAAGGTCCGGGCCATCAGACGGAGAAGGAAAAAATGCAAGCGCTGTTCGACCAGGTGGCGAAACATTATGCCAAAAAGTTCAAGGCATACCAGCAACTGCTCTTGGAGAAGAACGAGCTGCGCGCACAACTCAGCCAATTAAACCTGGAATACGGGCGGAAGGTTGAAGCCCATGACAGGTCCATCAATCAAACCAATGAACTGTTGCGCTTGGTCCAGGAACGTCAAAGGAGTGCAGGACTGCGCAGCGTTGAGAATGCTGATGTCTTGCGTCCACCCTTCCCGGCAGAGATGATCCGGATCAGCAAAGTATTCCCGATCCGAGTGGTCGACGTCGGAGCCCAGATGTTGATCTCGGAACCGCACGTCTACGCACCGATGCATGCCGACGGCTGCTGCGACATCATCGGATTCGAGCCATTGAAGGAGGCAGCAGAAAAGCGGGTCGCGCAAGAGCCTGGTGTGCGGATTTTGAACCATTTCATCGGCGACGGCAGGCGCGGCACTTTTAGGGTCGCGCGGTTCGACCCGACATCGTCGCTGCTGGAGGCAGACGCGGACTTCCTCAACCAGTTCGTGGCGTTGGCCGACAGTTGCGAGCCGGTCGACCGGGTCGATGTCGAAACGGTGCGACTGGACGACATCGCGGAAATTGAGGATTGCGACTACCTGAAGCTCGACGTTCAAGGCGGCGAACTCGATGCCCTTAACGGCGCAAAGAGACTGCTCCAGCGAACCATTGTCGTACACACCGAGGTCGAGTTCGCTCCGATCTACCGCAATCAGCCCCTATTTGCCGATGTCGACGGAATGTTGCGCTCCAATGGCTTCGAACTCATCGATCTCATGAAATTCGGGTACGGAGCGTACAAGGACCTTCCCAATCGTGGTAGCGCATCGCGGCTGATGTGGTGCGATGCTGTCTATTTCAAGCGGCCAGACCTGCTCGCTCAGCTGCCACAAGAAAAACTGTTGAAGGCAGCCTATATCGCGCACGTCAACTACGGCCTTCTCGATCTCGCCGCCCATCATATTGCGAGGTACGATCGTGCGGCGGGCACGTCGCTGCTGTCGGGCTATCTTGCGTCGGCATGACTCCGCCATGCCAAATCATGTCAATGAGCAAATTCCCACTGGCAGTCATGTCCAATTCTCATGCTGGACACACAGAATGAAGATCATGATCGTCCTTACCGAGGAAAAGAGCTATACTCCCTACTGATGGCCGATCAATGTTCTTAGAGGGGCAGCGTGGCCGTCGAATTTTCGACGCAGCGGGTTCAACCGTCGTCAGTGACATCAGAACAGCGGCTGCGACAGAGACGACGCCCCTTCACCCGCGAAGCCCTTACGTCGTTGCCACTAGATTAGACCAAACAAAACGTTCTCATTCGCTGAGTGCGGGGGCATGCCGATCCAAACGAGCGCTGTTGCGACCTTGATATTGACGGATTTCATTTGCGCTCCGCAACCCTTGTACGACGACGGGGCGTCAGGTACAGTACCACAAGAAGTTGTGCGTTCGAATTCGGCGGGGAAGCACATAGAAGCCGAGCCGCGGAGGTTGTCTTGGTCGCGTAATCATCTCCGGGCAGAGCGATGGTTGAATTGAAGTTGGCACTGGTATGCGGCGCGGGTGGCTTTATTGGGTCGCCACGGCGACAAGACACGACGATGGCGGCGCTAGCAAAGTTTATGGCGTCGCTAGCAGGTCTCTTGAAGATTTCACCAATTCAGTTTGGCGGGTCGACGGCAGGGAACATCACCATGGGTATGTCATGCTTTGAGGGGATCTTATGATTTCGTTGGTCCTATATGGCAGGAACGACAGCTACGGCTACAATCTGCACAAGCGCGCCGCGCTGAGCCTAAACTGTATGGCGGAGGTCCTGACCTCTTCGACGGATGAAATCCTGTTCGTCGATTATAACACGCCGGACGACTATCCGACGTTTCCAGAGGCCATCCAGGACACGCTGACGGAGCGGGCGAAGCAGATGCTTCGCATATTCAGGGTGCGTCCATCGGTGCACGCGCGCTTTGCGCATCGGTCAAAGCTGGTTGCGCTCGAGCCAATTGCACGCAATGTAGCTGTGCGCCGCTCCAATTCCGCCAACAGGTGGGTCCTGTCGACCAACACGGACATGATTTTCGTCCCACACGAAGGTCTTTCATTGTCAGATCAATTGGTGGACCTGCCGGACGGGTTCTACCATCTTCCGCGTTTCGAAATTCCCGAGACGCTTTGGGAAATGTTCGACCGCAAGGATGCTGTCGGCACGATCAACCGGATTCGTCCGCTTGCGCGTGCCGCTCACCTCAACGAGATCGTCGAACTCGCGCCCTACATCCGATTTGATGCCCCCGGCGATTTCCAGTTGATCCAGCGCAATGATCTTTTTCGCATTCACGGTTTTGACGAGGATATGTTGTTGGGGTGGCACGTTGATTCCAATATCGCAAAGCGCCTGCATTTGCTGCTGGGCTCTACCGGTGATTTGCTTGACAAGCTTTATGGCTATCACTGTGATCATACGCGGCAGGTTACGCCGATGCATCGGCCCGACAGCGCCACCAACGACTTTGCGACCTTTGTTGAAAATGTGACGATCCCCGAAATGATCAAGCAAGCCACCAGTTGGGGATGCGCAGATGATGAGATTGAAGAAATCCGACTCGATCGAACGCGAAACAGTTTGTATCTTGATGGACTGAAGGCAGTGATCAAGAGCGAAATGACGAAGCCGACGACAGTCGCCTACAGCGCCGAAACTTACGACAGGGTGACGTATTCTCCATCCCACGTTCTTCCGTTTCTGGCAGACATCTTCGTCAATGTCCCGGCGCGGACTACTCTTGCCTGGATTGGCGGAAACCCGGAAATGTTCGGGTTGTTCGCCAATTTGTGGCACAAGATGGAAATTGGGGGCCCCATATTGGTCTACGAAAAGCTGCACATGGAACTCGGAAAGTCTGCGGGGACATTGGAGCGGCTGACTGATCTCGACGAAATGGCCGACCACGCCGACGCATTCATATTTGAATATCCTGTTGGAACTGACGATGTCTCCACGCGATCGCAGAATAATGCCAAGGGTGGACGCCTTGCCGAGGAAATCAAGTTAGCGTTTTTTGACTTGCTGCAGCGGGAGTTGCTAAGGTTGGAGACGGGCAAAGCACCCCGGCGATTCGTCGTCGTCAACGCGATCCATAACGGGATCGCGGACGCCGTCAATTCCTTCATCGGTGTAGCGCGGACGCCATTCAGTACCCGTATCCGGCAGGGTTTTGTAGCGCCGCGCGTCAGTGGGCCGATCGATTGGACGCCACGAATGCTCGTTGCCTACGCGGGCAAACGCGTGGACTTCGAGATCATGGCCCCCCGCAACTCTAGAGGCCATATCATGCATGGCCCCCATGCCTCCTTGTTTCCCGGGAAGTATCGGGTCACGGCTTCCCTTAAGAACGGCGCCTGGCGGCATTGGCGCAGCTTCCTCAGTCGCTCGCCGGATGTCCTGATGGAGGTGGTTGCCGGCAAAAAGGAATTCGCTCGCAGGCGGATTTCGACCCGTGACATCAAAGCAGGTCGCGCCGAGCTGGAGTTCAACATTTCGCTGAGTGACGTCGTGAGTGCGGAGACAGCGGGAATCGATGTGCGGATTTGGACGAAGGGGCGGCGCGAATTCAGCGTCGGGCGAGTGATTGTCGACGAGATTTGAGCTGCATTTGGGGCCTCTGTCGCCCATAGCTTGGGTCTCAAATGTTGCGGATGCCAGCTCTTGCGTCGGCTCTGGCCGATCGGAGGCGGCGCCGCGAGCGCAAGGATGCATTGGCGTGATCAGGTGGCTGGGGACGATGTCTATATATCGTTCTGAACGAGACCGAGACCTGGACGCAGGGCTATCGACCGAGAGAAAGCAATGATTAATTAGCCCTGGATGGTCCGCCGCGAAGAGACGCTCTTCGAGGTGCAAAGTTGTCTACGGGTGAAGCGACAACATGTCGTGACCAGCGACGGCAGGAATGTGGAGGACCACTACCAGGTCCAGATGCAAGACTTCGTTGTGATTTGTGCGCTGACGGATCGGCATGCGGCGATCACACTATGACAGTACAAGCACGGATCACGCCGCTGCGGATTGACGTTTCGGGCTGGACGCAATCGGGACTTCGGCGACCGCCTTGTTGCCGTTGCGCGTTCTGTCCACCAGACCAATGACAAACGAGCAGCAATCACGCGCCAGATCAACGAACTTTTCAAGAGCTTGCTTGTCGGGGAAAGAGCTACACTCCCTACTGACAGCCCTACCTGCAGAATTTCGCCGCAACGGTGCTCGCAGAATTGGGTCTCGACTTGAACGACTTCGTTGGAGCGGATACACAGTTTTATCGGCCGTCAGAGAACATGTGCAGCAAAGGCAACGCCGACAAAGCGCGGGCCGATCTCGGATGGCAGCCCGCACACACGATGCCGGATGTGGTGAGGCTGATGGTGAGAGAGGAGTTAAGTGGGCATGCGGCAGGCTGATCCGATGGGTGTATACTCGCGAGGAGGGTTGGTGCCACTAAAAGCAGCGCTTTTGTACAACGGGGAAGCCCCGACTGCTGCCGTCCCGGCAGACATCGATTGGACGAGAATTGATGTCTCGTCCCTGCACATACCGACCGATCAACCTGTTGGTCCGAAGACATTGATATCGAACGTGTGGCACCTGAAGTGGGGGCAGGCCGTTTCGATTACCAGGCAGCTTGACGATTTTGTCGGCCGAGGAGGTCGGGTGGCGGTTTGTGCCGATGATGGCGCCCTGTCGATTGCGGTGGCCTATCGTCATCTGCTGGGGCGTCCAATCTTGCCCATACGCCTCATAACCGAGCCGCTTGCGCCGCAGCATGGCAAGTTCGGGAAATGGTTTCGCAACCGCGCCTGCCTTGCACACGTCGCTGCCGACATCGAACAAGCCAGGATTGCCGAAGCCCACCACGACCTCCATGGCTATGGCTTGTTTGCGCTGGCGACGCCATCCTCAGGAGATCCGCAAGCCGGCCGGGATTTGTTGCGTAAAGCCATTGGCATCGCTGGGGCGGCGCCCGGTGGCGATGAGCACCTCGACCTTAGCTATGTGACGCATTTTTACAGCAATCAGAAGCGTCCCGACAGGGTGTTCGATTTGTTGGCCAAGTATCAATCCTATGACGCCAGCCTGCTTGACCGCGTGCATTTCGTCATCGTGGATGATGGCTCGCCGGTTGGATACGAAATCCCGAAATTCAATCTCAACATCACCTGGCTGAAGATCGATACTGACATCCGCTGGAACCAGGCTGGCGCACGTAATCTTGGAATGATCTATGCGCGCTCCGACAAGGTATTCTTGACTGACATTGATATCGAGATGCCAGAGCAAACCACGCGCGTCGCTTGCGCGGATCGCGAATGGAGCGCCCAAGTTTGCATGATCAAGTAACGGGACGCTCCCTTAGAAGACGTCCAAATTTTTTCCTATTGTCGCGTGGTCAATTCTTGAAAAATTTTGGTTGTGATGAAGAATGTGCCGGGAACTATGCCTTCGAAGACATTCGATTTACCAAGCACCTTAAACTGTGGGGCACATTCTTGGGCCGGATGTCCAGCAAATATCCGATCTACGACCGTGATCGCATCGACGGGAAGACGTCATTTCATACGTTGTGTCGCGATGGGTCGGACAACGCGCTCTTGAACGCGCGCAAGCATTTCGAGGTCGACTGGTACGGCCGCCACGGCGGGCATTCGCGGCGAAATCTTGCATTGACCTGGAAGGTGTTGCTCGATCAGCGCAGGGAGCGCCCCGCACCGCGCATGGACAGACTGTTCAAACCCACATGGTATCTTCGGCAAATTACTCACTTTCTTTCCACGTGAATAATACCTTCGGCTATAAAGAGGGATGTTTACTCTGGTGCTTTTGTAAACCCCGCGGCCGCCAGATGTGGAGCCAGCATGTCTGCTATCATTTGCCGCTTTTCGGCCTGCCATTCGTCCTCGCTCATCGTTCCAACTTCGTGCAGCCATCGGCCGCACCACTGCATCGGCTGACCTGTTGAAGAAATCCTACGTGTGTAGGGAATTGAAACCAGGGCAAGTTCCTGCATCTGGTGACGATCGACGTATTGATAAAGCACGCGCCAATTTCCGCCTCCGGTATCGAGCCCATTGAACCAATCTTGGCCGAAATCGAGCGGCTTGTCGCGCATGCGGTCGAACTTGAACATGCAAAATCCTGCCCAAAGATACCAGCGCGGTCCGCCGGTTCGAACCGCGCCAAAAAAATCCTGCGTGCCAAGAGGAGCAAATGGATCGTCGGCAGCGGTTGGAAATAGATCGTGGTCAAGAAAGCCAACGGCCTCAGGCTCGCCGGGCCGCACCAGATTGTACCAGACCCAGTTGAGCGCAAGCCCATGCGATCGGCTCCCCTTGTTCCAGGCATTGGTTGGCAGCCGCAGATACGGAATGCCCTGGTCCTCGGCGATCCGCGCTATCGCTTGCGAACTTGTGTCGTCGGGTGAGTTGTCGGCAATGATGTACAGGGCGTTCGGAACGTATTGGCGGACCAGGGCGGCCTGCCAGGCGATGGTTTCTGGGTCTCGGTAAGCGATCGTAACCAGCACTTTGCGCCTGCGCATCAGCGACAATATCGATTGCACAGCGCCAAACTTCGCAGGTTGCCGTCGGTAAATTCTATCCACCACACGATAGCGCAGGGTCTTGTGCGCGTGAAGCAACGGCCGCAGGTGTAACCAATCGCGAAGGCTGTATTCGAGAATTGGTCTCATCGGGGGCCCAAGCTTGTTTGGGGAGCCAAGCCTGGCGAGACAAAACGATTTCCGCCTGACCCAAATTCCATCATCCGCCTGCTCCGACGATACGAAACATTTGTGCCGCCGATTCTTGCCAGGTCACGCTTTGAAACCGGTTGCGTATGGCTGTTTCATAGGGGCCGCGAGCATCTGGATTGGCGATCCATTCCTTGATCGTCGCATACCAAGCATCTTCGTCGGTCGGATCGAGGCAGGGCGAAAATCCGCCTGCGACTTCCGCGAGCGCGCCGCCGCTTGAGGAGATCACGGCCTTCCCGTGCGAAAATGCTTCCACGACCGGCAGTCCGTAACCTTCGTAGATAGACGGATAGACGCAGAACGCGGCGTTTTCGTAGAGCATCGACAACAAGCTGTCACTGACCTGTGACATGATCAGCAGGCTTCCTTGGGCCGTTGTATCTGCCGCAATTTGCGCGAACAGGGCGTCGACCATCCATCCTTTCCGTCCGACGAATACCAACTTGAAGTCGTTGGATTGCGGCACGCCATCTTCCAACAATCGACGCCAGACACGGTAGAGCATTGCGTGTCCTTTGCGCGGTTCGATCGTGCTGACAAAAAGCGCGTATCGCTCCTTACGCAAGCTTGAAGGGAGAGCGGCCGAGGCCGTCGAGACGGCGCTTGTATTTGCGCCCAATGGCACGACAGCCGTCGCGGCCAATGCGAGATCGTGCGCGCGACAATAGCGTTGAACGTCTGCCTCGATTTTCTTTGCGGAAAAAATCGTGAGGTCCGATATGGGTAACGCAGCGTGAAAGTGTGTCCGAAAACTGTCGACATCGTTGGTGGGATAAAATTCCGGGTACATCAGTGGAATGATGTCATAGCAGAAGAAAACATAACGCAATCGATGTTCGTTTTTCAGCTGGCTTATTGCGTGAATGTTGAGGTGACTCCAACCGAAGCCGGCGCTGAAGAGCACGTCGCCGGGGCTGAAAGCGATTCTTGCGCCAAGAGCGATGGAAGTCGGCGGAAATGATCGGCGTTGCCCGTCAGCGGCAAAATAGTGGGCGCGATTTTTGTGCGAAATCAAGCGCGATTGAAGACGTTCAATTCCTTCTTTCAGTGTCTGGTCGCGCAACGAAAGCCGCAGGCGTTCCAGTAGTCCAAGCAGTTCCCGGCGCGATTGCAAGACCCAAAGCGCTAGGGGCCGAACAGCTTTTGGAATGCGTTCCGTCTTGCGCCTGCGTTCCGGTTGTGCCGACGGTGCGCCGAAAAGATCGAGCCCAGCGCGGCCGCTAAGCAAGGGGTCGATCCAGGAGTGATTGATCTCGCGAAAGGCCTGTGCTTCAGGGTCAAAGAACGCGAAAACAGCGTCTTGCAGGTTGGCACGAACCCATAAAGCCAATTCGCGGTCGGTCCGGGCGATACCGACCGCGGGTCCGGTCCAGCGGACGAGCGATGAAAGGTCGTAAATGAGGCGCACGGAGGTTTCCCACGCTGACTTCTACGTCGACGCGCTTGATGTAGAAAACCTGGCTGTTATGCACGATAGCGCGCGCAAGCGAAAAGGGGCTTGGTGCGAAATACTCATGTCTCGGGTTGACCGCCCGAGAAGAGCCGGAATGCAATCCGTAACGCGCGCGCAGGGTGAAGCTGAAACAAAAGGACGACAAGCGACGCGCGGGAGAACGGCAATCGGGTAAAACCGTGAAGCAGGTTGACTACCGCCAACGCGGCAAGTTTGCGTTCGTCATGTGACAATTGAGGGGTTCTCCGGCGAATCTGTTGCAAGTCGATCGAACTGATGTCCACCCGGCCCACGGTTTCCGGCTCCGCCAGCGCGAGAAAGCGATAGATGGCGGCGTCTTCGGCGTAAAACGTATCATTGGCTTGGGGCGACAGGAAATCCGGCGGTGCGTCGAGTTGCGACTGTGCCTCTGGAGCACTCCCCGGATATCCCGGCTGGCATCGTTGCGCGAGCCGGACTGAGAATGCCTGGCGAACCATTTTTATTTTAGACACGTTTACCGTGTGCTGGCGGTATTGAATGAGAAATTCGGCAAGGTTGGCGACTTGATTGGTTTTGCAAATGCGCAGCCATAAATCATAGTCTTCCGCCGCCTCGAAGGCCGCGCGATAGCCGCCTAGCACGCGGGCCACTGCGGTGCGCATCATGATTGAGGAGTGGACAAATGGGTTGCGCCGTTCGAGCAGTGCGACGAGGTCGTGGTGCCGTGTCTTGGGCTTGATTTGCCGCAAGATTTTTCCATTTTCGTCAATCATCTCGGCCCACGAACCCAGAAGCGCGACGTCGGGCCAACACGACAAAAATTGCACCTGTTTTTCAAGCCGGCAGGGCACGCACAGATCGTCGGCATCGAGTCTGGCGGTGAGAGCGGCACGCGCCTGGGTGAGGCCATGGTTCAATGCTACCGCCACGCCTTTCCGATCGATGTGAAAAACCCGAATTCGCTGGTCGCGGAGCGCATAGGACTCCAGTATCGCGGGCGTCCGGTCAACGGAACCGTCGTTGACAATAATCAATTCAAAGTCGGTGAGCGTTTGTCGCAATACGCTGTCGATTGATGCCGACATCCAGCGCTCTCCGTCACGAACCGGCATCAGTACGCTGACCTGAGGCGAAGGCTTCATCGCTCGGCTTCTAGCGCGTAACCGATAGGTGTGCAAATAGACTTGACTTTGAGGCAACCGCAGGAATTCTGACATATTCAGTGAAGACTTCCCGGCGAAGACGTGCATTATGGCGGGATACGTGCCAAATTGCGGGCTTCGCTGGAGGCTCTCTCCAGCACGATTTTCATCAGGCCCGCATGCGTGTTGCTTTTGCCATTGTCAGTCTATTCCGGGGAGGTGGGCTACAGCGAGATTGTCTCGGTATTGCAAGGTTGCTGCGTGCACGCGGGCACGCCGTGACGGTATTCACAGCTCGAATCTCATCGACTGATGAGACCACAATCGGCGAAATTGCGGCCGATTTGGATGTCGAGGTTGTGAAATGCGATGCATGGACCAATCATGGTCGCAATTTGCGTTTTGCCGCCGCGGTGGCGGAACTGACGCGCGGCCGATTTGATCGGCTTGTCGGATTCGACAAGCTCATATGTCTTGACGTGCTTTACTGTGCCGATCCTTCGATCCGATTTCGCCTTCGATCCAATCCTTTTCAGGGCTTGCTGCCGAGGTATCGCGCCCTTGCACGGCTTGAAAAAAATTCGTTTGGCGCCAAGGCAACCACTCGTTTGTTGTTGCTGAACGAACGGCAGGCAAGCGAATACCGGCAGGTTTGGAGTACCGATGCCGAGCGCCTGTTTCTTGTTCCACCGACAATTTCACTCGCGCGCCGGCAGCCAGCCTTTCGGCATGACGGTACCCGGGAGCGCGTGCGAGGCGCGCTTGCAATTGACGATTCAATCTGGAGTTGGTTATCTATTTGTATGCAGCCACATAACAAGGGTTTGGACCGGGTTGTCGACGCTCTTGCGGCATTTCCCAAGGCCCGGTTGTTGGTCGTCGGCGCGAACGCCGCTGACAAGCGGGCCGCAGCATGCTTACGCAGGGCTCAGAATCTCGATGTCAACGAGCGGATCACTTGGCTTGGTTACCGCTCTGATCTTGGAGAACTGATGGCCGCATCCGATGTTCTGGTTCATCCAGCGCGCCTTGAGACGACGGGCTCGGTCATTTTGGAGGCGGTGATCAATGGATTGCCGGTCGTGACAACCACGGCGTGCGGTTATTCAAGGCATGTCGAGACTGCACAGGCCGGGATTGTGGTGGCCGAGCCGTTCCGCCAAGACGATTTCCTTAGCGCCCTTACCAAGGCACAAGATAACTTGGTACTGCGACAGTGGTCGGCAGCCGGGGCCGCCTATGGGGCACAGGATTACTTGTATTCGGGGTGGTCGCGGGCGGCCGACCTGATTATTGGCGATCTCCCGCCGGCTACCAACATGCGATGACCGCGAGAAGGGAGCGGCACGTGCAGCGCATGGACCGGATTTTCAAGCCGACATGGTATTCTCGGCAACTTGCAATATGTTCAAGTGAAAAATAGAGGCCGGAATGCCACTTCGCGATACCGCAATTATGCGTGCTGTCAATTTTATAGTTCGCTCTCCCGCCGTCTTGCGATCTGTCATTCGTGATCGGCAAGTTGCGAACCGCGAAAAGCACTTTTTCTCCGTTTGCGCTATCAAAAATGAATCACGGTTTTTGAGCGATTGGCTTACGTTCCATCATGGGGTAGGTGCGACCCATTTCTTTCTTTATGACAACGAAAGTACAGACAATCCGTCCGCCGTTTTGAGCCCTTGGATCGATGCCGGAATCGTTACCCTCATCACATGGCCAGGCCGTGCCCAGCAACGCAAAGTGTACGCACACTGCGTCCGAACGTTTTGGCGGTCGTCACGATGGATTGCCTTCCTGGATCTCGATGAATTCTTGTTCTCACCTAAACAAGTGGCAGTTCGCCCAATTCTAGAAAGGTACTTGAGCTGTTCTGGATTGCTTGTCTATTGGTACCTGTTCGGCTCTTCGGGGCATGTTAACAGACCTGATTGCTCCGTTATCGAAGCTTACACAATGCGTGAGGAATCACCTCGATTGATAAGCGGAAAATCCATTGTCAATCCCCGCTTTGTTCGAAGAATTCCCAATGCCCATAACTTCGCGCTATGGAAGGGAGCCACGGTGGATACAAATGGGACAGCGCTTCCATATGACCGTTTTTTTGATAAACGGGTCGCCAAAACGCCTGTATTCGATCTGCTGAGGATCAAATCATTATTGGTCTCGGTCACTTCAGGATTTGTCAGAAAAAGTCGCACGAGGGGATGTATTCTTCCCAAATCGTGTTCCCAAATTGGATGACCATCTTGCGGAAGAAGCCCTTCTCAATGTTGTTGAAGACCGAACAATCGCTCCGATTTGGCACGCAATTAAGAATGGAGGTGCAAATCGATGATTTCCATAGTGCGGAAGATTAAGACGATCGCTTTTCTAGGCAAGCAGTTTTTCGCCGCAGTACACGACATGCAAAGACGAAATCGAGTGGCCGCGATTTGGTTTTCCATTGTGATCGACACCAGTGGAGCCCGGCATTGTTCGAGTCCGTTGGCATTGGAGGGGCGGAGGGGGGTGTTCTCTATTTGACGAGAGAGCTTGCAAAATTTAGGTGGGATGGTCCGGTCAGGAATTTTCGTTCTCGACCGTGGTGCGAACCACATAGTCGGCGCCTGCTTGCGCGGAGTGATGCACCAACACATGGTTCTTTCCGGCGTCGGCCATTGCGCGTAGGCGTTCCTTGTCGGCCAGGCCCCAGTGAATGGCTGCCGTCAACCCGTTGTCTTCGACGTCGTAATAGATCGCATGCTCCCCGTGCCGCAACGGCTTGTGGCGTTCGATATTCTGCCGATTGATGACTGGAACGGAACCGCAGGCAGAAGCCTCGTAGTGGCGGAAGCAGTCCCAGCCGAGCCCTTCCGGCGACCAGACGAGCCAGGCACGCGCGCAGCGCTCGTAGAATTCGGCAGGCTGAAGGAAGCGATCCGGAATGTCGATGGTAATCCCGTTGTTTCGCAATGCCACCAACTCCGCAAAGCCCTTCTCGCGCACCGTCGATGAACCTTTAACAATTCCTGCGAAAAAGACGTCGACGGTTTTAGGCAGTGGCGCGGACGGCAGGAGATTCTGCCCCGACATCGGCACGCCAATCGAGATGGGTCTGATTTTTTTGAGGCGTCGTTGATATTTTGCAAGGGAACGAAAGCGCGGCGTGGGCAATTGCGGGTGGCCCGTTTTCATGAACAGCCGCCAATAATCCGTCGGGAGTTCCCGCTTGAAGTAAAGTTTGCACCGATCCAATAGAAAGAAATTGTTGCGGTTGATGAGCGGCAGATCCTCGGTATCGATGACCGCAACGGGAGCTCTTGTGGGAAACCGCAACATCTGCGGGCCGAAGGCGCGGATGATAGGCAGTTGACCCCGCAAGGTTCGCCGGTCGAATAGCGCGCGCGACAACCAGCGCCAGTGCCAGGGCGAGTGGAACGTGGGGTGGCAGACGATGAGGTCGGCTTCTCGCAGCAGGTGCCATAAAGGTATGATGCTCGTTACCCCAAAAGCACGCAGGCCTGCAGCCGGGTTCTCCTCGTTGGGAACGAATGCGGTCGAAAAATGGGACGTTTGCTCGGGGAATGCGTTCTTAATATAAGCCTTGTCGCCAATCTCGACGATCCGAAGGGAGGATAGGCTTTTCATAGAATGGGTCGGTCGGTAGGAATTTGGTCGCTCAACAGTGCAAGTTCGAATCGCGCCGCGACTTCCGACCAGCTGACACCCTGCCGGTGGCGCAGAGCGGCCTCATGCTGCCGGCGCCACAGCCCGTCATCAGTGAGCAAGGCCACGACTGCATCGGCGAATTGTTGCGGGTCGGCGCGATGAAATCCGGTAACGCCGTCGATCACCCGTTCCGGCACCGCCGCGACCGGCCCGACGACGGCTGGCACGCCCAAGGCTTGGGCTTCGCCCACAGCCAGGCAGAATGCTTCGAGGCGGTGGCCAGGATGCAGCACGACCCGGGACGATCGAAGCTCGCGGTTGAGTTCGTCGCGGCTAAGGCTCGGATGGATTCGTACCGACTGTTGAACCTCCGGCGACTTGCCTTCGGGCAGGAACGAGCCCTTCCAGACGTCCCAGGCATTCTGGCCGGGCTTGATGGCGTTCACTCCATAAACATCGAGAACCGCGCCGGGCACCCGAGGCAGGATGTGCGTCGCCCAGATCTCGACTACTGATTTTAAATCGTAATCCGGCCGGGACGCGAAGATCGCCCGCCGCGGAGGCGGCGACGGGAGCGGCGGCAAGCCGCGGATATCATCGGGCATACCGTGAGGAATGACGATGTGCGGATCGCGCCTGGGAAGGAACGGCGAATAGATGCGCACCTGGTGCATGCTGATCAGCACCGGAACGGGACGGTACCACCACATGCGCCAGATTTGCTTGTAATGCTTGAGATGATTGACCTGCCACGCCACCCAGATCGCGCGCCTTCGCGGATTGCGGACGAAGCGTAGAAGTCGGGGGTGGTGAACCGGCAGATAAAGGTCGCAATCAGTGGGCGGGGTGCCCGACAATGGTCGCCATTTCACCCCCTCATGCTCGATGGGACCATCACAATTGTTATAGACAGTCAGATCATGTCCGCGACGGGCGAGTTCGCGTGCGAGGCGGATAACCGACGATTCGGTTCCCCCGAGCGGTCGCGTCTCAAGATACGTGCCATCGTAATGATTGGTCGTGTCGGCGATGATGATGGTAGCCATGGAGTTGGTCCCGCTTTCAGCCGACTTCCAGGATCGCCGCAAGCGCCCCGTCGACACCTTGATAGAGCCGTGGATTTGTCCCGTAGACCGCGGCGTTTGCCGACCATATTTGCCTGCGGGAAGGCTCGCTCGCACGTCCGAGTGCATCGATCAATTCCGAACTGGTGAAAGGTTCGGAGACTACGATTCCCGCGTCTGCCTCGCGCACGTGGGAGGCAAATCCGCATGCTTGCGTGGTTACCACCGGGAGACCATTGATGATGGCCTCAAGGATCACCGTCCCGGTTGTTTCGGCCCGCGCCGGATGTACGAGCACGTCGGCGGCGGCGAGGAGTTCGGGCACGTCCTCGCGGCAGCCCACCAGCCGAACGCGATCGGCAACGCGCAATCTGTGGGCCTGATCGAGCAGCGCTGTCGCCTCGCGGCTTTCCGCTGCAACCCCGCAGACGAGGAGGCTTGCTTGGGGCACAGCAGGGAGTGCTGCAATGGCGCGGTCGAACCCCTTACGATAGGGCCAGCCGCCGATCGACAACAACGCCAGGGTTTCTTCCGCCAGCTTGAACTCGGTGCGGAGGCGTTCGCGCGTGCCATCCCGGCGATACTCCGGATGGCGGCGGCCAATGTCGATTGGCGGTGGCAGCAAGATAAATCTTTCGGCTGGTGTCCGCCATGCGCGACGATAGGCTGCGATCTGGGGCTCGGCCAGCGCCAGCACCCGGGTGCGCGAATCCGGACCGAAGCAAGCCTTTTCCATCGCGAGCATTCCCCGAACGCGTGGATCGAGCCGGGTCCAAGCGCCTTGTTTCGAATCGGCGAAACAAAGATCTCCGCAATACAGCACGTCGAGCCCTGGCATCTTGTCGAAGCCGACAACGCGGTCGAAATGTCCGGCAGTGGCGTCGCGCAGCGCGACGCTAAACTGACGGTTGCGTCCGTGATTGGTGAATGAGCGAACGGGAAGTACCCTGACATCGAGGTCGCTGGGTAATTGGCCGCTGGTACGAGCTGCAAAGATCGTCACAGCATGGCCGGCTTGCTTCGCTGCGCGAGCAAGTCGCATACAGTCGCGTTGCAGCCCGCCCCAAGGAAAAAGGCTGACGATCGGAAGGGCCAAACGCATGGGCACGAAATCATTCGATTGCCGAAGACGCTTGAGTGTTACACGCCTCAACAGAGCAAAGCAACGACGCGCGCCTGAAGCTCCATTCGGCCGACGATCCCGCCGCGCGTATTTGCCGCGGTGTAAATTTGCCGCAGTGCTGACTTGGCGCGATATCCCGTGTCCGCTATCGATATGACATGAAGGCCCCCACGCTTTGGATCGACGTCACCGAGCTGTTTGGTCAGTTTGCGTTGTCCAGCCATCCGACCGGCATCAGCCGGGTAATGATCAATCTTGTCGACGCATTGGCGGCGGATCCCGGCGTCCTGTTCGAAAAAGTCCGCCCGATATTCTGGCATCCGGTGTGGCGATTACCTCTTGCCTTCGACTATACCGTGCATCGCGATCTTGCCGCGTTCTTTCCGAGCCTGCGGAATAGTTATGCGGAGAGCGGCTGGGAGGTGCCCAGAATCCGGTCAGGGTTGCGAAAGGGGATCATGACGTCGGTTCCCAAGCCGTTTCGATTTCGGTTGTTTCCTTATCTCCATGGCGTGACGCATTTTCTGGGATGGGCGCGCCACGCCGGTATTGGCGTGCACCCAGTCGCGTTTTCGCGAAACGACCGCCTGTTTGTCCCGGGCTCGTTCTGGCTTGACGGTTACGCGCCACGCCTCGCCGCCCATGCCAAGAGCAACGGGGCAACGGTTGGCGTGTTCGTGCACGATGTCTTGCTGCTATCAAATCCGGAATGGTTGGCGCCGGGGCATGCGCAGCAATTCCGGCGCGGTGTCGAGGCGTTCTTACCGCATTGTTCGGTCGTGGCCTGCAATTCGACGCACACGCGCAATGAACTGCGCAATCACGTGTCGTTGCCGGCAAGCCTGCCCATTGAGGTGTGCCGCCTCGCTGACGCGCGGATCGTGCCGCCGGCGACACAGATGCCGCGTGAGGTCGCGGACCTTTCCGGCCGCCACTTTGCTCTCTTCGTGTCGACGTTGACGCCGCGCAAGAACCATCGCCTGTTGGTGGACGCTTGGCTGCAACTCCACGATATTCTCGGGGCGCAAACGCCTGCGCTGGTTTTCGTCGGCGGAGGTGCTCCGGATGCGGCGCTTGGCGAAGTTCTCGCGCGGGCCGCAAAGCGTGGCGTCCCCGTGATCAGACTCGATGGCGTCGACGATGCCGCGCTTGAGACGCTTTACGACAACGCTTGGATAACGCTTTATCCAAGTCTCGGCGAGGGCTATGGGATGCCGGTTGCCGAGGCGTTGGCCCGCGGCAAGGTTTGCCTTGCAACCCAGTGCGGCGGTCTTGCCGACGTGGCGCCCGATTTGATCGACGCGATCGATCCGCAAAATCCGAACATTCTCGTTGAGCGTATCGTGAGCTACCACAAGGACCCCAAGCGCCTTGCGGCGCGTGAAGCTCAAGTGCGCGCCCGATACCGCCCGACGCAGTGGGCCGATACGGCACGTTGCGTGCGCCTGCTCCTTGAACAGGCCGTGCGAGCGGTGCATTGAATTCTGCCGAAGAGGAGTGCCTCTTCGCACACCAAGGGAGCGCGAGCGCGTTGCGGTTCAGTGTCGCGCCGCTCGTATTATATCCGGCGCTGGGTGGTTCACATCAATTGACGATCGAGCGATAGAGCGGGAATAGATCACCAAGCAATGCCGCTTCGAAACGTCCCGCACACTCCGCCCAGGAAATGCCTTGCTGGAATTTGAGCGCGGCTTCGTGCTGTCGGCGCCATAATGCGTCGTCCGTCAGCAACGATATGGCAGAATCGGCAAAACGCTCGGAATTTGTGTGGTGAAACCCCGTCACGCCGTCGAGCACGCGCTCAGGTAATGCGGCAACCGGCGCGATGACGGCGGGCACGCCGAGCGCCTGCGCTTCCGCCAGTGCTAGGCAAAAAGCCTCGACCTTGTGCCCGAGATAGAGCATCACGCGTGAAGATCGCATCACGTCGATGAGTTCCTGCCGTGTCGCCGTCGGATGAATTTGCACCGATGCCTTGGCTTGTGGCGACATGCCGGAAGGGAGCACGTCTCCTTCCCAGTGGGCCCATGCTTCCTGGCCTGACGTGCTGCCGTGGATGCCGTAAACATCGAGCACAGCGTCTGGTACGCGCGGCAGGATGGCGCGCGCCCAAATCTCGACAAGCTCCTTCAAGTGCCTGCGTGGGTTTGAAGCAAATAGCGCCCGTCGCGCCGGTGGTTTTTCGCGAGGAGGATGCCCGCGGACGTCGTCGGGCAAGCCGTGCGGGATGAGAATGTGCGGTACCCGGCGCGGTAGGGTGGGCGAATAAATCTTCAACTGGTGGAGACTAGTGAGGATCGGCACCGGCCGATAAAGCCACATACGCCACCAGCCGTGCTTGTAGTGCTTGAGGTGATTGGGTTGCCAGACGACCCAGATGGCGCGCCGCTTGGGCCTGGGTACGAAGTTCAACAGCTTGGCGTGCTGGACAGCGACATAGAGATCGCAGGTGTCCGGTACCGCATGCCCGAAGGGACGCCAGCTCACGCCTTCATGGTCAATCGGCCCGTCGCAATTGGTGTAGCAAGTGACACGATGCCCGCGCCGCGCCAGTTCATGTGCGAGGCGAATCACCGAGGATTCGGTTCCCCCAATGGGACGCGTCTCCAGATAGGTCCCATCATAGTGGAGAGTCGTATCCGCCATGATGATATCGGCGCGGGGGAACGGGTAGTCGAGCAAACTAACGGTTGGGGACGTGGTGGGCATGAAATTCCGGGAATGGTTGATGCGCAGTGGGGTCATGCGGCTACCGCCTGGCGTCGTCAAGCCGCGGGGTTGTCAGGACGCATGATCGCGGGGCCGCCGTGGGCCCGTGCCGCTCATGAGCCGCGTAGATACGAGTAGTGAATTGCTTGATGTCGGGCACGCGCAAGGTTCAAGAGAATTTTCAGTTGCCCAACGCCGGCTGGCGATTGACCAAGGCCTCAGGAGACCCGTGGGTTTGGCTGGCAGGCCGGATCATCGATCCGAACAAACTCAGCTTGGAAATCGAAGGTACGCCGCGGGAACTGGGAGAAGCGCTCCCCCGTGTTACCGGTTATCATCAGAGCGGGCACGTTGCCACGGCGATTTAACACGGCCCTACCCCGTAAGGCTCGCTTGCCAGTGCAAGTTGGAGGTTGCCGGTGAGGCGCATCGTGTCGGTGCCCAGGTCACCGGCATCGAGGCGCAGGACGGTGCGCCCGCAGGTGGAGCCGCTGGTGACTTCAACTCCGCACCAGCCATTGCCACAGCGCGAGACGTCGAGCGTCAGGTTCTGTTTTTTGGACAGCCAACGCCCTCCAAAATCGGCTGATGTCGGCGCGGCAATCGCTACGCCAGCAACACAAAACGTGGTAATGATCCCGGCTGCAATGAGATGATTGATGGATGCGCCAATGCCTGACTTTGCGTATATTGAAGGCCGCCGGTCGGCGTTTCCCGCAGGCACTACTCTTGTCGGGGTCATTTTCATCCTCCTGGGATTGCCAACGGGGCTGTTCGCTCTCGCATCCGGGCTAGGATTACTGCCGTTACCTTATCAGCTCTTTCTTGTGTTGCAACGAACCCCGATTGCGTTTTCACTGCATATGGTTGCATCCGGGTTAGCTCTATTATTGATTCTGTTACTCATCCCGATCACGGTATTTGTGCGCGATGCTCGCCGATTTCATCGGGTGGCAGGCCGCATGACTGCCGTTTGTGTTGTGATTGGCGGTGCCACTGCCTTGCCTGTCGCTCTTGCGAGCGAGGCAACTGTTGCTGCCCGTCCCGGCCTTTTCATGCAGGGCCTCGCCTGGCTTGCGCTGCTAGTGGCAGCGATCGCAGCAATTCGGCGCGGCAATCGTGCGCTGCACGCCCGTATCATGGTTGCCATGGTTTGCGTTGTGTCCGGTGCAATTTGGCTGCGCCTCGTCACGGCCGGTGCGGTGGAGTTCAACTTGCCGTTCGATGCGGCATATGCCGTCGGAGCCTGGGCGTGCTGGATAGTCCCCCTCGCAATCGCATGTGCGGTGACGGCGAGGATCACATTCGGCTCTCCAGTCTCGACCATCGCGCACGCCGATGAAGGAAAATAACGCAGGCTCACTCAACGCTCTTGGCAAGTCTTAACGACTCTGCGTTTTGTTTCCATGGCTGCCCACTTGGTCAGAAGCATCGAAACGGGATGATATCGCAGAAAAAATATTGCTTATGGCCGCGCAGGACTGCGCCGCAGCGTTGAATCGAGGCGTTCAACAGGTGTTGGCTCCCCGGGCCGGATTCGAACCAGCGACCAACCGGTTAACAGCCGGTTGCTCTACCGCTGAGCTACCGAGGAACAGGGCAAAGACTTGCCATATAGGCCTATAACAAAGTGGCCACGGCCTGGCAAACTATGAATTGAAGTTTGTATTTAAATTTTGAGCCAGATTTTGGTCGTGCCACGATAAAATGGGTCCTCAAAACAACCGCGGCCCGCAAATCGCTGCGGGCCGCGGGTTGGGATACAAATCGGGCTGGAACCCGTTACCTTACATCTTGGCCCTCACGTTTGGGCCGACTCGGGCGGCCCATATCCACGTCCCGCAATACTCGGCGAGTTGTACCGGGTTAGAGCCCCATTCCGGCGAGAATCGCATGGGGGATGTCCTCACGCTTCAGGCCGCGCTTCGCAAGCTGGTCGTCGGACATGTGTGACAGCGTACGGTAGCGATCCGCCAGAATTCTCGCTGCAGTGACGCCGTCCACGAAGTCGGAAATCCGCTTGGTAATCCGGTGGAGCAAGCCATGGTTGGGGTTTGCGTGGTTGAGTTTGATTGCGGTCATTTTCTTTGTTGTCCTTTTTGTTTGAAAGCATTGAATGACAACTATATAGGCTGGAATACCAATGATTTCATCAATAGTTATTGCATAGCAGCAATTGTACGCTGCATGGCAGGTTAAGGATCCGTTAACTGATTGGCGACGGGGTGATTCGCGCTATCGGGAGGGATGGAGGCCACGTCCGGAATTGAACCGGAGTACACGGTTTTGCAGACCGTTGCGTAACCACTCCGCCACGTGGCCTTATTCCGATGCAAGTAGTGGTTCTCGCCAAAATATTCGGCATCGCATCGTCGGTTGGCTATACAGGAGCGCACCCCGGCGGGCAACCTGGCAAGCGGTTTTGCGGTAAGCGGTTTTGGAGTGGTTGTGGCTCCCTATATGGCCCCGGCAGCCGCCCTATGCCTTGCGCGCGATCCGGCCTTCCCGGTAGAGATTGTCTGCCTGCCCGATCACTGGAATCCACAAATGACGAATTTCGCGGCTTTGCGCAAAATGATGGTCGACGGACAAGTTCGCACCAGCGACGTCACCGATCGCACCCTCATCGCGGCGATGCTTGATGTGGCCCGCGAGCGCTTCGTTCCCGCGAGCCAAACCGATCTTGCCTATCTGGATTCCGATATCGCGGTAACCGAGGCCAAGGCGAACCAGGCCGGCCGTTACCTTCTCAAGCCCATGGTGCTCGCCAAATTGATCCAGGCGGCTGAGATCAATGCGGGGGACCATGTGCTCGATGTCGGCTGTGCGACCGGTTATGCATCGGCGGTGTTGGCTAAGTTGGCACATAAAATCGTGGCGCTTGAGCAGGATCCCGCCTTGGCGGCGCAGGCCGCCACCATTCTGTCGGAGGTCGGCGCGTACAACGTGACCGTCGTGACCGGGCCGCTGTCTGAAGGTTGGAAGAATCTTGCGCCCTATGATGTGATTCTTCTCAATGGCTCCGCCGAAGACGTGCCCAGCGCGATGCTCGGTCAACTCAAGACTGGAGGGCGCCTTGTCGGCATCGTAGGCCGCGCGCCGTCAAGCAAAGCCATGGTGTTTCGTTCAGTCGCAAAAGCTGTTAGCGGGCGGCCGATTTTCGACGCGACGGGACCCATGCTCCCTGGGTTCGCGAATCAGCCCGCCTTTGTTTTTTAGCGGATTATCCACAGCCGGCGAGTGTGAGGCTGGGGACAAGTCGCGGGGACTCCATTGGGAACGGGCGCAATATACCTTGTTTGTGTGGCTTGTAAGCGACAATCGCGATCAATTGTGGACAGCACCTTTTTGTAGGGTTTCGCGCGGAGCGGAACGCGCTTATGGTTTGCAGCGGACGGGCAGGGGGTGCTCGGCCCAAAGTCGCGGGCCGCGTTGGCGAGGTCGGTGGCGGACGTGGTGTTTTGTTGCGGGGCAGGTCCAATGTTTCGGTGGGGTGAGCAACGGTGTTGGATTGCTTGGCGTGCGGGTGTCTTGCTCGCCACCGGGGCCGTGTTCGTGAGCGCGGTCCCTGATTGCGCGTTGGCCGACGACATCAACTACGCTCTCATCCAGTCCTACCAGAACAATCCGCAGCTCAATGCCCAGCGCGCGGCGGCGCGTGCGATCGACGAAGGCGTCGCAACGGCGCTCGCTGGATATCGGCCGCGCGTCACGGGAACCGCAAGCATCAACGAGGTGTATCTCGATACTTTGACACGGGTGCCGGCCGCACCACCTAGGACTCTTACCAACTCATACCCCCGGACATTTGGTGAAAACACGTTTTCCAGCTACGGCGTTACTGCGACCCAGACGCTGTTCAACGGCTTCCAGACCGGCAACCGCACCCGGCAGGCTGAGGCGCAGGTGTTGGCAGCCCGTGAAACACTCCGCACCACCGAGCAGACGGTTCTGCTCAACGCTGTCACGGCCTATATGAACCTGCTGCGCGACACCGCGCTTCGCGAGTTGCAGATGAGCAACGTCAACGTGCTCGAAGCGACGCTGCGGCAGACGCGCGATCGATTCAATGTCGGCGAGGTGACCCGCACGGACGTTGCACAGTCCGAATCGCGTTTGGCGGCGGGGCGTTCTCAGCTTTTGGCTGCCGAATCCGCCTATGTTACGTCAAAGGCGGTTTACCGCCAGGTGATTGGGGTCGAGCCCGGCAAGCTGGCGGCCGGCACTCCCGTCGATCGGTTTTCTCCGCGAACGCTGCCGGCTGCGGTCACGCGCGGCCTGACCGAAAATCCCGCCGTAACGACGGCGACCTACAATATCGATTCGGCGGTGCTGCAGGTCAAGGTCGCGGAGGGCGCGCTTTATCCGACGCTCACGGCATCGGCATCCGCGACCAAGTCCTATGGTTCCGCCACACAATTCAACAACCTGCAAAGTCTCAACCTGACGGCCGGCGGAACGCTTTCGGTCCCGCTCTATCAGGGCGGTGCGGAATATTCGGCGATCCGGTCGGCCAAGGAGACGCTTGCGCAGCGCCGCCTTGATCTCGATACCGCGCGCGATTCTACACGCCAATCGGTGGTCCAGGCCTGGGGTCAGTTGGAGGCCGCCAAGGCGCAGATCGAGGCCACCCAGGCGCAAGTCAATGCCGCGGAAATAGCGCTCAACGGCGTTCGCGAAGAAGCGCGTGTGGGCCAACGCACGACGCTTGACGTGCTCAATGCACAGCAGGATCTCGTCAACGCCCGTTCGGCGCTGGTCACGGCACAGCGTGACCGCGTGGTTGCTTCTTTCGCGGTGCTCTTTGCAACGGGTGGCCTGTCGCCGCAGGTTTTGGGCCTGAAAATACAGACCTACGATCCGGTCACCCATTATCACCAGATCCGCGACGCTTGGTACGGCGTGCGCACGCCCGATGGACGCTGAGCGTCAGTCTGGAAATGACTGCTTCAAGACACGTGCGTTTTCCGGGCTGCGGTGTAGAACCGGGATCGCGCGAGAGACGGTTTGCGTGACGGTCCCGGGACACGCAATCCGGTGGGCTGCGCGGCTGGGTCCCGCAATTCCTTGCGTTCAAATTCCGAACTGACATACTTGCGGTGCCCTGGCTCAGCTTGCACAATCGATTCGCCTTCAGGTGTCTCTTCGGTCGCGGGTGCTTCGATTGGACAGCGCAGCGCTCTGAATTCCTGGATGGATACTGCGAGGGCCCGAGTGGGGATGCGTAATGACTCAGCCTGCCAAGTCGCAAGAACCGTCCATGGAGGAGATTCTTGCCTCCATTCGCCGTATTATTTCCGACGATGAAAGTGCCAAGCCCCCGCCGCCACGGACAGCTGATCCGGTAGCGCAACAAGCCGTTTCGCCGACCGCTGAAAATCGGCCGGCGATTGCGCCCTCACGTTCCGCTGGCCCAGGGCCCAACTCGCGTTTGAACGAGATCGATTCCGGCAGCCGAACCGGCGTTCTCGCGGCGAACCCGCAGCCGGTACCAAGCTCGGCGTCAAGCCCAGTACCGGGGGCTCCAAACCCACGATCCACCTTGTATGATTTGGCCGAGACGATGTCGGTTGCGGGTCAGCAGGCGCCCGATGTCAGTCGCACGGCCAGCCGCGACGCCTATTCGTACGGCGAACGGGGCGAACCTGCTCCCATGACCCGCCCGCAAGCGCAGGGCATATTCGAACCAAAACTGGAATCAAGGTCCGAGCCGAAGCCGGAGCAGAGATTTGAGCAAAGGCTGGTGTCACCTTCCACAAGTGCGGCAGTTGACCAGGCCTTCAATTCGCTTTCCCAGACAGTACTGGTGCAAAACGCTCGCACCATTGAAGATCTGGTGAAGGAAATGCTGCGACCAATGTTGAAGGCTTGGCTCGATGAAAATCTGCCGGGTCTGGTCGAGCGCCTGGTGCGTGCCGAAATCGAGCGCGTCACGCGCGGTCGAAGCTGACTTACTTTTACGATCAGCGGCGTTGCAGTTGGTGTGCAAACCAGATCGCCAGCGCTGGCAGTACGCCCGCTGCGATCGCGAAGATGGGCACGGCGCCAAATCGATCGAAAATGAAGGCGCTTCCGGCGACGCCTGCCGTTTGTCCGAAATAGATGGCTGAGGAAAAGACCGCGACCGCGGTTCCGCGCGCTTGCGGTGTCATCTGCGTGGCATTCGTCTGCAGTGTATTGTGCAGCGCATAGAAGCCAAGCCCGATGATGACGACGGCAAAAGGGGCCGGGCCAGGCCCCGTTTCAAAAGCGAGCACGAGATAGGCGATGCCGAGGAGCGCACCGCCCCCGATCGCGAGACCGCGCTGGCCGAAAATATTGACCAGTTGTTGGACCGTGCCGGTATAAATAAGCCCGCCAAACCCGAAGGCACCAACGACGAGCCCGATCGCCGTAAATCCCAATCCGAAGCGCTGGTTCAAGTCCGCGCCAACATAGGCGAAGGCGCCCCAGCAGGTTGCGGCCTCAACCAGCACGGCGAAAATCACGATACGGGCCCAACTGTTCGACAGCACGGTCCTGTAGTCGGCAACAAAGCCGCGCGAAGTTTCTTCCGGCCGCGCCGGTGCGCGGGTTTGGGGATTGTGCCAGAGTTCGAAGATCAACCCAGCGGCAGCGAGCGCAAACAGTCCGCCCAGGATAATGAAAACATTGCGCCAGCCAAACAAGTCGCCGAGCACGCCTCCCATTGCCTGACCGAACAGCTGGCCGAATATTTGTCCGGTGAGGTAGCGGCCCAGCACCGTCTGGCGGCGCTCGTAGGGCGTTACGTCACCCACATAGGCCATCGACAACGGAATGACCCATCCGGCGCTGGCGCCCGCGAGAAGGCGCGCGAGTGCAAGGCCGTGTAGGGACTGCGTGAGCCCGCAGAGCACCACCAGGATCGCCGATACCAGGGCCATCACGGCGATGGTCCGGTATTTGCCAAAACGGTCGCCCACCGGGCCGATCAGGAGCTGGGAGGACCCGTGGGCGAGCGCATAGGCGGTGACCACCATCGCGGCTATCGCAACGGTGGTGCCAAAATCTGCGGCAATCTGGGGCAAGAGCGAATCCGTGACACGGACTTGGGCCTGGCTGGCAAAGCCCGCACCCGCCAGCAGCACGATCGAGCGTGTCGGCGTTTTGTGTACGGCTTGGGATTCCACGAAGGGCACCGGGGGTTGAGGTGAGGTTAAGCGCACGAACGTTGTAGGATGGGGCTCTACCCATCCTACAGACTTGCTACGATTTGGGGACGAACCCACCACACCACCGTTGACAGGCCGAACCATCGGGGGCTTTTTAGCCCGCGCGGGCCTTTTGACGTGCACCTGAGCAAAGCGAGAACATGATCGACAAGAGCTACCAGCCTACCGACGTCGAGGGGCGCATCTACGCTACCTGGGAACAATCGGGTGCTTTTCGCTGCGGCCGGGCGGAAAGCGCCGAGGCTGCGCCTTATTGTATCGTCATCCCGCCTCCAAATGTCACCGGCTCGCTTCATATGGGGCACGCGCTGAACAACACTTTGCAGGACGTGTTGGCGCGTTTTGAGCGGATGCGCGGCCGCGACGTGCTCTGGCAGCCCGGAACCGACCATGCCGGCATCGCGACGCAGATGGTGGTCGAGCGCCAGTTGATGGAGCGCCAACTGCCCACAAGGCGCGCGCTCGGCCGCGCTGCATTCCTGGAGAAGGTCTGGGCCTGGAAGGCGGAGTCAGGCGGTACGATCATAAATCAGCTCAAGCGGATCGGTGCATCCTGTGACTGGTCCCGTGAACGTTTCACAATGGACGAGGGACTGTCCAAGGCGGTCCTGAAAGTGTTCGTTGAGCTTTATCGGGCCGGCCTCATCTACAAGGACAAGCGGCTGGTCAATTGGGATCCCAAGCTCCTGACGGCGATTTCGGACCTTGAAGTCCAGCAGGTAGAGGAGAAAGGCCACCTCTGGCACTTCCGTTACCCGGTCGAGGGTCGCACGGACACATTCATCACGGTCGCGACGACGCGCCCCGAGACCATGCTGGGCGACACTGCGGTTGCGGTCCATCCTGACGACCCGCGCTACCGGCGGCTCATTGGAAAATTTGCAATCCTGCCGTTGGTCGGACGAAGGCTGCCGATCGTCGCCGACTCATACGCCGATCCCGAAAAGGGGACGGGAGCCGTCAAGATCACGCCCGCGCATGACTTCAACGATTTCGAAGTCGGGCGGCGTCACGATCTTCCCCTCGTCAGTGTGCTTGACCGCGAGGCTTGTCTCAATCTTGAAGGAAACGAGGCCTTCCTTGACGGCTTGCCGGAAGGGTCGGCGGAATTATCCGAGACCATGCAGCTCCACGGCATCGACCGGTACGTGGCGCGCAAGCAGATCGTCGCGCGCATGGACGCGCTTGGGCTCCTGGCCAAAGTTGAAACGCAGCAGCACGTCGTTCCTCACGGTGACCGCTCCGGCGTAGCGATCGAACCGTATCTTACCGATCAGTGGTATGTGGATGCCAAAAAACTCGCCGTACCGGCCGCAGCGGCGGTTCGGTCGGGCCGCACAACATTCGTGCCGAAACAGTGGGAAGCCACTTATTTCAACTGGATGGACAATATCCAGCCCTGGTGCATTTCGCGCCAATTGTGGTGGGGCCATCAGATTCCGGCCTGGTACGGCTGGGCGCTCGACGGCGACCAACTGTCGATCGCCAAGACGCAGATCTTTGTTGCCCAAACCGAGGCGGAGGCGCTGGCGGAGGCACGGGACTATTACAAGCGGGATGTGGTCCTCGTTGCGAGCCTCGATGACAGTCTCGGGTCTGTCGGCTTCGGGGCTGACAAATTGCCGGAAACCATTCCGGTCTGGCGTGACGAGGATGTGCTCGACACGTGGTTTTCATCCGCGCTTTGGCCCTTCTCGACGCTCGGCTGGCCGGAGCAGACACGCGAAATCAAGCGTTACTATCCGACCAACGCGCTGGTCACCGGTTTTGACATCATCTTCTTCTGGGTTGCCCGGATGATGATGATGGGACTTCATTTTATGAAGGAAGTCCCGTTCCACACCGTCTATATCCATGCGCTGGTGCGTGACGAGCGCGGCGCCAAGATGTCGAAATCGAAGGGCAACGTCATCGATCCGCTTGGGCTGATCGATGAATTCGGCGCCGACGCGTTGCGCTTCACGCTTGCCGCTATGGCGGCGCAGGGTCGAGACATCAAACTTTCGACACAGCGGGTCGAGGGCTACCGCAATTTTACAACCAAGCTATGGAACGCGGCGCGCTTTGCCGAGATGAATGGCTGCGCGACAGTTGCGGATTTCGATCCGAAATCGGTCAAGCAAACGCTCAACCGTTGGATCGCCAACGAAACGCAGAAAGCATCGATCGAGATCACCGAGGCGATCGAATCCTATCGGTTCAATGAAGCTGCGGGTGCGGCCTATCGATTTGTCTGGAATATTTTCTGCGACTGGTACCTGGAACTTTCCAAGCCCGTACTGCTGGGCGACGACAATGGATCCAAAGACGAAACCCGCGCCATGGTGGCCTTTGTGCGGGATGAAATCCTCAAGCTCCTGCACCCTTTCATGCCCTTCATCACCGAGGAATTGTGGCACGTCACGGCTGCTCCAGGTACCAAGCGCGCCAGCCTGCTGACGCTTGCGCGGTGGCCGCACCACACGCAATTGCTGGATCATGCTTCCGAAGGCGAGATTGGATGGATCATCGATCTCGTCACGGCGATCCGCTCGGTGCGCGCCGAGATGAACTTGACCTTCGCGACGGAACTGGTGCTCGTGCTGGTTGGCGTCTCGGCGGAAACCGCCGCGCGCGCGGAACGATGGGCCGACGTGGTCAAGCGATTGTCGCGACTTTCAAATATTACGGTTTCCCAAAATCCGCCGCACGGTTCGGTGCAATTGGTCGTGCGTGGAGAAGTGGTAGCCCTGCCGCTTGCCGGCCTGATCGATGTCGAAGCCGAACGGGCGCGGCTTGAGAAGGAACTTGCGCGCTCGCAAGCCGACATCGCCCGCATCGATGCCAAGCTTGGCAATGCAGATTTCGTTCGCCGTGCGCCCGAGGAAGTCGTGGAAGGCGAGCGGGAAAAGCGCGAAGAGGCTGATGCTCGGTGCCGCAAGATCGTCGAGGCGCTGGACCGGCTTGCCCGGATGTCATGACGTGTTGCAAAAGCTCGCTCGACGCATCGGGTTGTCGCTTGTCTACCTGGCCGGGCTAGCTCTCTGCCTCTTGTTTGGGCTTGCAGCCGTGACGGCACGTCCCGGCGATCGCAATCTGTGGCCACCTTCGCGGGATGCCCGCACGATCGAAGTCTTCATTGTCAACCACGGCTATCATTCGGGCATTGTCGTGCCGCGTCAAGCCGTGGCGAGCGTGACAGGTGAGCGGGACATCGCAACGCTTGGCCACATCGCAGTGCGGTTCGACGCGCATGATTGGCTCGAAATCGGCTGGGGCGATGAGGAATTCTATACACAGGTGCAGACAATCGAATCGCTGTCGGTACCGATGGCGTTGCGCGCTCTATTCCTTCCGAACAACCGGTCCGTCCTGCACGTGGTCGGATTCAAGAATGATCCAAGGGTGGTGTTTGCGCGTCTCGATTTGGTGCAGATCAACCTGTCGGAGGCAGGATTTGCGCGCCTCGTCGAGAGGCTCGATGCGTCGTTCACCCGCGAGGAAAGAGACGACTTTCCGGTTGAACTTGGTCCCGGCCTTTATGGGCCCAGCCTGTTTTTTCGTGCCAATGGGGCGTTCCATCTCTTTCATGTCTGTAATCACTGGGTCGCGGATTTGCTCAATGCTGCCGGCCTTCCCACGACACCCGTACTCGCGACCTTGCCGGCGGGGCTCATCCTCGATCTCAAATGGCGCGCCGGTGTCGCGCTCTTGCCGCGTGACCCAAATGGAGCAACCTGATGGCCAATCTGAAACTTTCTCTCGCATGCTGGGACTATGACCGGACCCGTCCGCTGATGGACGGGCGCGTCAAGCCGCACGGCATCGACCTCGATATCAAGGTGTTGCGGCCGCGGCAATCGTTTCAGCGCATGCTCGACAACCAGGAATTCGAACTCTCCGAATTGTCTCTTGCCTCTTATACGGTGCTCAAGGCGCGCGGGAATTGTCCCTATGTGGCGGTACCGGTCGCACTGTCGAAGATATTCCGCCACTCCTGCATCTATGTGCGCAGGGGCAGCGGAATCACCAAGCCCGCCGACCTGCGCGGCAAACGGGTCGGCACCTCGCAATGGAGTTCGACCGGCCTTTGCTTCATGCGCGGATTTCTGCAGCATGACTTCGGGATCCTGGCTCAGGACATGCATTGGTTCATGGGCGGGCTCAATACATTCGTGGAGCCGCCGCTCATTCCGCTCAACCTGCCAAAAGAGATCAAGCTGGATTTCCTTGACCGCGGCCAGACGCTCGAAGCGATGTTCGAAGCGGGCGAACTCGACGCGCTGCTATCGCTTTATATTCCAAATTCGTTCCTCAAAGGCGCAGTACATATCACGCGCTTGTTTACGAATTTCAAAGAGTTCGAGACCGACTATTACCGCCGCACCCGCATCCTGCCGATCATGCATACGGTCGTAGTGCGCGAAGATGTACATCGCGAAAACCCATGGGTCGCCACGAGTCTCTACGACGCGTTCTGTGCCGCCAAGGCCATGGCGGTCGACGGGCTTTACGACACCGATGCTTTGCATCTCACGCTGCCGTTCCTCATCGACCACGTCGAAGAGGCGCGGCGGATATTCGGCAAGGATTTCTGGGCCTACGGGATCGAACCCAACCGTCCGACCTGGGAGGCGATCGGCCGTTTCGTCCATGAGCAGCATCTGGCCCCGCGCGTAGTCACGCCGGAGGAATTGTTCCCGGTGAAAGTGGATTGAGGCGCATCGGCGACGAAGCACATCCAGATTCAGTTCAGGGAGTGAGGCAATTCGCCCCACGGCGCGTACTTGTTCGCCGCGCACGCACTATTGCCAACCGACTTGGAATGTTACGCTTGCGCCTGAAGCGGCCACGCCGGGACGCTGAGATGCGGGAAAAGCCAGACGGCATACGTCATCGGAGCGCGTTAATTCCTGGTTATGATGAAACGTTCGCGTGATGCCCGCTACGGTATCCAGACCTATCCGGAGGAACTGCAATGATTCGAAAAGCGATCGGCTTCATTGGTATTGCCGCAGCGTTGTTGATGACCATCGTCGGCGCGCGGGCACACGATGAATCCAAATATCCCAACCTCAAGGGCCAGTGGGATCGCAAGGTCTTTCCGGGTGTGCGCGGCCAGCCATCGTTCGATCAGACCAAAGGCTGGGGGGACTTGCAGGGAGCGCCGCTCACGCCCGAATACCAGAAGATCTATGAAGAGAACGTCAAAGACCAGGACGCGGGCGGACTTGGGCTTGGCGCCGATCATGCGCGCTGCGTCGCCGCCGGCATGCCATTCATGATGGTGGCGTTCCGGCCGCTGGAATTCGTCGTCCTGCCGGAGGTGACCTACATCCTCATCGCCGACTATGATCCGTTGCGCCGGATATTTACCGACGGGCGCGACTGGCCCAAGAACATCGAGCCCACCTTCCAGGGCTATTCAATCGGCAAATGGGTCGATACGGACGGCGACGGCAAATACGACGTACTCGAAGTCGAGACGCGCGGTTTCAAGGGCCCGCGCGTCTACGACATCAGGGGTCTGCCGCTGCACAACGACAACCAGTCCATTTTCAAGGAGCGCTTCTACCTCGACAAGAACGACCCTAACCTCCTGCATGACGAAATCACCGTGATCGACAATGCGCTCACGCGGCCATGGACGGTCGACAAGCGATATGTGCTCAATGCCAATCCGCTCGAGGACTGGCCCGAGTCGATCTGCCCGGAGTACAACGCCAATATACAAATCGGCAATGACAACTATTGGCTGAGTTCGGACGGATTCCTGATGCCAGCCAGGAAAAACCAGAAGCCGCCGGACCTGAAGTACTTCAATCAATCGCCGAAATGATAAACGTGGAACCGCGGTGCGCCCTTACGCAAGCGCATTGCGCCGATATTGATGCCAATATAGGGAGGACCACGCCATTTCGCCCTACGGGCCACGTCTCGCTTCACGCAGCAGCAGAAACAAGCCTGAACCAACCACGACGGCGGTTCCGATGAGCAGACTTACCGTCGGCACGTCGCCCCAGACCATAAAGCTGATCACCAACACCCAGACCAGCATCAGGTAATGGAACGGCGTGACCGACGATGCCGGCGCCAGGTGCAGCGACCGGGTCCACAAATATTGACCGATGCCATTTGTCATCCCGTTGATGAGGATTAGCCCGGAATCCAAGAGAGTCGGCGCCTTGACGCCAAGCGGAAGCAGGCACGCAAAGAAGCCCGAGATCAATACGAGCTGCCAAAGTGTCAGCGTCTCGGCCGACTCGGTTGCAGTCATGCCGCGCACCGCGGCAGTGACCGAGCCGTAGATGACGGCATTTGCCAGGGCGAAGATCGCGCCAAACTGGAAGGTGTCGGTGGTCGGATTGGTGATTATCAACACACCCGCGAAGCCGACCAGCAGTGCGGTCCAGCGTGCAAACCCGACCTTTTCATTGAGCAATAGCATTGACAACAGCACCGTGAAGAGCGGCGCTGAAAAATTAATCGCGATGGCACCCGACAGCGGCATCAAGCTGAACGCAATGAGCAGGCATGATTGTGAGAGAAACTGAGAGAATGTCCGCATCGCGTGGTGGGGCAGGCGTCTCGTTTGGAATACGGCGAGGCCTGTCCGCGGCATGATGATGAGCGCAACGACGATAAGGGAAATCAATGAACGGGTAAACAGAACTTCGCCGATGGGATAGGTGGCCACGAGCCATTTCGAGATCGCGCTCGATATCGCGAACACCAGGGTGGCGCCGATCATGTAGGCGATTGCGCGCAACACGAACTCGCGTCGGACCTCGGGGTCTGGAAGGCCCCAGGCGGTGCGGATGGCTTGGCTCACTGAAAATCTTTCTCCGGAAAGCCAACCTGGCGGGCAACCTGGCGGGAGTGACATGAATGGGCGTGGCGCGCACCCCCATATGAGATACCGACGGAGGGTCCAGCAAGAGCGGCGAAGTCAGGACGGGTATGCCGATGTGCCGATACCCGTCCTTCGCTATTGGTGCTAAATTACCTGTGTCCATCATTTTGTGACAATTGGGATTTTTTGATTGCCAAGCTCCCAAAATGAAGAGACCACTGGATGCCATAGCAACGGGTTCGTTTCGTGGATCAATTTGGCTGGGTTCGGCGTTATGTCGGCACGGAAGAGTTCTGCGTGGTATTACGTTTTTTCTGACATTGGATGGTCGAGAGGCAAAGGAGGCCAAACATGATAGGGGGCGTTGTGATTGTGATCGGCCTACTTTTTCTTGGCGCCCAATTCATGGACGCATCATCCACGGTCTCTTTGGCATCGGAATTCCATATCCCGGCGAACCACGAATTCACAAGGTGGGCTACGCTCGATCGGCCCGTCCGTGCCGTTGTGCACGACATCCCGCTCGGCAGCTTACTCCTTGTCGTGGGAGGCGGAGTTTATTGGATTTCGAATTGGCTCAACGAAAAGCTGGGCTGTCAGTTCGAAGCTGCACCATCGGGACCCGCAAATGAAACCGCACCCTCAGCCCTGATTATTGAAACTGTGTCGGCGCCCGTCATCGACGATCGAAAGTCGTGACGAGGAGATTGATCCGTCAGATCAGCATTGGAGACTTACTCAGTGACATGGCGTAGCAGCCGAGCATTGGCCCTACGCCAAAGAACACCGAGCAGAAACTATTGCGTGACTTTGCAGCGCGGGTCGTCATGGCCAGCTGGGTTCGGCTGATTGCCGGCCGCGTTGCGGAAATTAGCCATGCCGGTACAGGCTGCACGAAGGGCGCGGATCCATTCCTCGGAGCGGTTCGAGCCGCTATCCGTGAAGGTCAGAGATTGCTGAAAACGAACGGCCTCGAACTCGATTCCAGCGGGGAGCACCTTTCCCTCGATCTGGTATAGGCGGTCCTTATACTGAAACACGGCGGCGTGCGTATGGCTGCCATCGGATCCTTCGACCGAGAGTTGGCGGCCATAGACGCGGTAGATGCGGTGCGGAAGGTCTTCCACGACTTTGCCCCCTGCGGACAGGGATTTGACTGCTTGGGCGATAAGGTCATTCTCCTGAAGGTTAGTGCCGGCGAGGTCGGCAACCGTCATTGTGAGGATGACGTTGTTTTGGCGGACGGAATAGACCCGGGCAGGTACAGACCGGTCCGCGGCGACCTGAACTGTCCTGTTTTCGATCTGAGGTGCGGCCGGCAGCGCCGTTGCAAACGCATATTCAGGGTAGGCATATTCCTGCCAACTCTGCGCCATAGCGGGACTGCTCGCGACTAACGTCAATGCAACAATTGGGATCAAACGCATCTTGGGCTCCTCTGGTCTAAGATGGTTGCAGATGACCGTGGCTGCTTAGCTCCGTTGGATCGCACGTCGTTCTTTGTGAGCCATTATAGCAATAATTGACTTGGGTGCTAAAGCGCGCGGGTGTCGAAATGCGTTCACTTCTGCGGCATGTGCCCACGCGTTGATGGACACCACGCAGGCGACGCGTGGGCACGGCGCGCTTATGAACCTGTAGACATTAAATGAAGTTCACGACAGGCGCGCCGCGTAGCGTCCATGAATTCAACCGGGAGCCAATCGAAATGGAAAGAAATCGCCGCGCTCCGGAATGGGTGCGGGAGACGCGTGCGCCGGTGCCTTTGCCACCGCCGATGAGCTGCGACTGCCAATTTCACATCTTCGGCGATGCCGCCAAATATCCGTTGCGTTATGACGTGACGTTTGCGCCACCCGCCGCGACATTCACGGATAGGCGCGGCGTGTTACGCAAGCTCGGCTTCGGACGCGGCGTGATTGTCCATACCCAACGCTACGACACCGACCACAGTTTGCTCATCGACGAACCCATGGCGCTGCCGCCGGATGAGAGAAAGAATTTCCGTGCCATCGGCATCGTGCGCGACAATCGTGACTCGGCGATGGAAACCGGCTGGGACGATGCGATACCGTTTGCCAAGGCATTCATCGCGGTCGCGCCCGACCGCATGATCTGGGGCACGGATTGGCCGCATACCGGCTGGCGCAAACAGCGCATGATGAACGATGCCGAGGTGGTCGAACTGCTGTATCGTTATGTGGATCACGACCCGGAACTGACGCGCAAGATTCTGGTGACCAATCCGGCGCGGTTGCACGGGTTTGCGGGGTAGGGTGGGACATCAGGGCGTAAACGCCCTTATGGCCCACCCTGGCATTTGGCATTTGCATCCCACCAAGCTTCAAACCCAGTTCAAACCGGCCATAATCTCGCTTGACAGGTAGGCAGTCGCAAGAGCGCTCACTGAGTCCCTTCGCGCGTCCATGCGATCGAGCGCATTCGCGAGCGCGACGAGCCCCGCTGCTTCGCAAACACGCGCAAGTTTGCCCATGTCGGCAGCGCGCGCGCCGGCACAGATCGATACAGCGGCGCCCAGCGCCCGCCGGGCAAGTTCAAGAAGCGGATTGTGCATAGATGCAGGCGGGGCCGCCCTGCGTGAGATGATCTCCTTCGCTGCATCAATGGTCGCGCGAAGACCGCGTGAATGTGGCCAATTGTCGAGATTGAGATTGATGACTTGGAGTCCATCGACGCCATTGAAGAACACCGTGATCGGCCTTAGCGCCGGTCGTTCAAGTTCTCCAGCCGTTTCCGCCAGAACCAAAGGGGGCCGTCCTGTCCCGGCGGTCAGCCGACGTGCAAGCTCGTGTGCTTCGCCAGGCAAGATGAGCAGCAGCCGATCGCCGCGCTGATCGAATGCTTCCCATTCATAGGTCTGCGCGAAATCGTTGAAGCCAAGGCCGCCGTAATTCGCAGGAGCGAGCAATACGGGCACCGACGAAGTGCGCCGCCTCAGACCGGCTCCAAGACGGGAGGCGAGATCGCGCCGCAAATCCCCCCAGAGCAATGTAGCGGCGCCGGAATCGATCAAAGCGCTCACGCTTTGAACATTGGCCTTGGCGACAGCCGCCTGCGCAAGCGTGGGAGCAATCGCGTCATCGTCGGCGACAAGCGGCTGAGCCAGGTGCAGCGCTTTCCCGATGAGTCCGCTCGCCACGCCGGCGCCCCACAACGGAAGCCGATAAGCGGCTCGCGGATCGAACGAAGGGTCAATCGAGCATTTCAAAGCGCGGAGGGCACCTCAAGTATACGTATAATTTTTGGCATCGTCTCATTAGCATCGTCTTATACGTGATCGCAGGCTCCTTCGTGTGAATTGTCACCTCGCTGTCCGGCATCCTACTATTGTCCGGTAACGGAGTAACCCCGCTGGTTGTCTCCAGGTTAGCGCCAATCCGGTATCAGCTAAACTTCTTGAATTTTATCCGGCCGATGGGGAGAATAGGGGGCCAGTGGTTAACTTATTGCCAGCGAGGCCGGCCCTGTTAGCCATTCAAATTGGTACGGAGTCTCATCATGACTTCAAACTCGTCGATTTCTTCAAATTGGTGAAAGTGCATGGATGGCCTGGCACTGGTCTCTCTCACCGCTCTTCCATGCTCACATCACTCGGCGCATTCAAATGGCTCGGCAATTTCAGTCAATCGAACAACGTTAAGTGACGTGGGGTGCGAAGGTGAAGACCTTGGCTGAGGCGATGGCGCGCGATGTCACCGTCGGCGCCACCGGGGCGGGCTCGGCCACGGTCGTCGGACCGACGCTCTACAATGCGCTGCTCGGCACGCACTTCAAGATCATCCAGGGCTACAACGGCAGCGGCCAGATCAATCTTGCCATGCAACGCGGCGAACTCGACGGTCACGCCAACAGTACCTATCTCGTCGCCGGCGATCCCCGGAAGGAAGCCATCGCGAATTTCATGTCGCTCGCCGTTTCGGTGGCGCGGCCGTTTGCGGCGCCGCCCGGCGTTCGGGAAGATCGCGTCGCGCTGTTGCGCCGCGCCTTCGATGCCACGATGCGGGATCCTGAATTCTTGGGCGAAGCCCAGAAGATGAATTCCGACATCGACCCGATGAGCGGCGCGGAAACCCAAAGCGCCATCGCGCGCATTCTGGGCACGCCCAAAGAGGTGATCGCGCAAGTGCAGCGGCGTTGGGGGGAACGGCGAATTAGCTTGTGGGATGTCCATGCGCCTTGATGCTGTGGATCGACGTCTCCCACGGGGTTGGCGCAATAAAGCGATTGCGCCTTACGATAATGGAGCGAGCCCTGGGCGGAACAGCCATTGCGCGATGGCCGGATCGGGGTTGTTCCCCGAGCATGTCAGGCCGTCGCCTCTCGCCCGGGTTGCAACATCGCCCGTGATGCGCCACCATTTGCTATATTGACGTCACCAGGGGGACACCATGTCTGAAACCGCGAACGTTGCCGTGCTCACGCAAGCCTATCGCCTCTGGCACGAGAGCAGAGGGGGCAGCGTCGACCATTGGATGTCGATCTGCGCGGAGAATATCTGCTTCGGTTCGATTGCCCGGGGCGCCGTGCCGGAGGCTTCGTATCTCGGCAACTATTCTGCGCGTAGTGAACTTGCCAAATATTTCGACGGGCTCAATCGCGACTGGGAAATGATCGAATACCGCGTCGATCATTTGGTGGCGCAAGGAGACCGCGTCGTCATGCTGGGCTTCTGCTCCTTTCGGAACCGGAAAACCGGCAAGGTGGCATCAACGCCGAAAGCCGATGCCTGGCGCTTCGAGGGCGGCAAGGCGGTCGAGTTCTACGAATATTTCGACACCGCGCAGGTGCATGCGGCGGTCGCGTGATCGCGGTCGGGAGTGCTTGATCTCGACAATGTGCCCGTGTCGACGTGCCCGTGTTGACGTTGATTTCCGGTTC
>Ga0099792_10000075_pt1 | contig 37598 bp, 60 predicted proteins | sample Rivendell_Oct201_8_FD_83780 | JGI IMG/M metagenome (GOLD analysis project Ga0099792, IMG submission 83780) | Vadose zone soil microbial communities from the Eel River Critical Zone Observatory, Northern California, USA -... | ecosystem: Environmental > Terrestrial > Soil > Vadose zone >...
CGAAGAGCGCTTATCTTACATAGAAAAGCAATTGAAATACATCGCCTTTGCATTCAATTCGATTAAAACTACTTTCGATCGTGGGATAAAAATCACTGTTGATGAAAGAACTATGGAACTCACAGCACCTCTTAAAGATACGATAAATGCTTTCAGGAAGGAGATTATTTCTCTCCGAGAACTGCGTAAAGAAATAGAGGAACAATCGAAAAGTGAAACGATAGTTGGAACCATAAAGTTTATGGCGAAAACTCTGCATAAGCTAAGAGAACACATTCATTCACTTAAAGAAAATGGGATCAAAAAAGACATTGGTCTTTCTTTCACTTTAGACGGTTATGAGATGGTGCAAAAGAAACTTAAAGAAGTAAAAGTCGAGGCAAAGGAAGAAGAGAAACCTTTTAGCCCAAAAGATGCGACAAGAGAACTTCTAGACACTCTCCTTGATAGAGAAGGTCAAATCTTGATTCATTCATATGGATTATTCGGAGAAACTCCAAAAAAGCTTAAAGATATCGGAAAGATGTTAGGTATTACTCCTGAACGAGCGGGACAATTAAGAATTAAAACCTTGAGAAAATGTGCTGGCAAGGTACGCATGGAATTAGTAGAAAAACTAACGTTTCATTCAAAACTTAGGGATGCAATTCTTAATCGTAGAGTGCGTGGGTAATTAGAAAACAAGGAGAAATCAAGAAATGAACGAACATATTAAAGAACCAATCTCATGCACACTTCCAGCCGAGGCAAAAAGTGAAATTGTTTTCATGCCTGATAAAAAAGAATGGGTTATGAAACTCACTAAGGAAGGAATTTTCTTTAACAGAGAAAGATATCCTAACTCAAAACCAGATGATTTTGCACAATGTGTGATTGACATTCTTGAGCAGCAATTCACTGTTGAATTCAAAAGAAAAAAACCTCCTTACGATAAGATGTAGATCATTTTGTCGGCGTCGGCAATATGATCTACAAAACAACATGGATCTCACATGAACACAGAAAAAAGAAAATCAAATGAAAGACTATACGTTCTATTCCTAAAAGACAGACTTAAACTTTTGGAAGATGTTTCTCATAAAATGAAGAAAGTAGAGGAATTTAACGCAATCATCGGAGAGTTGAACGCTTATCAAGACTGTCTGAATGTTTTTACTTCGCTTTTTGATGTAAATGTAAAAGGAATAAAATGAAATGGATTAAATGCACAAAAGAATTACCCAAAAATGGACAAGAATGTCTAGTTGGATTCCACCTCTATGTTGGACAAATCAAACAAATCGAAGCTGGATACTGCTTCAGTTTGGCAACTTTCACTAATGGTGAATTTTACTCTTGGGAACTAAGAAAAACAATCGGTTGCGTTTCACATTGGATGCCACTTCCTAAACCACCTAAAACCGACTGAACATAAATCTTAACTCCATATTCCTTCGAATTCACTTGAGCATATTTCACATCAAGAATGCCTTTATTCGCATCCGCACGTCCAGGGCGATTGTCACCAGTAATCACTTGACACACAGCGTCTAGAATCCATTTGAAAGACATAGGAAGATTATCGAATCGATCTAACGTATCAGGAGCGTATCTTGTTAAGAATATATTGCAAGGCATTGGCATGTACTTACGATGAGGTCTCAAGGTCATTAGCACGGTTCCTTTTTGCAACTCATGCCTACGCCCAGCTTCACTCCAGTGTTCGCCTTTGTAACAAGTCTTACCGTTTTTCTTGTATGCTTTCTTCTGTCCACCGTTTGCTTCGCTTACTGTCAAGAGTGGGAGTGTGATTTCTACCCAATCTTGACCTTTTTGCAAGGACTGCTTTAAAAATCCCAAGGACGAGTTTTTAGACCTCTTGGCTACAACCATACCGGTCACACCATTTCGCCGCTTCCTTGGTGTCTTAGAATGCGAAATTAACGGCATTTCAAAACGGGGCTGCTTCGTTTTCGGCAACCTCGCTCATTGATGTCGCTTTTTGTGTTGTTTGAGTAAAAACGCTTTGACCTTCCCATTTGCGCTTGTCAAGAAAATCCTTGATATCCTTTTCTAGAAAGTTCGAGTCTTGCAAGAAGGCTGGAAAATACTCCTTCTGTCCACCTCGCTTGACCCCTACGTTAGCTACAGACCAGAACATGCCGCCATTCTGGGACTTCTTTCGCACATAAGCAACCCTGAATTTGTCGTCCAGGCATATGTACACGAGCTCTTTTACGTACTCATCATCTGGAAAACTATCGTGGCTAATGAATTCAATCTTTGACATGTTTTTACTCCTAATTGTTTTAATTTTACATCTTCACACTATTCTGACAAAGCTTTTTATCTCTATATTTTTATATAGAGTTATTTTATCTTTCCTCTCTGCATGTTCTTCTCTCTTAGTATCTTAGCTGCTTTTTCCTTGAATTCTAAATCTACAAAAGGAATGAAAATAGGCTCTGAGTTACCTGTAGACATAGAATTATAGAACAATACTCCCTTGAGTTCCTTTTTGCGATCTGTGTGCATTTCACAACGCCATCCGTGTGAATTGCCATGCTCGTTTTCCAAGCGCTGACCCATCTCTTCATTTTCTTTGATTTTTGGTTTGATATCGCTCTTGATTTCCCACTTGGCAAGAGTGCTAGGCCAATCACGGATTTTGCTTTTGCGACTAGGGTGACGTAGGATGTAGCCGATTGCATAGCTCACGCTCTCTTGGCTTCCCTTGATGGAAATGCAAGCATCTAACGTTTTCTGGGAAATGAATTCACCTGGGTAGATCTCGATCTTGCCTTTTGCGTTTTTCTCTTTTTTTTCAAAAGAAAAGTCATCAGTCACTTTTGGCGAGTCCGATGAAGAAGGGTAGGGATGATGACTTTCTTTAGATCTTTCATTCTTATCTTCTTGATTGTGGTGGTCTGCTGGTGGTCTGCTGGTGGTCTGCTGGTGGTTTTGCTGGTTGTTGTTTTTATAAAATAGCTCTATAGACCACTTGTAGACAGTAAATTTGTTGGTGCTTTTGCTGGTGGTTTTTTTGAGCATTTTTCCAAAAGGTGTGTCGTTCAGCTGGTGGATACAGCTACGAACCTCATTTTCTGTTAAACCTGTTTCTAGACTACATGTGGTTCGTCCAAAAATGAATTCAAAAGGTTCTAATTCGACAGATGTATGCACGTGATAGACGATTCTTTTTTCTAGAGAACAGCGCGAAAATGCCCAATGAATGAAAATCATCATTTTTCGATTGGTAAACCAATCATTATCGCGAAAGTATCGAGGAGGTGGTAAATCGAATATATAAGGGATTTCAGCCATAGCATACCAATGGGTTGTGCAAATAAATGCGGTATGCTATAGTGGAGGTTATCAGTCGCCCGTCTATAGCATAGCTATCAGTCAAAATGCCTCGACGTTCAATCGGGGCATTTTCGTTTAGCAAAGTATCACAACTGTATAAATCTTTACAATCAACAGTAGTCACACCAACAGAAGGTTTCATCCTCTCCGTTGAAATGACACCTAGACAGATTAGGCATGACTGTGATTTTACCTTCTTGGATATCTCTAGTAACCAAGAGACCTTTAAGCTCAAGGAAGCGGATAACTTGTCCTGTATGCTTAAGGCTTTTTTCGTCGTAATAGCAGACATTGAGATTAAGAGAACTGCTGCAAATTCTATCCATGAGATCCAGACAGATAAAACCATAACTATGAATCCTTGCGGTACAAATCTCGCAAATGGGAGCTTTTTTAAATTTTGTTGCTTTCATAAAAATCTATGAGGAAAAAGTCTTGAGTTTCTTCTAAGGACAAGATGTCCAATCTGCCTAGAGAAAGCAGATGATTTCGAAATAAGGTGGGAGAAATCAGAAATTTTCTTTTGATCTCACTCTTCTTGATCGAGTTACGTGTAGAATTTGGTTCCATTAATTTCCACAATTCTGCATATATCAAAGCAGATTGAGGATAGGCTTGTAGAACCCTTTTAAAGGAATTCAGTGGAGGGAAGTCTTCGTATCCTTGCATATACCTCTCAATAGAAATTGATTTTTATCTATAGGAGAGCGTATACTAGGACTGTTTAAAATCTTTTCGTGTCTACTATAGAGCATCTTTTGATTGGCGTCGGGGATGCTCTTCTTTGATATTATTTTTTATATTTTAAAGCAAAACTTTTCTTATTCTTATTGATGTTTTTTGTCTTTTTTCGTCTCTTGTTTAGGTTCGTTTTTCTTTTCATCTTCTGATATCCAGTCGTAGAGTGTCACTAGTCCTCCTGTTGCTCTTTCAATCTTATAAGCAAGCCTTAAACTCGGCATGCTCTTTCCATTAACCAGAACATTTATTGTATTTTGTGTTACTCCTATATCTTTTGCAAAATCTGACTGTTTTTTTTTCTTGTTTTTTAGATGTGTTTTAAGGTCGCTCATTGAAAAAACCTCATAGTGTTATTGTATGTTTATTGTAATTGTTGTTGACAAATATACAAGTCAACTGGTATGATTCGCTATGATAGACAGGAACAGATTAAGAATCAAGGAGAATATATATCATGAATACTAAAGAGGCTATAAAGAATTTAGAGTTAATAAGCTGTGCTTTTGAAAAGACAGCTAATAAGCCTGAAAATTGTAATACTGAGTTTGCTTATTACTTAGAGCAAATGAGTTGGTCTCTTCATAAACACGCTAATGAACTGCGTGAATTGGAATACCTATTCGATGGGACACATAATGTTATAACTTGAATAACACAAAGAAAGACATTGAAAAATGATTGGTGTTTTTCTTGTATAACATGTGTGAATCGTTAGATAATTTTATTTAAAAAAGCTGCTTAAAAATGTCAATAGAATATTGGAGTCAATACAGTGGCTTAGAGCTTATGTCACTTCATGGAATTGAGGTCAGATACGATTGCGTAAAAGAAGAGGCTGAAGATGCTAATACATGTGATGAGATAGATAAACATGAAGATGAATGCCACAATTGCACTGGGAGAGGTTGTAATTTGTGTTTAATGTTGAGTTGGTAAAAAAAAGGGACAAGACCACCAAATATCTTGCCCCCCATCAAAAGTTACCATCACAAAGAGATTCTCTATGGAAAGATATAGATCAAAGTTTAAAAACATACAAGAAAAATTGTTGAACGTGAGGAAAACAAGATGAAACAAGCGATGTACTTTAAATGTACATGTACATATTTTGTACAGTATGTGTACAACAATTGTACACTTTATGCTTGCTTTTCATACACAAGATATACATAATTAACATAAAAATCAAAAGGAGATAGTCATGAGTCAGACTGAAAATATTAAAGAATTAATCACAGCCCTTTCAAAAGCACAAGGGTCAATGAAACCTGCTGTATTCAACAAAGTGAATCCACACTACAAGAGTAAATACGCTGACTTTGCATCTTGCATGGATGCTTGTCGAAATCCTTTAGCTGAGAATGGAATTGTTGTTACACAGTATTGTGAACTACTTAATGACAAGCTTAACCTTGTCACAATGCTTGCACATACTTCAGGGCAATGGATGACATCTTATTTTCCTGTGTTCACAGCCAATAACAACATGCAATCTTTAGGGTCTGCAATAAGCTATGCCAAAAGATATGCCCTTACAGCTGCTCTTGGAATTGTTGCTGATGAAGAAGTCGATGATGATGCTGAAGCTGCTGATGGAAGAAATAATCCTCCACAAGAATATAGAAAACATCAGCAATCTGCAAAATCTCAGCCTATAGCACATCCTAAAAAGATCACTGCTGATCAACTTAAAACTCTAAGATATCTAGAGGATAAGTTAGATGCAGAATGCAAGACTAAGATTTATACATGGCTTACAGCTAGTCATAAGATTGATAAATTGGAAGATGTTAACGCAGAAATCTTTCTCAAGGTTCAAGGAGCCCTGGAGAATGCTGTTAAATACGTAGAACAACAAAAATTAGAGGCTATTAATGCTTAGAGAAAATAGAACACAACCGCCTGATCTAGTCATAGGTATTAATTTACTTAGAAATGATCAGAAATTTTATCGCTTGCCATTGCTTAGACAGGATAACTCTCATCTTCAGGATGGCGATACCGTAGAATTGGTTTTGTTAGATGTGAATCAGTTTTCAATTAAATCCTATGATATACCTATGCGTTATGGCAAATACTATAATAATAGAGTATTTTTTAATGTGATAACTGACCAATTCAACATCAATCCTAAGTTTGTTTTCGATGGAAAGAAACAAGTTTGGGCGTTGATGAATGCCGGTTATGTGTGTTTTTCTGAACTAGAATTAGAGTATAAATCAAACTATAAAATATATGGTGAGGAAGATGCGTAAGGTGGAATTTGAACAAGGTTCTGAAGATTGGCTTAAGTGGAGAAAGGGACTATTAACTGCAACGGATGCGCCTATGTTATTGGGCGCGTCTCCTTATGTTACTCCTTATAAGGGATGGCAAAGGAAGATAGGAAAGGTGGAAGAGCAGAAAGAAACTGAAGCTATGCGGAGAGGTAAGAGAGATGAGCCTATTGCTAGAGAGTGGTTCAATCAAGAATATGGGATTGACATGCAACCTTGCTGTATTCAAAGCGATACCTATAACTTTATTGGGGCTTCATTAGATGGCATAAGTCCATGTGGAAAATACATATTGGAGATCAAGTCTAATGGAGATCAATATCATTTTGGATTACAGAGCGGAGGACTTCCAGACTTTCATTTAATGCAGATGCAACACCAATTGCTTTCTACAGATAACACAGTTGAGATGGGCTTTTATCTGAGCTATAATAAGGGAGAAAAGATCGTCAAAGAAGTATATCCAGATAAGGAATGGATGGCTGAATACTTACCTAAGGCTAAAGAATTTTGGAGAAAGATAGTATTCTTTGAGGCTCCAGAGATTGGAAACAAAGATTACAGAGATATGAGCTTTGAACCTAAGTGGACATCTCTTGCTTCAGACTATAGAAAGCTTTGCGAGCAGATTAATAGTCTTGAGGAAGCTAAAGAAAACTATAGGAAACAACTATTCACTCTATGTGGTGATGATAGCTGTATGGGAGGAGGAATCAAAATCCTAAAGAAAATAAGTAAGGGCAGGGTAGATTATGACGCAATACCGGAACTGAATGATGTTGACATGGAAAAATATAGAAAACCTTCCTCATCATCGTGGATGGTTACAATAGACCAAAAGTGTTAGGTAATTTATGGTATACTAACCGCTTTTACTGAAAATTTTTCCTAGAATCTTTATTTTGTAGAATTCTCCGTTTAAATATAGAACCGCTTCATCTCCATCTATACTCTCGAATACTTCTACATCAAAAACTAAAGGTTTTCCTGCTCTTTTTACCAAATCCATAGAATCTGAATTGGCATTCACATACAGAGTGGCTGCTTCAGAAAAAAGTGGAAATAAAAACATAAATGAAATTAAAAATTTAAATAACATATATACTCTTTTCTCTTTAGGCTATCAGCAAGAGTAAATTGATTCAAGTAGAAATAAGACTATCAACATCTCTTTTCTTTCGATCTTGATATTCCGGCTGAGAAAAAACAAGTGTTGCAAACGCCTCTTCATCTGTTGGAAGCATGGCAATTCCCTTCGCTTTTAGTTTTGGCTCCCACTCCGCTTTTAATCTCATAAAACATTGTTCATATTTATGATGCAGAATATAATACAAACGCCTTTTCATATCAGCATCGAATATATCTTCATGAATGTCATTTTTGATAACGTTCTTTTGAGTTTCTGAAAGTGTATATAGTTCTTGACTGTCTACTGAAATTTTCATTTCCTCTCCTTAAAAAGCTAAAAATCCTGAAAAACCTGTTTGAACATCAGCAGATCCGAAAATATCATCTGTATTTCCGGCTTCACCACTCATAGTTATGACTAATGTAGCAGTATCAGCTGCGTCCATATCGCAAAGGTAACTTATTCCAAAACCGGCATTAGAGGTTCCAGCAGGTCTTACATTATTGAAGATATAATTTCTATTACTCGTAGTTATTGTCAAGTTTCCTCCAGTAGAGATAGTTGCTCCAACTACTACACAATTTCCACTGAGATAATATTTACCTGTATATGGAGCTGTAAAAGTACCGTTAGTATTAAAGTTAGAACCTTGGTCGAAAACTTCTGTTAATGCTGTAGCAGATCCAATGGTAAATGCTGCGGCTGCTCCTGTTTTATTTAGATCTGTAGAAGGCAAATAAGCTAAAAATGCTGGTTGATGAGAGCTTAATGTAATACCAGGTCTTGTAAATCCTGCTAACTGCGTAGTGGTATTCATTCCTGATGAGCCAGTAGAAAAGTTAATATTTCCATAGGTAATAGTACCAGCACCAGTAATACCATTAATGTTAGTACTTCCTACACTTACACTTCTCACGGTTACATCGGCTCCTCCTACAGAAATCGAGGAAGCAGAACCACTATTTATTATAGAATAAGCTACAGTAGTTGTACCTGATCCACCCAATGTCAAGGCAGTTGTATTTTGCGCTGCTGAATCAATTCTAGAATGCAAAAAAGCAAGCGCACCGGTAGATGAAGTTGTGATAGGATTAGAAAAAAGAGAGTGATCGACAGTTATGATTCCAGCTGAAGCTGTATTGTTAGTGGAAGATCCTCCAGAATTAGCTATTTCACTATAAACAAATGAAATAAGTCCAGAACCAGAAGAAGCAAATAGAGCAATCCCAGTTGTGGCTAAATTACCAAAACAAGAGATGATCTGTATAAGAGAAGTTACTCCAGAAGATGTATAAGAAATTCCAGTATTATTCGAACAATTTAAATAGCAATTTTCTAAACTAACAATAGAAGCAGCAGAACCGCTTACAACTAAAAAGAAATCTGAATTAGTTTGAAGTCTAATATTGCTAATCGTTACGGTTCCAGCTGTTGACATTGTAGCTTTTCCTACAATAGTCACATTTGGAGTCATTTCATCTCCCGTATAAGCTGCTAAATTGACACCAGCCTTAAGTGTTAGATTCTCGGTATAAGTTCCAGGTCTGATAAATATAGTATCACTAGAAGAGGCGCTAGTTAATGCTGTAGCAATTGTGGTATGAGTACCATTTGCAGCAGAAGCATCTACGATGAATTTAGCTGGACCGTAATTGTTTGTTGATAATGCATGTGAAAAAGTCATTTTTTATCCTTAAGCTAATACCCACGTACCAATTGAACTCACAGCGTAAAAAAATCCATCTGTAGCATTAAATCTAAGTGTTACTGAATCACCAATTGCAGTCGATGTAGCTGTACCAGCAGCTGAACTAATTAATGATCCAATGCGAATCTTTTGAGCTGTCACAGCTTGAATTACTAAAGCGTTAGCTGTTGTACAAACGTAAATGAATAAGTCACCATCTATCAGGCCAGCTGAAGCAGGTAGAGTTCTTGTTACGGCTGCTGTTACGAATTCACCTGTGTTTAGTGAACTTGTGGCGCTAGCTCCAACTTGCGAGAATGGAGGAGATTTAATAGTAAGAGTGCTTCCAGATCCGGATGTTTTACTTCCAGAAAGTCCAAGAATATTCCAGTTGTTTGCTGTTGGACTTAGAGCGCCCCCTGAATCGCCTGTAATAGTCTTACCTGCGCCTGTAGTAGAAAGGGTTACAAAACCAGTGGCTGCGACAGCAAAGCTAGTAGAATCGAAGTTAGAAAGGCCGATTTTTGTTGCATCAGCAGCAGCTAAAGCTTGTGAGGTTTGTACATTGACTGTAAGAGTGCTTACTGCTCCAGAAGTAGTTACAGGAGATGTGCCAGCTGCGGCAATTGCACCTAGAATATTCCAGTTATTAGCAGTAGGAGATAAAGCTCCTCCTGAATTTCCTGTAATTGTTTTTCCTGCACCTGTCGTAGAAAGTGTAACAAAACCGGTTGCTGCAACCGCAAAATCAGTGCTAGAGAAATTAGACAGTCCTATCTTTGTTGCATCGGCACCAGCAATTGCCTGAGAAATCTGAACTTCAATTGCTAGAGTATTTGCTGCAGTTCCATCAGATCTCACAGGATTCGTACCAGCTGCAACTACAGCACCATTGATTGTGATTAATCCTGCTGCTGTTGGAATTACTGGAGAAGTTCCAGTTTGAACGGCGATGGAATCAATAGCTTCACCACCTCCAAGAAGGGAAACAAAACCACTACTAACACTAAATTGAGCTGAATTGAAATGAGCTACTCCATTCAGTGTAGTATTTCCTGCGGCTGAACTTCCGGATTGTTGGATTTCTAGTCTAAAAGTATTTGCTGCTATTGAATTTGATCTTATTACATTCGCTCCAACAGTGCTAGAAACTACTTGTGCTCCTGTTACTGTGATTAAGCCATTGACATCAGGCATAACAGGATTAGTTCCAGGTGCTGTACTAGTGTCAACTCCAATCGAATCTATAGCTAGCGAGCCTCCTTTCAAAGAAACAAAGCCATTAGCATCTACGTTGAAGTTAGACGAATCAAAAGCAGATAATCCGATTTTTGTAGCATCAGTAGCTGCAATGGCTTGAGATCTTTGAACGAAAGTTGTTATTGTATTTCCAGATCCTTCAGTATGAACTGGAGTTGTTCCTGCTGCTGAAGTATTCCCTAAGATTTCAAGAACGTTTCCAATCGGGATAGCAAAGCCAATATTAGCATCAAATTGTGTGGGAATTTCAGGATGATTTCCCTCAATGTCAATAATTGAAACTTGGCTCAAGTCATCACCTTCGCTTTTTGCAAACGTTCAATTAATGTGTAGATGTTCTCAATTTTCTTTTGAGTCACCATGTTGTCATGCTTATAAATCTTCAATTCTCTCATGATTCCAGATACATCTACGGTGTGACTAGCTATCTTTTCTTCAAGTTGAGTCTTTACTAAAGAGGCTTCTGAAGGAGCTTCAAGTATTTCTTTTTTAGCTTTCTGGATTTCATTTCTAAAACGTCTTATTAAATCATCAATGCTATCATTCAACACTCGATCTTTATATTCTGATTGTCTTCTCAAATCTCTAACGGTATCCCAAACATTATCAATCTTTTCTTGAAAATGGTTTTCACTACTAATTTTAGTATGAATTGCGCTAGAAATGTCTCTCATTTCTATGGCATTTCGTTCATTCACTGTACGTTGATCACAAGATGTTCTTAAAGAACTCTGATTGAGTGTGTCAACTGTAACTTTTAAATTCTGCAATTGAATCGCTAAATTATTATGTTCACTATGAAATTTTGCATAATTCTCTAACGATCCATTGCGTACACGAATTATCTCTTCTTTTAATTCTTTAATAGATTGAAGAACAAAATTTAAAGATTCTTGATAATTCTTTATCTCTTGTTGAACAACTAACTCAAATTGCTGGGCTAGATCGTTTCTTTTTAACATCAATACAAGCACTCAACATAAACATCTCCGCTCACAGGAGCTGTCGATTGCTTAATGTAAAAAATGGTTCCAGTTGGAATAACATACTTATCATCAAATTGAGTGTTCATGTTTGCTTGTACGTCATAAAGTTTATAACTTCCTTTTGCTACAAACATTTGCCCTGCTGCTACAGTATTATCCAAGGAAAAGATCATGTCCCCTTGAGTATTATTCGTAATGCAAAAGGCTCTCACTTGATGTGTTAATGCAGTACCTATAGCAGCATATGTGCCAGAAATACTGCCTGACGCTAACGATCTTAATGGTTCAAATTGTGCCTTGGCTACTCCTGCTGACATCATTTCTCCTTTGCCTATCAGGCACAATTTTGTGAATCACACTCGGGCTGATCCAGTTTTTTTTGAGCTTCTAATTCAGCGACTTGCTGTTTGTGAGCTTCTATCATTCGTTCAACCATTTGTCCTTTCATGGACATTAAGAAGTCATGAAAAACGCCAATTGGCATATCATTTTCAACAAATACTTTTGCTCTTCCACATTCACTTAAAAATTGAGTTACTGATTTTGTCATATTTTTACCTTTAGGTTAGATTGAGAGGGTTTTACCTATCTCAATCTATAAAATTTTAAGTTTGTAATCAACTTCTTTAAACAGGTCGTACAATAAAATAAGCATAGGTGCTAACGTCTGCTGTTTGTGTTGATCCAGGAGTTCCAAGGATTAAGCTTGTAACCGTGAAACTTGCACCATTACTAATTGTGTAAGACAACTCACCTAACGTTACAGAAGCAGCAGCTCCAATACGTTGTATGAAAATTAAATCTCCTGTAGCAATATTTGTGTTAGCAATGGTTTGTGTACCGGCAGTTAATACACCAGTTCCGACCATGTCAGTAACCACACCACCTTTAACTTGAAGACCTTTACCTGTTGTGGCTATCTTCAAATTTGCACCAGTAACGTTAACATTTCCGCTACCAGCATTGATGGTTGTGGCGCTTGTTGTATTAGTCGAACCTAATGTCAACGTTTGGGCTCCGGCACCTGTACCAATTTTTATAATATTTGCTGAAGTAGCAGAGTCTCCAGCTATATTAATTGTCTTAATTCCAGTGTTATTTGCTATGCTGATAGTTTGAGCGCCATCTCCACCAAATAAAGTGGCAGTTCCTGTCTGAGAAGTACCGCCGATTGTGATTGTTCCTGTAGTTGTTGCAGCTCCAATTGTATAGGTACTAGCAGCATTACCATTAAGAGCAAAGTTACCTGTACCAACAAGCAAGCTCATTGAGGCAGCACCTGAAACTGTACCAATTGTCACTACGTTTGCAACAGCTCCGGTAGCAATGTTTACCGCTTTAGCTGAACCAGCTCCACCAGCAATATTTACAGTTGTAGCACCTGTTCCTGCACCTATAGCGACAATATTAGTTCCTGAAGAACTTCCTAATGTCATGGTTCCTGTTTGTGCAGTACCACCTATTGTTATTGTTCCAGAAGTTGTTGAAGCTCCAACAGTATATGTTGAAGTTGCAGCGCCATCTAAAGAAAAGTTTCCTGTACCAACAAGTAGTGAAAGTGAAGCCGCTGCTGTTACAGTTCCAATAGTGACAATATTACCAATAGCTCCTGTAGCTATATTTACAGTCTTAATTCCTGTTCCACCTGTAGCAATATTAACTGTCTGCGCTCCAGTTCCTGGGGCTATGGAAATCGTACCAGTTTGAAGTCCTGTACCACCAATGGTGATAGTACCAGTCGTCATCGCTGTACCCATATTTATGGCACCAGCTACTTGAACAACTCCTAGACTTAATGTACCAGCTCCAGCACCATTCATGATCTTAACAGCATTTGTACCGCTAGATGATCCTAAGACAAGATCTCCAGTTTGTGCAGTACCACCTATTGTTATTGTTCCTGTTGTAGTAGAAGCACCAACACCATAAGTGGAGTTTGTTACCCCATCTAGAACAAAATTTCCTGTTCCGACATGGATAATCGTTCCTGAAACGCCTGTTGTATTACCAATAGTGATAACTTTTGCAATGGTTGTACCAATAGTTATAGGGCCTGTTCCGGCATCAATAACAACAGCAGAGGCTCCAGTTTGATTTCCGATAGTAACTGTTTGAGCTATTGCATTGGCTCCGACATTAATTCCAGCAGTACCACCATTGATAACGACTTGAGTTGCTGAAGTAGAGTTACCGATTGTGATTACTCTCTGAGCAGCTCCTGTACCTATATTAATATTTTGAGCATCTGCATCATTACCAATGGATATCACGCCCGCTGAGCTGTTTAACTCTAGAACACCATCTGCATCTAATAGCATTGTGTCATCGGAGTTAAGGATGATATCGCCCGTTCCTGTGGTTGTTACCGTAAAATGTCCTGTGCCTGTATTTACAGCAACTGCGGTAGCTCCAGTAACGTTCCCGATAGTGATTGTTCTAGCTGCGGCTCCCGTGCCAAGATTGATTGCATCTGCTGAAGCATCTGAACCAATATTAATTGCAGTTCCTGCTGAGAGTATGATTGCAGATCCATTTAGAGAGGTTAATCCGGTGACTCCTAGAGTTCCAGAAATTAAAACGTTTGTGAAAGAGGCTGAGCCGCCAGCTGCAATAACTTGAGCAAGTTTAAGTGGAGTGATGGCAACATTATCATTAGTACCGGCAACAGCCTCAGCTGTAGTTGCAAGTTGTCCAATTCCTGAGACTGTTTCACTCCAAGCAGGTGCCCCAGCAATCGCCAAGTTATCAGCATAGAATTTAGTAGCTACTGGATAAGCGATAGAAGATGTTCCTTCAGTAAGATATACAACACCCTCGACTGTTGAGCTAGCTGACGGAACTAAGTCACCGACAGCACTAGCTAAAGTAGCTGGGCTGATGTATAGCTGCTCTGCATCTCCTGCTGCTGCTTCTGCTGCTGTAGCAGCTCTAGTTTGTCCTGTCCAAGACTGATTAGATTGCTTTCCGTTATAGGAGTTTGGTCTTGCAAATTTAGCCATTTCATTGCCCTCGTAGTGATACGTTAAAATTTAAACTTTAAGATACAAGACGGATGTACTATAGACTAGAAAAAAGTTGCGTTAAAATTCAGAATTTGGAATAATTGAATAATAGAGGAAGGTCATGGAAGAGAAGCCTAAAAAACCAAATCACGTAACGACTACGTTTCAGCTAACAACGCATCTTCATACGCAAATGAAATTGATGTGTACGCTGACAAGAAAGAGTATGGGCGAATTTATTAGGATTTCAGTAATAGAAAAGATTAATGAACTTCGCAATCAACAGGTAAAATAATGGAAACATTTCTAGAATTTTTAAAAGAATTCAACGTACAGACAATATTATCAATGGGTGTGATCGTTTGGTATTTCACTCATGACATGAAAAAAGAATTGAAACAGTCGATAGATAACTTAGATAAAGATGTTCAAGTAATGAATACACGAATAAGTCGTATAGAGGGAACTGTTTACGGAAAAGATGTTTATAAGCATGTAAAGGAGAATTAAATGATAACAGCTGTAGCAATTGGATTCATTGTTTGCAAGGTGTTTTTTTGGGGATGTGTTGCGGTTTGGATTTGCGTTGATGTTTAAAGAAAATCTAAATTTTTATAATTGGAGAATGGTTTCTTTTCTTTTACCTTTAAAGGTCTATCAGGCCATCTTTTATCCACAGATTCTAGAAACTTTTTAAGAGCACCTTGATGATTTTTTATTGTGAAAGTTCCATCACCAGGAACTTTAAAAGTTAAGGATTTTATATTTTTATCTGCTTCCCATTTTTTAACTGCATCTTCATATTGATAAATTGATTTATATTTTTTCCTGTTAGGAAAATTAGCAGTTTCGGGAGCATCTTGTATAGCTTCTTCAATTTTCTTTTTCAACCAGATTTTTTGATCTTTAAGTCCTTTTTTACTAATATCTTGATGTGCAGCTTTCTCTATTTTTTCTTCTTGTTTTTTAGGTATTTCAACATTTTTCTTGGCAGTTTTAGGTTTCACTTTCTCAGGTTTACCCAATCGTTCGCTAATGCCTTCATCCATTTTAGACATGAAACGATCTCTGAATTCAGTTCCTTCCTTTTCTTGAGTCTTTGGTGTTACTTTAATTGGTTCTTTATACTCAATCGCTTTCTTCTGTTCTCCAGAAATAAATTTAGGTTCTTTTCTTATCGGTTCAACCTTTGCTTCTAATGTCTGTCCTCCCTTTGCAGTAGGAGTTAGCTTAGGTTCACTAGGTAATATCTCAGCATTTAATCCCTTAAATTCTCTTTCAGCTGTTCTAAAGTCTCCTTTCTTCAACGCGTCTAGTCCCTTTTTCCAACCGATAGTCAATTTCGGTTTATCTAGAATAGAATTTAAGGTGAATTTGTATAACCCTTTTGCTTGCGATAATCCTGCTTTGGCCATTCCTATTTCTGGATGAATAATATATCCTACGCCAGCTTGAAATAGATCGTTAAATCCTTGTTCCTTAGCTTTCTTAAGCATGTTATAGCCTCTTTCACTGGACAAAAGATCTGTCATTAGTGACTCAAACTGAGGATAATTTTTTCCTAAAGCTCGTTTGAAAATTCTTTCTGTATTGGGGTCATCAAAGAATAGATGTCCTTTCTTATAGTTAATTTTTTCATCGAAGAGACCGTTGATGAAGTCGTCAACGACTTCTATATCCATAATCTTCTTCCAGCGTTCGTTTCCTTCTTTAAAAACATTGACAAATTCAGATTCTGGAAAAGCTTTTTCCATGAAGCTAGCTATAGCTCTATTCTGTTCTAAAAGAGAGTCTCTTTTTGCTCTATTAAATGCTTTTGACGCTCCAGGTTCAAAATACTCTGACAAGTCTCTATTATTCTTTCTGTATTGCTGTACTAATTGACTTGGTGAAAGATCTTCTTTTCCTATTCTGTCAGTGGCTTCTTTCATGAATTTTTGAAAACTTCTGTCATATTCGTTATCAATAAATCCTGTTTTAGCCTTTTTTGATGCACTCATAAGTTCATCTTTAACGAATCTTGATGGAAATCGTTGAGGCATTTGATCTGCAATCTCTTGAGCCTGATTTAGTAGTTCTTTGCTTTGCTGTTTGAATGTAGGATCATTTCTAAGGTTTTGTGCTGTTTCTCCAACAGGACTCGCTTGAATTATTTCATCTGAGATCTTGCGAAAATCATTTCCAACTTTCTCGTTAATTTGCACAAGTTTATTTTGTGAAACTTCTCTTGGCTTGGTTAAATTTTCAAAGCCTCTTTTAGTCAAACCAGATGGTCCAGTATCACGCTTTATTGGGAGAACTTGAGTAGGTTGAGTGCCTGTTGGTAATCCTTTTAAAACGCCAAATGATGCTAAATCGGCTAATGGTTCCGGTACTCCAGCAGCTTGAGCTAATTGACTTGTAGCACCAACTCCAGCCCCTAGCACTGGACGACTAAATCCTGCACTTGTTCCTCTAAATCCTCCTGGTTGTGGTGCAACTTTTGAAGCAAGGGAACTAAGCCTAAAGAATTTCTGAAGTTTTGTTTTTGGTTCCAAAGGGATGCCGGTTTTTTCTTCAATTGCACTTGCTAAGTTGGAAATAGTGGGAATAAGACTCAACGCTTGATTAGCTCCTTGCAAATATTTCTCTTCATCAAATGGAATACCTTCTCTCTCTGAGATTTCTCTCAAACGATCAATCTCAACTGGATCATAAACATCCATTCCAAGAAGGTGCAACAAACCTGTTGTTATTCCGTAAGTGGTTCCCTCGGCTAATCCTTGCGGAATTTGAAGTGCTGTTCTAGCTGCCGATTTCCAAAAAGAATCTTCTTTCGGTTTTTCTTTTTGCGTTAAGATCTCTTCTGGATCATATGCTGAAAAATCAAATGAACTTGATTCTTCTTTTTTATTGCTTTCTGTCGGTTTGCTTTTCACTGGAGTATAGGAGTTATCTTCAATATCATATGCTGAAAAATCAAAATCGTTCATTGCGCTAACCTCGCTCCAGAACGTATTGCAGAAGAAAGTTCATAAGCTGGAATTTCAATTTCTCTTTCTGGATTTTTTTCTGTTGCAGGTCGAATAATTCTTACAGGAGCTACCATTTCATCAAATCTTGTTTCCACCTTATCAGCATAGCTTAATGGCCTTAAACCTTTGTTATCTTCTTTAATTTTTTTTGCAATCTGTGATCTCAAAAGAGTCATATCTGCATATTTTTTCATTATCTTAATGATAGCAGTGTTTGCTTCTGGAGATTTTCCAATCGATGGTAATTTATCTTGTAACACTCTTAAATCGGCATCACTTAAACGAACTCCGAATACCTCTTTCCATCCTTCCAAAAGTTGAGGAATTGAGGCAAGTAGTGTGGCTTCATCTTTATTGATTAGAGCTTCAGAAATTTTATCTCCAATTTGTCCCATCCCTTTGAAAATACTGGCCAATGATGTAGGTGTGACATTACCACTAGCAACTGCCTTTACAATATTTTTGATTGTCTCTATTTGATTCTTTGCAATCTTTGTCTGTTTGAATAATTCCTCATCATATTTCTGGCTTTCTTTATGGAATTGCAACTCCTCATCACGAGTGCGTTTTGTTTCTTTCTGATTGATAGTCCTTTCAGCTTCTCTTCTCTTTTGTTCTGCTGCTGCTCCTTGTCTAACTTCTATGTCAGGATGAGATTGAGCTTGAACCAACTGATCATCATTAAGATTTCTAAAAACTGATTGAGCAGACTGTGGTTGCATTTGAGCTCTAGGATGTTCTCCTCCCTGTAAAGAAGGAGGAGTACCATTTTGTGCATTAGGAAGATTATATTGGCTTTGTCCCTGTTGTCCCATTTGTCCCTGAGACGGTAGTTGTTGTCCACCAAGTCCATATTGAGCTAGTCTTCCACTTTTAGCTTGCTCTCCATAGATCTTTGCTTGAGCTGTGGGATTTATTCCAGGCACAAGACCTGCATCTTTTTCCCTTTTAAATTGCTTTTCTTGTTCTTGTTTCTTTTGAATATCACTCAATTTACCTTGGAGATATTGTACAGCCATTCCTTGACGTTCTGGAGAGACTTGAGAAAGTATTTTACCAATGCTGTTTTGAAGCACTTCAGGACTACCACTACTCATAGCCTGAGATAAAATACCTTCAATAGCATTTTCGTCCTGAACTCTTTTAAAAGCTGATCCTAGGTTATTTCCGATGTCCCTAGCTACCATAAATGGTGATGGTGTTGTCATGGTTGCCTCCATCTTTGATCAAATAAACCCCAGTCTTTCCATTCTGGTTCGAATCCTTTTCTAGGTGCAGCAGTATTTGGAGCTATTGCGGGTGCTGTGGAAGCTTGAGGATTTTTAAAAAGACTCGATGCAGTATCTGCAAAACCTGGACTTGAAAGATATCCACTAAGACTTGACATAACATCTTGACCAGCAGAAGGTCTATTTGGAGCACCTGATCCAGATCCTAAAATAGAATTGATTGTACCTTGTTTGCGATTCATGGCATCGTTCTGAAACTGATACATTTGCTGATTTAACAAAGAATCGAGATCTACGCCTGCTCGCAATAATTGATCGTCAAGTCCTGTTCCTCTTTGCTGTCCAGATTGAATATATTGCTGTTGAATTTGTGGAGCAATCTGATTACGGAATCTTGCTTGTGCAGGTTCTACAAAAGACTTTTGGAATGTATTTTCATCAGCGTTATATAAATCTTTGTATGGACCATTACCTTTTAAAGAGGAAAGTAGCTGATCTACTAATTTCCTTTGAGTTTTCTGCATTTTTGTTTCTGGATTAGCACCTCCACGACCAGCTAACAAACCACCTCCAATAGATCCAGCAGCACCAATTAGTGCTGGCCCCCATATTTCTGCTCCGAATGTCATATAAACCTCACGATAAAGTTGTCCACGTCACTGTGGCTTGAGTCGGATGATTGGTCAACATTTGGACCTTATTCGTACTCAAGTTAATGTTAATTGTTCCCTGGGCCAGAAAAGTGTCATTGACTTGACCATCGACAGTGCGTTGGACTAAATCAGGTTTGCTATTGAGAGCAACAGCTAAATCAGTATACATACGCTGCAAAACATCCATTAGCTTTTCAACGTCTAGATCACCTTGATCGCCAATGTTGAAATACTCAGGTAATCTAGCCACTTGTTAATCCTCCAGGCATGCAGTGTATGCGCATATTCGTAAGCCTCAATTGTACAGCTGGACTCTGTTGTTTTAAAACAAAAGTTATAAAATTAGCCTCTTGATCAACAGTCATCTCAAGCCATTGAGAATTAGATTGTGGTAACTCTAAGTCAGGTTGCATCAAGACATCTCTTTTAAATGGTGTAGTCTGTTGATCTGCATAAACATCAACTTTTAAACTTCCACCTGTCGTTTCAATTAAAAACTCGACTTGAGAAACGAACACCCTTCTTCCTTGAGACCGATAGGGATTGAAAGGGATTGTCTCGGCAGAAAAGCTAATAATCTTGGATAGAGTGCCCGTATTAGGTGTGTATGCAGAAAATTCAGTGGAATCTACATCAATTGTGATAGAGGTTGGAGTAGCAGAAAGAACTAAGTAAGGATCACCAGACATCTCATTGGTTTCAGGATCAAAGTTGTTAAGTTCTGTCATGCCTTCAACATTTGATATTGTGACTAGATCACCTGATAAAATACCTGTAGCTGTTACAGTAAGATTAGTTGTGGCTCCTGTGGCTACTGCGCTGATATTAGTGAAATAATCGTCATAGTCTTGATTCAGTTCATAGATGAAACCAAGATCGTCACCAGCTAGAGTTTTCTGAACTGAAGCGCCGAGTCCTATACGATCCCAAATATCCTCAGTTGTATCCCATCTTGCCCAAGGTTCATTTCCTGCTGTTTCATCAATGTCATCCCAGGTAAGATTTAAACCTATATCAGTTTGGCCAAAAACGCTGAATCTTTGATCATAAAATGACCATGTGTTTTCTTCATAATTTCCAGCTAAGACTCTGTTTTGTGTGTCGCTATCTGATTCTGATGCTTTATAGGCCCAAAGGAATTGATTATTTAACCTATCGAATCCACCATAAGTTAAATTGAAGTCAACCTGGTCAATTTCATCACTGGTAAAGTAAGGGATTTTATTATCAATACGCAGGTTTTGCCGACCATCTGTACCTAGAAGACCTGTTTTACCTATTGATCTAACGGTATCATTCCAGGAAACAGCAGAGAATTTCGCATTAGTTCCTAATACTCCAGGAACAGCACGTCCAAAATAGGGATTAAATGCGTCTCTAGTCTTTTCCATGGTATAAGCCATACGATCATAGTTATGAACCATGATCTGGCCTAGAATCGACGCTCCTGTGATATTCTGATAGGTGTCAGCTTGGAAGAGTCCTGAGCCAGCTACATTGAATTTATCGCCATTTCCAGCAGCATTTCGAATGCCTGAATATAGAGTGCCTTGATTGTATTGAATTCCTGCAATCACAGGTATGATGAAATTGATCCTTTCATTGAACCACAGAACATAGGTAGCTGATGTCAATGCACCTCCAGGAGGCGCAGCGTAGTCGGGGTTATCTGCAACACTGGTATAGTCTAAAACATTGGTTCCATCGTAAAAGAAGATAGCTGAACCAGCTCCATTTGGCGTGATTCCTTCTCCGCAAAAAACGAAACGAGCTGTATTATCAGCAAATGGATAGGATGTACCAGAAATGTACAGATCTTTGGCTGAAATGTTAAAACCTACATAAGCAGCCATGCTTCCGCCGAATGGAATTGGATCAAAAACCCCAGTAGCAGTATTGAACTTATAAAGAAAGTTTTTATCAAAGGCTAAAAGCTCTTTAGTGGAGTCAGGCAATGTATGCTCGAAAATACCGAATATGCGTGTTTCTCCCGCTAATCTTGGACAAAAGAACCCAACTCCTTGACGAGACTGTAATACTTGACGATAGATAAATCCATTAGTAATATTTTGAAACGTATCAGTTGGTTGCAGGTAGTTAACACCAGCGTTAGAGACCCCTGTCTGATAACCAGTGATTTCGTAAATATCCATTAAATAGCCCTATACATGATGCGATAGAACCAAGTTTGTCCAGCAGCTGCGTCTTCTGGGCGTGCTCGAATATTTAAACCTGATGCATCTGTTCCATTACCAAATTTTAATGCAAGGGATTCTCCTTCTCCTTGTGGTCCTAAATACAAAGCCCATGACTCCACTGTTGCTCCATTACTTCTAAAAAATCCTGTCTGTCCACTGAAATTTCCTTGAGCTGTTGTCCACATAAAAATTTCACCCCATACACTTGCTGGAACAGCGACCACATTGGAATATCCAGCAGCTAATACAACCGTCCCGGTAAGATAACCTGGAGTGACTTGGAAAATATTGCTTGCATTTCGATGAAACCATTCAGCTCTAGAATTGATGGTTTTGAGATATAAAACTGCATCCATTCCTGTCCCAATAACGGGATTTGCTGCTACTGCACCAACAGTAAAAGCAGGGGAATTAATAAAACGATGTCTTCCATCTTCATTGCTTCCTACATCCCAAAAGTGATCGCGTGTGGTGTTAGTATTTGTACCAACAATACTATTACCCATTGTCGTTTCAATGTAAGTCGTATTCTCTTGGCCAGGAGTGCGGTTAGCTTTAACAGAAATACCGCCAACAGGCCATGTTGAATTCCAGGGCATACTTTACCTATTTCCTCGATTTAAGAGATTTTTTCTCATAAACTCATTATTTTTTGTGCATTTTACGCAAAGTTTCAGCTAATACAGCTCGTTTTCTCGTTTTTGGGTTCTTAGAATTCTCGGCTTTCTTTAAAGCTTTCTCTGGAATCTTCTCTCCCTTCTTTACTCCGAGAGTTTTTCTCAAAGCGCCCGGTTTCTTGATTGCGCCGGCGATCCACATGTCTTTTTTCATTTTTCAATTCCTCTAATTTCTGCCTAGATAGCTTAAACCATCGTTCTTCAAATGAAGCCCAAGGCTCTATTAAAACTAGCTCTTCACAAGTCAATAACTCTTCATAGAGCATTAATATGCCTTACGGCTTCCCATGACTGGTTTAGCTATTTTCTTCTGAGGTTTAACGCGTGGTTGTTTTGAATATCCCTCTTCACTTTGAGATTCCTTTAACTTGAGAGCAAGTCCTGCTGTTTTCATGCCTTTGTAATCTTTCTTCATTCTTTTCTTGTCATACTTCTCATCGTCTTCAGCATAATCACAGCCTTTGACTGATTTTCCTTTTGGAGTCATTTTTTTAGCCATTACTTCATTCCTTTCTTTTTAGATTTCCTAGCTACTGAATATGCAATAGCTACAGCTTGTTTTTGTGGCTTTCCAGCCTTGATTTCTTTTTTTATGTTTTCTGAAAATCCTGCTTTTGTTTTTGCTTTCTTTCCTTTAACTAGTGGCATATTCAATCCTATCTGTAATCTTTTTCCAAAATAAAACGATGTCTTCTTTAGTGACGTTAGCGCCACACCAGAAAGAACCTTGTGCCCAACCTGGACAAACTTTTTTGTCTTTAATTTTTAAATGACATAAATCAAAGTCTATTGGCATGAATTCCTTTGCATCTACCCATCCGTCAATATTACATAAAACATGTGAATAACCGATTTTTTTCTTACCTATCTTTTGTCCAACTTTAATCATTAAAACCTCGGCATTGCGCGTGCCATTTTGATTTGGTTATGTACGTGTGTTAATTGTTGTTTTCGTTCGCTTTTGAAAGTGGCTTCTATTAAAGATCTAGAACCGGCCTCATAACGATAATCACGAGAGTAGTTAACGGCTGCGCCATAGGCAATATAACGAAGCCAATAGTCAAATTGAAGTGGAGTATCAAAAGATGGATAATCTCCGTTTTTTTTATAGCCATAAATTTTTACAAGGTAAGCAGTGTTTGGAATAGTGCGAAAAGTGAATTCATTTCCGTAATAGAGCATTCCAGTCGGATATCCAGGAATTAATATGTCATCGTTATTTATACCCCAAATCAAAAAGAATTGACCTGGGTCTTGAAAAATAGGAAGACGGTTCCAAGAAACTGAATTATTCACAGGATCTAATAAGGAAATGTAGGCTTCCTGAGAGATATTCATAAACTCAAATTCGGCGCCCACATCATTGAATGTGTAGACGCCTGTTGTGTTAGATTCGTCAATGGTAAAAGATAGCGTGCCAAAACTTTCAAAAAGCTTGGTATCATTTGGCATCGTTAGACTTACAAAGTCATTAAGATAAGAAAAAAGCAAATCATCGCTTGAATCTGGATCATTTTCGTTTCTTCTACCTATTGCCAATCGCATGATCTCGAGGGCATCTTGAACAAATCTTGTTCCCATTAATAAGTTTCCTGATAAACAGTTGTTAGAGAGAACCTAGGCTTTTTATCTGTCTGCCTTGTTTCTTTTGATCCATCAGGAAGAGTTACCCAATTCCATATTGGATTTCCTTTTTCTGACAGGTAAGAAATAATGCATTCAGGTAGGTCATAAACTTTTCCTGGAGTTAGTTTCTCATCGAAATGAATCAAATGATTGCTGAGAAATACAGGGATTGGGTTTCTAGTTCCGTCGGTTGTATCTACTTTAACGCGTTGTTTTGGATGTAATTCGACTGGGCATTGTTTAATAGGATAACGACATATCTTTAATCTTTTATTTAACTTTCTAGCTTCTTCATTGTATAGTCGATAATCTCTAATTGTATTTAGAGGCATATCCTCTATAGCAACCTTGTTCTCTTCAGCTGTTTTTAGAGAACTTTCTAAAACATTATCCTCAACTCTTTGCGCAACATGGGGGTGTTTTGCCATAATTTCCCTCTAATCTTTATAAAGTTTTTCTATCTTTGATCCCTTGCGAACTATCTTCATCTTTCGCTTCCTAGGATCTTTTGTATGTTTCTCTAAAGCTTCCGCTTTTTTATCGGTCTCTTTATGCCATTTCATCTTTGCCATCAATTACACCTAGTTTGGAAATACTTGATCGGGGCTGGGATAAAAAATAAACGTAGTCTGCACCAAATTCGCGCTACCCCCGATAAGATAAGGGGGAAACGTAGTAGAATCTATCGGGACAAATGTGATGGGATCTTGTAGGTAAAAAGAATCCTCACCAGTCACAATAATTCGAAATTTATAATTATTTAACTCATCTTCTCCTCGTGGCACTGGCATCGCCCCATTTAAATCGGTAAGGCGCACGAAAGATTTGTTAGGAAAGAAATGAGGGCCATCTGTAGTAACAATGCAAGGCAAAGAATTAGTAATATTGATAATTCTTGCTCTATCCGTTAACTGTCCGATTGGCGCTGACATTTTTCCTCTTTTCCAACTACTGATTTACTACTAATATCTAATGAATTAGTAGAATGGAGGGGATAAAATGTCCCCTCCCCATATTATTTAGGTAAGTAAGTCACCTAAATTAATCACTTGTCCATACTTTATAACTTCGATCAAGAAGACATCTCCATCTCCACCCATTACGGCTGAACCAGCTGTCAAACGATACGTAATCGGATCGTATTGATATGGGTTTGGATCGTATGGGTTAGCGTTTGAATATGGCGTTACTTGAGGGTTATTCAAGCTAATCACATGCGTTTCCAATGTGAGTCGTCCACCTGTTATATAAGCTGTAAACAAGGTCGAATCAATCGGTTCACCAGTGATTACGTCTTTCAATGAGAAAGTTGTTGGGCTTAGAACAACAATGCGATAACGGTTGTTGTTAAGCTCAGCCATTCCATGATCGACTGCACCACAATTGCCTAGGTCAGTAAACCTAACAATTTGATTAGTCTGGAATGTGTAGGCGCTATGCGTTACAACGCAAGGATCAGCTTGTGTGATACCACTGATAGTTGCATGTGATGTTGCTTGTCCACCTGGTAAATCAGCAACGGTGAAACCGTTAGTTGACTGATCTACGAAGTTGAAGGACTGAGCCGCAGCAGAGTCGATAACTTTTTCTTGGAAAGCATGCGCAGCAGTTGTTTGATCCCTAAACCATATAGAAATAGGAAGTCCAGCAGCTGTTGAAGTCCAGTCAGAAAGGTTGTAAAAAGTAACCTTGTCTGGTTGGAAATTGAATGAGAATGTATGAGCAGTACCAGCTGATATAAACTGATATGCTTCGGTCATCGTTTGACCTTGGAATAAATCTGACATATTTACCTCCTTATCCCTTAGTTGATAGTAGTGTTACGATATGGGAATCATCGAGGATTGCAGCATTAAACCAAGCTGTAAAGCCCATTGACTGGAATCTATTTAGATAATCATTGAAACCAAGAGGCTTCAAGATCATTTCAGTAGAAACCTGATCCAATCCAACGTATCCGTAAGCGTTTGCGCCGACGAACGTGTTGTTATAAACTGGTGGATTTGTAGCAGAAATTTTAACTAGAGTTGATGTAACCCAACGGGCTTCATCAGTTGCTCCGAACTCAGCTTGCAATACTGGCTCTTGTGAACCATATTGGGAAGTTGGAACGAATGCATCTAGATTGCGAATATCTGGTTTCAAGTTTACGTGTGAAGTAACCCAAAATCCAGCTTCCACAGGCCCTGTACCAAAGCGTGAGGTACCTTCGATGGTTGGAGTCATCTTCTCAGTATCGTTGTCATCAAGATACTGAATAGCTCTGTTAACGTCTGTTTGGGTCAATTCTGTGATCGCGTTTCCATTGGCCCCGTTAAGACATGCAATTTGTGGTACTGAAGCGTCCCAAACATCGCGTGTAACTTTATCAAGCATGGTGTGCATGCACTGAGAAAGGTTATCAGCTGTTTCGGAAGCGGTATCATCTTCAACCACTAACAGCACTTTGCGTCCGAGCAATACAACTTTACCAAATTCTTGAATGGTAACGTTGATGTCGAACTTTTGAACTTGCTCAGGTGCTGGATCAGCATCTTGAGAAAGAACTACGGGGTCAGAGTTCAAGTTTTCTTGACGTCTGAATGCCATTGTATCGGTATTCTTTTGTGGTAGCGTAAATGCACGCCCAAACAAATTGTGAACACAGCGAGGTTTTGATCTCTGTAGAAGTGCACGATGTGCCCATCTATCAGCCATCGAACCGTAGCCGGATGTGGTTGTTACTGACATAATTTATCCTTATGCCTATCTACGCTTTCGCCTTGAATCTCTCCAATCAGCAAACTCTTTATCAGACATATTCATGAGATCAACGGCATCGTTCAAAACAGCAGCTTTAGGAACCCCACCTGGCGCATTAGGCGCTTCTTTTTTAGGAGCAGGAGATGACTCTTTCTTTAGCTGTTGTTGTTGCTTTGGCGTTAATGCGTCCATAAGTGTATATGCCTCTTCGTATCTGTTTGATGACTGGTTTATCGCTAGAGCAAGATTAGGTCTTTGTTTCAAAAAAGTTGGTAATTGCTCGTTTATACGTTCATATTTCTCAGGATTGTTCTTAATCCATTGCCTTTCTTCAAAAGCTCGGATCGATTCTTCCTGGGCTCTTATGAGATCTTCTCTAGTCGCAGATTCGTAACGTGAGTTATCCTCTTCGGGAGGTTTAGAAGCAGGCGCTTGCTGTTGCGCATTCCTCTGTCTTTCCCATTGAAGCTCTAATTCGAGTTCCTTTTTCTTTTCGCGCAGCTTTTGCAGTGCGGAAAGTGGAACCATCGTCTTTTCAGGCTTTTCAACCTGATCGTTACTCTCTTGAGCAATGGGTTCGGCTTGCGCATCTTCCATGATTTGCTCAATCGGTTCTGCTTGAGGCTCTACGGCTTCCTCATCCATAATTTTTATCCGTCATTGTTAGCTTAGAATTAGCCCTCTAAGATGGCATTGCGCCCTTTGCTTGCAGGTAGGCCACACCTGTTTTATTGAACTCAACTTTCAGTTTCCCGTAGTTTGAACGAGTGACCATCCATAGCAATTCACATATCCCTTTCTTGTTACTTACCCAGAAAACCATCTGATTAGATGTGAAAGGAGGTAAGCGATACGTAATAACTGGTTGGCTGATCATGAATTTATTCGGATCGAAACGATCAAATTTGGCATGCAAAAATAGATAGTAATTCTCACGAATGTGCTGATTGGCAAGCACAGATCGATCAATCACATCATCTATTACCTTTTTCAAAGCTTGCTTTTCATCAATATGCTGACGAGGAAGCAATAAGCTAGAAGTAGGATCTTGCAGCAAACTTGCGCTCATCCTACATACCACTCATTCCACGAAGCGAATCTTTCTGCTTCTGTGCTTTCTGTAAGAGTCCGTTAGCTTTCTTTTGGTCAGCATTCATGCCGGGTCCGCATTCTGGCTTAACTTCTCTTGCTTTTGGCATTGGATTGTTCTTGTAAGAACACACTCCTTTGCCATTATTCATGAAAGCGCCGCCGCCTCCATTACCTTTACTTGCCATCTTCAACCTCCTTGGTTGATGTCTTGCATTATGTTTTGTTCCGTCTGCTGCTCTTGCTGCATGGATTGTTGTTGCTGTCCTTGATCCGCCCCATCAACAGAGGCATTTATCTGTTCAGCCTGAGCACTAACTTGTACTTTCTGAGCTTCACGACCGGCTGCTTCCTGCTGTTCAAGCTGATTGACAAATTGAAGGACACGCAAAATTCTATCTTCATTCATATGGGCAATCTCAGTGATTGCCTTGGCTCGATCTAGCGCGGCTTGAGCGATGTTTTGTTGGGCTTCCGATTCTCTTTCATCTTTGAGGGAAAGATTGCTTTGGACTCTTGACTCACGCTCTTTGGCAAGACCAAGTTTTTCTTCTTTGGTCGCATTGAGGACTTCGAGTTTAGCTTTTTCGACTGCTTGAGCTTGAGCTGCTCCGGCTGCAAGCATTTTGTCTTGCTCTTGCATGGCTTGTTGGAGATCACTGACGCCAGACATCGAAAGAGCTCTGAGGATTTCTGCTTGAGGTACATCCACAATTCCGTCACGTTTAAGAGTAACCAGCTCGTAATAATAAGCATCTTTCTGCGACTTGGACCGCACACCTTCTTTGATAACTGCGTCATACTGTTCAAACTCCTTTTCATAGAATTGTTCAGTAGGTCTTTCTGCAAGAATTCTCTCCACTTTTCCAGGAGGATAATGTTCTTGAATTGCCTTCAAAACTAAACCACCTAAAACTTGCTGAGCCGTCTCTACGTTATCGAAGATCTTTCTATTGCCTCTGAGACCTTGAGCAATACGAACCTGAGCTAAACGCCCAGAAACCTGGGTATTTCCCTTATCATCAATACCGAGTGCACTTTCATTTACGTTAGATAGAGTTAAAGTCAGCTGATCTAAGACTTGCTGATATTGAATAAGAGCTGGGTTTGCTCCGCCTCCGCTCAACTGCTGTACAGAATCCATACCAGCAGGTGCATTCTCTGGATCAATTCCTATGATCTTGTTTTGGCCTGATTGCTGGAGATCTTGAGGGTCAGGTACAGAGCCAATGAGATATTTGAATCCCGTCGAGATGTCGGAATCCATCATATCGACGATTTTCATATGGCGTTTGTTGAATTGGCGTTGGGCTGACCAGTTACATGACGCTATTCCTTGTATTCTTTGCGAAGGCATCCAGATGGAAGGCTCCAGATAACAGATAAGAGGAACAAAAGGATAAGTTTGATTAATTCCTGTTTTGTCATCACCACAATACATTCTGTGTCCGTTGAGCAAGATATTAAGCTCAATAAAACTCCTATCAACATCGCGAATTTCAATCTCTGGAATATCTTTTGGATCAATTCCCAACTCATCTGCATTTTCCCTCATCTCTTTAAAACGCCGAATGCCAAGTTTAAGCTTATTAACTTCCTGACTCGATAAGTCAGTGATGTCTCGGTAATAAGCAGACTTCATATCTACGAGAAACTTTCTCCTACGAGTCACTCTCTTGTAATACTGGTCATAGGCAATTAGATTTCGATTTCTTGAGAAAGTTGTAAATTCAGGATGGTATTGGATGAATTTATCATCTCGAAAGCCCATTGAAAGATCATCGATTTCTTTAGGATCTATGAAAGGCATCAATTGCTTAGCATATTGCTTGTCGATCAAATCTCGTGTAATTGCAAAAGACGCATCGGAAAGATCGATAGATTCAAATGTTGGATCAAGGAAGAAACTATTATACGTTCTCTTGAAGAATCTGATGTCTCCATTGACAAAATCTTTTGAGTAATCCATCTGGACGCCACATAGTGAAATTCCAGACTTAAACGCCTCATCGCAACCATCAAGAAACGTAGGAAAACCAAATCCTTTATCCCATATGTAATATCCAAGTTTAGTGAACTGATCTGCTGTTTTTTGATCAGATCCTTCGACAGGTGAATAGATGATTTCATTGATGTTATCACGCAAATATCCTGAGAAAAACTGCAATGGACGACGGATGATATTTAGCTCAAGAGGCTCTCTACCCTCCTTTATGAGGGCTTTTCTCTCATCGTCCGACCATGTGTAGCCAGAAGATGCAAGAGTATAAACTTGAGCGTCCTTGATAAAAGGTGCCCAATAATCACTTGCATAGCGGTAAGCTTCTTGGAATTCACCGCGAATTTCGTTATCTGAAGACATGGAATAACACTAGAATATAAAATTTTTATACTAAAGAAAAATCTTAAAATTCTTAGTGTGTTACAAGACTCTTTTATATCTGTTTTCGACGACTTTCTTGTGCTTTTCCATCGATCCGCTCATGCTAGAAACTGTCTCTAAATGAGCTACTGCTTGGCACATGTATTGATACGCATCAGCGTAATTTGAGGCTTCATTGTGATATGGTTCTTCCATGTATCTACCAATAGATTCATTCCATTTCTTTCGATATTTAGCTATGTTATCAAGCAGTGTTTTCACACGACTTGCGTTAAAAACACATCTATCTAGCATTACTTTTGCGTGCGAAATAGAGAGCTGCTTATCCATGCGCTTAAGGACGAGAAAACGTGTACCGGTATTACAAAACAAACGTTTAAAATCACGTTCATAGCTATTAGATACATCCAAAGCATCGCGCTTAACAGCATCATGAGGAAGAAAAATGGTATTATAAAGATATTTTTTATCTTGTAGTAGAAACTTTGCATAGAAAGGAACATCCTTGTTTTTGTCTTCGTAGTAGTCGATCACGCGAATCTCTCCGTGAGCCACCTGAAAAAATATTATTACAGTAAGGTCGTTTAACCCAATATCCATGGAAACATATACTGGTAAAAGTGCATCATATAGTGATGAATATAGGCAGCGATTAGAGGAATAAGCCTTGTTAACTCCTTCTGCGAAATAATAGGCATCGCTAGAAGTAAGAAATGCCTCTGAAACAGTAGATGGGAACTCTTGTTTGATTTTGTCACCAAGGATTCGCGACTGAACTGTGTACCAATTCCTTTGAGATTTGGTGATAATACAACCCAATTCCTTCTCAATTTTGGTGAAATAGTCACTAAGAGTAATGTCGTAATTAACGTTCTCCTCTAAATGGTAAGAAGGCTCTTGCAGCCAGTTATAGAAAAAAAGTTTATAGTCCAGATTAGTTAAATCCTCATTTCCTCTCCTCGCGGCCTCCATAACCATTTCGGCAAAAAATCCTTCATTTCCCTCTCCAGTACTTTCAATGATGACTTTTCCATCTTTCGGTACTGTTTGAAGTGTTCCTGTGATAACCTCTTCAGCTTTCTGGGGGTTTCTGGCACAAGTTTTCCCGAATTCAGAGACCAGGACCAATGGATATGATCCTCCTCGTAAAGTAGTATCGACACGGAGAGAGCTGCCATTGTTAAAAGTGATTTCTCTTGCCGACCTTTGAACAATTCCTGTAAGGTCTCTAAATTCTGGAGGCAACGTATCGAGTGCATGACCAATAATCCTCTTAAAAATATGCTGAGCATGCTCTAAAGAATATGAGACAATTCCAGCTTGTAAATTCTGGCTGAATAGAACCTGGTCAAGCAAGTAAATAACTGAAAAAGTAGACATTCCAAGCTGTCTTGCCTTCAAAATTAGATTGCGATAATGAAGATTTTCAAGAACGTGTTTTTGTACTGGATTTAATCTGAATTTTATAGAACTTGCGTCACGATTTATAATACGATACAGATTGTTTAATCGCCATTCAGGACTATTTATCGACATCAATCTTTCTGCAAAATCTTTCCTTCAGCAGCTAATTGCGCCAACATGAAAAGATTTTTATGTTCGGTTTCTACAATCCCTTTTTTCCTCTGTGCGTCTTTATCATCTTTATCATCTTCATCTTTGGCTAAGAATGCATCATAACTACGCTGATATCTCTGCCACGAGCCATAATTCAATAAATTATTATTCAGCATTCTCTCACGTCGTTCAGCAAGTCTTAATTTTACTATCGTGAAAGCATGGGAGAAGTTGTCGTTCTCTTTTTCTAAACGCCAGATCAAAACTGGAAGGTATCCGCGATCAGCGCAAAACTGAGCAATATTTATCGACTCCTCATCTAAGGACCACTCTTCAATCTCTTCAGCAATTATATCTGGATCGTATTCTCTAGGACGTCCGGCTTTCTTTTTCTCTAATTTTTTTGGCTTAAAAAGCACCATATTCTTGACCATTAGAAATTTTGTTTACACTAATGTATAGTTAACGAAATTTTAATAGTCAATATTCGAAAAGCTATTCTAGATCGCATTTCTCATGCTTAATCTCAACCTTCCAACCACGAGAAAGCGCTAGCTTTAGTTGACGTTTTAAGAGTGTTGGCCTTCCAGTAAATTTCGCTAGGAAAATAGCGTCTTCACTCTTAGGATAGAAGAACTCTTTTCCCCATTTACGCTCAAGTAACACTACGATATGCATACATGTTGCCTTTTAAAAATCCTATGGTATTATATATAGCACTTCATGTAAAGTCCAGCGCAAGGAGTGAGTATGATTCAGCTAAATTTCTTCGAAGATGACCAAACATCTTCATTAAAGGAAGAGATAAGAAAACTTAAAGAAAGCAATGATAAAATAAGGAAGAGTCTATTCGCAAAACACGGCGTATTAGCTAAGAATTATCTAGAATTGCATGACCGGTTGGCAATCATAGAACGTCATATTTGCAGGAGTCCATTAGAAAACCATCAAGAGCTTAGAAGTTAAATCTAAGTAATACCAAATACCAAAACATATGAGGACTCAATGAACATCAGTAAACTTATAGATCTTAAGAAGGTTATTGGCCGTCTTATGACTAGCAAAAATAGCGAGGAATTGCCTGTTGTTATTACATACAATCGCGGCCTTGAATTCACCAAATATAGAATCACAATTGAAGAGATCGAGGAAGACTTTTTCGTCGATTCTAGAGGCACAAAATGGATGAAAATGAAAGATGTCAAAGGGCATAAAAGTGAAATAGATTAAAATAATTTAAAAAAAACAAGAGGACCGTATGAGACAATGCGAATTGGAAAGAGTTGTGCGTGAGAAAGGAAATCCAAAACTTAAACGCACTGGAGAAAAATTAATTTCTTTTGTGAACGGAGTAAGTTCGGGCATGGAAGGATCGATCATAGAGTTAAAAAAAAGACTTGGTTTATGGGTTATAGACAAGATTAGCGAACAGGATATTGAGGTCTATAATCTGAAGAGAAATTGGTCAGTTGGAGACATGTAGTGCCTAAAATAAATTAATATATGAAGTACTAAAAATGTACAGCATGTGTACAGACCTCGTACAAACTTTGTACATAAGATTAAAACAAATCTCTCCCGAATATAAGGTACATAGATTTTATGATAGTAGTAATTGGAGGAGTGAAGGGGGGCACTGGAAAAACCACAATAGCCACAAATCTAACCGTACTTCGCGCGGCAACTGGTAAGAAAGTCTTACTTGTTGATGGAGATGAGCAGAAGTCTACATCTACCTGGGCACAGCAAAGAGATTCTATGGGAAAACACACCTCATGGACAACAGTAGCTATGGCCAGCCAAGACATTTTTCATCAAGTGCCTAGGATGTTAATAGATTATGACGATGTGATTATAGATGTAGGAGGAAGAGAAACCCGTTCATTACGTGCTGCTATGGCTATTGGAGATATATTTCTAATTCCTTTTCGCCCTCGTTCTTTAGATATGTGGACACTCAAGGATATAACAAATCTCATAGATGAAATGTATCCAGCAAATCCTAAACTGAAGTGCTATGCCTTCATCAATCAAGCGGATGCCAGAGGTATCGAAAATGATGAAGCATTGGACATATTGAAAAAGTGTCCAACCATCCAATACTTAGAAAACAAAATAGGAGCAAGAAAGGCCTTTTCAACTGCTTCTACAGATGGATTAGGTGTTTCTGAGATGCTAGTATCTGATCCAAAGGCTATAAAAGAAATGCAAGACATTTACGACATTGTGTACAAAAACTGTACACAAAATGTACAACCTTGATACACTTTATGTACAAATAATATACGGGTTGAAACATGGTAAGGATGCCTCTAGAAAAGAAAAGCCCTTTGTCAGCAAGCGATATTGAAAAGCTTATAGATAAAGGAGCCGCTGTTAAAGGTGAAAGCAAAAGCGATGACAAGAAATGGACTAATATTAATTTAAGAATACGGAAAGAGATCGTGGATGAAATCAACGCAATCCTAAAGAGTGAATTCGGATTTAATCGCACCAGTTGGATTGTACAGGCTATTCAGAAAGAGATCAAACGGTATAGAGAGTCAAATTAGATGACTACTCCAATACAGGAAGTTGAATTCAGGTTAGCTAGGCATTTGAGAAAAGCATTAAACCTTTGAGATTAATTATGACAAATTTCAGCTACGTATGGTTTTTTACACTATTTATTCTTCAAGTCATGAGCCTAGGAATAAATTTAGCTAAGTTAGGCGAAGAGAAAAAGACTAAATACACTCTTGGTTGTGTTTTTTGGACGATTATTGTTTGCGTATTGACAGGTTTATCACTTTATTGGTGGAGATAAAAATGAGCGGTGAATGCGACAAGTCTACTGGTGATTGTAAATGCCATGAAGGACTCAAACGAGTTCCTAACAGCATGGGTTATAAATTCGGAAAACAACTTTTAGTCATCGGAACAAGAAAAAGCATAGCCCTTTTAGAACATGATGAGAAATTTTTAGAAAATGTTGAGAAACTCAAAAAACTTGCGCAAATGGAAAAAGAAAACGAGTCGGTTACAAAATGAAACCTACTGATTTTTTTAAGATCGAAGTCATTGACGGACAAGCAACAAAATTTACAAATTACTCAAACTTCAATTGCTTTTTGGCCGTTAAACAGAAACCTCCTAAACGTGGTTATAGGGATCGTCGTCTTATACATCCAGGAAGTTTCATTATTTTTGACCACCTTATAGACATGACAATGATACGCATAAGGTTTGATAATGATATCGACTGAAAAGAAAAAAAAGGAACATCTAGATGGAAATTGAATTAGAATGGTTAGATATATGGAAATATGAACCTCCAAGAAATCGCGAAATTCTATTCATGACTGGGGACCAAGAAGTCCATCTAGGTGAGATTTACTCTGAAGAAAAACTCATAAAATGTAGTTTCCATTCGTTTTTGAGAAAATGCGAATATCACTGTGATAGTAAAATTCCGTTAAAAGAAAGGGTTTTATATTGGCATCCGCTTCCAAAATTTTCGAAGAACTAAAATGAATCTAATGAATAGAGAGATTTTTATGTATTGTAGAGAAAGTGAAAGTATAGATGTCTATATTACCACATCTGATCTTGAAAAATTGCATCAATATGTAGATTTTTTGCCTGTAGTTCACTATCCACAACATGACATTCCAGCGTGTAAAGAAGTTGGAAAGATTGGGATAATGGGTGGGCCTGTCTTACGATTTCATCTAACAAGAATTGAAATATCTGAATGACACAAATTCCACGTATTTTCGCAAAAATCACATGGTTCATATTATGTTTTCAGGTAGGTATATGGTTTACATCTATGCTACAGTTTGATTTGTTCGCATGGGCATGTGTGAGTGGACATGTCTGTTTATACATAGCTGCAAGGTCGTTCGCAAAACAACATAATAGTAATTATCAGACTAAAAAGGAGAACACATGACTGACCGATATAAAGGATTTTTAGTAACACTAGATGATTGCATTCGCGATGACGATGCCGAACAAATAATAAATGCTCTTAAAATGGTAAAAGGTGTTCATAATGTGAAACCATACATTGCACATTATGAGGATTACATGCTGTACGAAAAAGCAATGAGTGACATGGGAAAAAAACTCATGGAGTTTATTCGAAAAGAGTGTTTTGGATTAAAAGATTCAGATAAAAAGCATACATAACTTATCAGACTTAATCATATGAAAAAGTATACTATGCTTCCAATCCAGAAATAAGCATAGTACGCTCTAAAAAGGAAGAGAAAAATCCTATTCCGTCGAATAGTTGAATAGAAGGGAAAGAGAAAAATGACTGACGAATGCAATGTAGGTGAAATTGCTGGCGAAGTAATGGAACTGATAATGTCTAAAACCAACAAGTTGAAAGAAGGTAAGGAATTTACAGATGCATGTCTAGATATTCTCACTCTCTGCATATCGGAATTGATAAAAGCCGGATACTGCAATTTACACTACGGAGATGCTCTAGATAAGGCAACAAAACAGATAAAAGAGGACTTGTCAATCGATGACTGACGAAAAGTGCCCGTGCAATCTCTGCGACATGATTGAGAAGACGACTTGGATTAGTGTTAAGGATAAACAACCTCCATATGGATGGATGCTTATTTGTTACAAATATTATGCAGATGCTAAAATTTTATGTTAAGACATGGAAAGTTTTTTAGTGGCGGATTAGAAAGAGAAATAACCCACTGGATGCCACTGCCGGAGCCGCCTAAGGGATAAAAATGTCTATTACTAAGGAAGAAGGAGAGTGTTTTCCTTTTATATGCCCGGAATGTAGAGGGTTTAACGATTGCGAATATATGGAAGATGGTCAGTGTCTTTGTCCGTATTGCGATGAATATAAGATTGAACAGTATGAAAAAGAAATAAGTTTGAATCCACGACAGGAGCAACCTAAGTTATAACTGTTTTGCGCTATAACCTAGTATAAGTTGATATAAGTAATGAATAAAGAAGCGGTGCCGAAATGACTCAAGAAATAAGAATGCTCATTTTTCAAGCAATCGGCTTAATACTTGTCTTTGCATTTTCCGATTTGCTGATGGCTTATAAGATTACTAAATTCGTGTCTAAAATATATCCGTTAAACCCTCAAGAAAAAAGAGAAATCAGATGTCTAGTGTGTTCAGTTACAACTGTGTTAGTCGTTCTATTTTATTCGTTATATTTCTTACTTTCTCCTTCACGTATTGCTTACCTCTTAGAGCTGGTTGGACTGACATAATTGGCGTAAGTCCTGAAGTAAAGTCTCTGGCTAAGATTAAGAAGCTAGCGGATAAGATGAAAAAGCTTGAAGGCACAGGCGATAAGCATAAAATATACAAAACCATGCTTTCAATCAAAAAGGAAGCAGAAAAGTTGTCTGGGCACAAGATTAGCTTATCGACAAGTCTAGATGCAGTAGAATCTCAAGTTAATAAGCATGGAACAAAAGTTCATCACTCATACTTTAAGGCTATTAAGAAAGAAATCGAAGGGGAAAAACATAAAGACAATGACAGTGTAGAAGAAGATGGTAGGTTAGAAGCTCCTGTCGAATTAGTTTTTGGTGTCACATTGGCTCTCTGTGGATTGTTTCTTATGGTATTGCCCTTTCCTTTTTGTAAGCAATGGGGTGATTGGGCCTTTAAGTCAGGAGTTCTCATAGCTGGAAGAAAATTAGCTGTAACCGCTGACGAAAACAAGAAGAATGAGAAAGAAAAGAATCGTAAATATATTTACAGATATTCATAGGAACGATAATGGAAAATAAAGCACCGTTAGACGAGATAGATATCTTGACAATCGTGAATGAGTTGCAAGACAAGGTTCAGGTTTTGGAGAAAACTAGTGAAGGCAAACCTGTAAAAAAGAGCGAACTCGAAGAGCGCTTATCTTACATAGAAAAGCAATTGAAATACATCGCCTTTGCATTCAATTCGATTAAAACTACTTTCGATCGTGGGATAAAAATCACTGTTGATGAAAGAACTATGGAACTCAC
>Ga0099792_10000078_pt1 | contig 37124 bp, 28 predicted proteins | sample Rivendell_Oct201_8_FD_83780 | JGI IMG/M metagenome (GOLD analysis project Ga0099792, IMG submission 83780) | Vadose zone soil microbial communities from the Eel River Critical Zone Observatory, Northern California, USA -... | ecosystem: Environmental > Terrestrial > Soil > Vadose zone >...
CGAGCGCGTTCTCTTCCACGACTTCGGCAATTGAACCGAGGCGCCGGTTCTTGAGTTGGCGCACATAGAATTGACGCTGTGACCCTTCGTCCTCGGTCCAGCCAAGGAATACGTCGCTCGCCGCTTGCATGGTGCGCTGGCCCTCGACAACCCGCCGGCCGCAATGATGACGGTACGGCGGTCCCAATCCTTCGAGTACCGACTTGCTGGCTTGTTTGAACTGCAGAAACAGCGGGGCTCCATCGGGGCTGAGGAACAGCCCAATGGCACAAAACGTGCCGACGCTGCCGACCCCGACCGCTTTGAAGGCGACGTCCTTGAGGACATACTGTTCGAACAGGCAAAGCCGTTCGGGCGTCAGAGTTTTCTTGTAGAAGGCGAAAACGCGCTCGGGGTCGACCTTATTCTTCGCATCGCCGCCGTCGGTGAAATGATAGATCGTCGGCGGTTTATCGGCGATGCGGGCTTCTTTGCCAGCGCCTACGAGATGCGGGAAGTTGTCGTCCACTTGCAGGCGCTTGCCGGCCTTGGTGATGATGGCATGGAGCTGGCGCCGGAGCGTTGGATCTTCAACGTGCTCGACCTCGTACTGCAGTTCTATTCTGCTATGCCAAACCTCCAATGGCGATAGTTTGGCGAGGCTGCGGATGCGCGTCCGGTATGCTTCGACGGTCTGGGCTGCGGCGGCGCGTGCCCGTTTCTTGGAAAAATTCGCGGCAAGTGCTGCAACCGCGACACTTGCGGCCAGCCTCTTGAGGTCAACCGTAAAGTCGACTCCAGGCAGGGTCTCGTCGAAATCATTGATGTCAAAAAGCATGTTATCTTCCGGGGTAGCGAATGCTCCGAAATTCATCAAATGGCAATCGCCGCACGCCTGGACCGCAATCCCCGGGGACGGTTGATGCTTCAAATCTTCGGCCATCACGAGCGCGGCGCCGCGCAAAAACGTGAAGGGGCTTTCGAGCATTCGCTGATAGCGGACCGGGATGAGCTGCGGAACGCGATCGCGATCGCTGGTTGCCAGAATTGCCACCGGGTCGCGATCATCCGGACCCAACAGCTCGGCATGCTTTTCGCGCGGCGTCTTTCGCCGCAGCTCGACACCATGATCGTAACGCTCGGCGCGGGTTCCCAAAAGAATCTTGCCGGAAGGATATTTGCCTGTAGGGGTCTTGGCCATGTCCGATCCAACCACTTCCATTTTTGGTTCGAGTCACCTACGTGACTTAAAGTCTTGTATGTGACTTAAGGTGTTGCCGCTGTGACGGCGGGTTTGAGTATAGGCATTACGTTAAACGAGGCAATGTGCCTGCTCAGGACATGGTTGCCTGGGTGATGCAGGGGCCGATCTCGGATCGAGAGAATGAGCACCTGAAGGCAAGCGACAAGGGCGTTATCCTGTGTCACAAGATGCTCGATGAAGAGATGGACAAGGTTTCGCGTGGCAAGGATCCGCTCGGCACAATCCGCGACCGCGCGCTCAACGAGCCGATGATCAATCTGCATCGCGAAGCGAAAGCGCTCACACCATTGACCGTGTGATCGAGAAAACTGCGGGGTGAGGCGGGAGGTATAATTGCGAGGCTGCCGAAACTGCAGGGAGGCAACAGGTACCTATCCGTTTGCGAGCTTCGGCAATTCCCGCCCTGCATTTGCTTCCCTCGTGCCTTTGTCTAGTCACAGCACGATGGCTTGTTGCGTCAGACCAGTCTGAAGGGGGGGAGGTAGTCAATGGCGTCTACGTATAGTACCGCACGATCCGATTTCATAGAAGATCCGTGGCCCGCCAGGCCATCGGTCGGCGTCAAGAATCGGCAGGCCGCCTTAAGCGACGGGCAGCCGTCGTTCGGCAAGCGGGCCTCGCGCGGCATGATCATATTCTGCATCGGTGTCGCCGCCACCTTGACCTGGCAGTCGCACGGCGACACAGCCAGAAAGATGATCGCGAACGCGTACCCGCACCTTGACTGGTTGGCACCGCAAGCTGAAGCACGTGCGCAGACCGCTGCTGACATGGTCGCGTCACCTTCGCCGACTGTGCCCGCCGCCCGTTCGCCCGATGCGCAGCAACTCGAGGCGGTGTGGCTTGCTCTCGCCACGTTGCGCCAGAGCGTGGAACAAGTCACTGCTGGTCAGCAGCGGGCGGCGGGTGACATCGCCAAGCTGCAGGCGGCCGAGCAGGACATTCTCAGCAAGATTTCAGCGCCTCCGCCGCGGCCAGCTGCTGCGCCGGCACGCAAGCCCGTTCCGCTGACGCCGCCGCCATCGGCGCTGGCAATGCCGGAGCGCTGACGGCCGGATCGGAGCTGTAGGGACTTTTGAAGGGTGGAACCGACCTGTTGTTCCGGTTGTGGGAGCCGGAATATTCTGTTGGCGCACGCTGCTGTGCTCAACACATGGAGGTCACCTTCCGATGCAACCTCATTTCGCCGAATTGTTCGGAGTTGTTGCGGCGGTCGCGAGTCTCTATGCGGCCCAGTCGAAGACGATGATCCCGCTGCGCGTGGCCACTATCGCCGCAAATTTATTTGCCATGATTTACAGTGCGTTGCACGGAACCTATCCCACGTTCGTGCTCAATGCGGTTTTGCTGCCACTCAATGCCTGGCGGCTGCACGCGATGTTGAACCTGACCCGCAACATCGATGCCTCCGTGAAAGGCGATATGAATGTCGATTGGCTGCTGCCGTATACGCGTTCGAAAAATTTTAAGGCAGGCGACATTCTCATGCAGCGCGGTGAATATGCCACCGCGGCGTTCTATATCGTCACCGGCGAAGTTGAAGTCATCGAAATCAACCAAACCTTCGGAAAGGGCACCTTGCTTGGAGAAATTGGCCTGTTCACGCCGGATGGCAGGCGCACAATGACGGTACGCTGCAAGACCGAAGTCCAAACTGCGGTGATTGACTATGATCGATTCAAGGAACTTTACTTTCAAAATCCTCAGTTCGGATTTCGACTGCTGCACTTGGTCGTGGCGCGCACGCAAATCGGCGGCGAGGGCGCAAGGCCCAGTGTGCCACGTTAGCCGGTGTGCCATGTTAGGCAGGCCAAACCGCTGGGAGACGCTCGGCCTTTCCGCTTATCGAGGTTGACCGGATTAGCGCCCACCCCACGAATGCGCTTGTGAATCCGCCATAGCGCCAATGAGACAATGAGTTGACGAACGCTATCGCGCGCGATTTCCGCTGATCGTGAGGTTTGCGTATTTCTCCGCGCCGCCCTTCCCGAGATCATCGCCGACGACCGCGCGGTGGTCCATCCCCATGATGGCGCCGCGGATGAATTCCGAAATGACATTGTTGGCGATCAGCGCTGAGCCGGCCCCATTGGTGACCGAAACCGCGATGCCGATATTGGCCCGGCGCACCACATTGCCGGTCGCCGCGACATCGCGCAGGAAGCGGCCAAAACCGAGAACGATGCCGGCGAACGGTGCGCTCTCGACCACATTGCCGGTGACGGCCGTATCGGCCTCGACCGCAATGCCGATGCCGGCGCCGTCATTGGGATCGGTGCCGGCCGGCCGGCGGCCCGTGAGATTGCGGATGAGGTTGCCTTGCACGACGCCGAGCCGTCCGCCTTCGTTGAAGTTCGTGACGGCGATCCCTATCGCCGCCTGGTCGACGGTATTGTTGGCGATCATGGCGCCTTCGAATCCGAACTCCGCATAGAGCGCGACTTCGCCTACCTGTGTGATGATGTTGCCGGTGATCGCAATGTTGGAAGCTGCATTTCCGCGCACGGCCGAAAATGCGCAATTGCGAATCTGATTGCCGCGCACGATCACATTGTGTGCAAGGTAGACATTGATGGCATTGCCGTATTGGCCGGAACCGCCTGAACGGTTTTCGATTCCTTCGATCCGGTTGTCAGCCACGATGGTGCCATCCGGGCCCGGCCCTGAGCGCCAGACCTGGATGCCATTGTTTCCGGCGTGGCTGATGGTGTTGCGCGCAATCAAAAGCTCGCGCGCATCGATGGAATGGATCGCCACATCGGCGTTATCAGTCAGCACGCTGTCGATGATCTCGCCGCTCACCGCGACGCAATGGATTGCCGTGCCGCCGGCGTCCGTAATCTCGCAATCGACAATCCGCAGCTGGCTTGCCTGTTCGGCGTGGATGAGGCCGCGCCGCTCGGAAGGACGGCGGTGCTGGCCGTCGAGATCCAGGCCCGACAAGGTAACGTGCTCGGTGCCTTGCGTCGTGAAGAGCGATGAACCCTCGGCCAGCATCAGGCGGGTCGCGCCACGCGCGCCGACGATCCGTGTGCCCGATGGCAGCTTGATGTTTCCCACGCGATAGACGCCGGGTGCCATCGCAAGCGGCGTGCGCGTGCGAGCGGTGTCATCGACGGCGCGCTGCAGGGCGCGGCTCTGGTCGTCGGGACTGCCCGGGCGCAATCCGAATAGCGAGGCGTCGAGACCGTTCGGTGTTCGCGAAGGTGCCGCAACGGCGCGCGCAGCCGCAAGACCCGCCGCAGCACCAGTGCCAACTTTAAGAAAATGACGGCGATCAACTCGCATCGCATTCGGCATTCTGGCACTCCATTGGACAAGCCGCCAACAGGGCAACGGTACAACCGCTTTCCGAAGATAACGTTATGACCTGACTTCACAAGGGCTTGGCGCCGGGTTTACGCTTCGTTAACCGCCTCGCTATTTGGTGCCTGGTCAAGGGCGGCCAGCATCATGGCCGTGCCGGCCGCGACCAGATCATCGAGTGTCAGTGGCAGGGCACTCTTGCGCGCAGGCCGCAATGGCGCCGGCCGCACGTTCGGTACATGGACAAAGGCGGTGAGCCGCGGCCCATTCGGCATTGATGCGGCTTCGCTCGCGCGCCAGCACAAATAGTTGCAGAGATAGCTGCCTGCATCGTGGGACAACGCGGCAGGTATGCCGGTTGCGCGTGCCGCCGCAACGAACCGTGATGCGGGAACGCGCAACGGCAATTGCGGCGGCCCGTTCGGCGCGATCGTATCGTGCGTCGGGATGAAGCCCGCGACGTCGAGGTGGCTGCATGAACGCACATTGCGTGCGCAGGTTTCGACCCGCACATGGTGCGCGCCCGTGGCGAGCCCGAACATCAACACGATTTCGGGCGCCTCACGCGCGATAAGGGCCGGGAACTCGGCATCGACCGCGTCATAACTTGTCGGAAATACATGGGCGACCCGCCGAACGCCGACAAGCCCGGGATGGTGCTGTGCCGCCAGCGTGCGTACCAGCGCGCCGGTCGGGTTGAACGGTGCGCCCGGGAAGGGGCCAAAGCCGGTGAGGAGGAGAGTGCGCATCTTACTTGGACTCTTGCTTCTTGGACTCTTGCGCTATCGGATCTTTCTCCTCCGGCGCAAACGCGGTGGCAAGCGAAGGATAATCGTTATGGGCGGAGCGCGGTACTGATCTCAGCTCCTCAAGCCTCTTGACGAGTTTGTTCGTTTCGCGACCAGGATTTGCAAACCAGTCGGTCGACCAAACACGAATAATTTTCCAGCCGACATGGTGAAGTATCTCCTCGCGCAAGCGGTCCCGATCGCGTGCACTTTTGCTTGAATGATAACGGGCGCCGTCGCACTCGATCCCCACCAGAAAATGCTCCAGGTCGTCGGGGTGCCGAACGCCAAGATCAATCCGGAAGCCCGATACCCCAACCTGGAGCTCCACCGCATATCCTTTCGAGCGCAGGCGATCTGCGACCTCGATCTCAAAATCACTGTCTGGTTCGACGCCGATATTCGAGACCGCGGCGCGACCGCGATTCTCCGCATATTCAAGGTATTTCCTCAAAATATGAACGCCCTCCTGGCTTGCCTCGGTCGGTTTGATGTCGGTCGATCCCAGCGAACAAAATAAGCCGATCCGCCTGCGGGCTCGCGTAAATAAAACGTTCAACCTGCGGTGACCTTGCTTGCCGTTGATCGGACCAAAGCGCTGCTTGACGGCCGTGGCGCCTGGTTCGCGACCGTATGTGAGCGAGATGAAGATAAAATCGCGCTCGTCCCCCTGCACGTTTTCGAGGTTCTTGACGAACAGAGGTTCGCCCTTGGTCGTGACCTTTTCTGTGTACTCGCGCACGTGGACGTCATCGATCGATATCCTTCGAAGTTCCTCCTGGATCAGGTCTCTTTGGTCGATATTCAGCGCGACGAGGCCGAGCGTCGGGATATCCGCTGCATCGAGGCCGGCATGATGGCGCATGAAATCAACCGCGGCCTGCGTTATTCCTTTTGCTTCCGCGTGATTGCGGCGGGCCTGGTAGGAGCCATCGATCCGCACGAGATCGATCGAAAACGATTCCGATTTTGCGGCCGGAAATGTAATAAGCGGGCTGTCTTTGTAAAAGCTCTCGTTCGAAAACCGAATCAGGCTTTCGCACCGGCTGCGATAGTGCCACTTCAGACGGCGGACGTTTCGGAAGGCCTTCTGGCATCCCTCCAGGATGGATTCATCGTCGATGTCCTCAAATTCTTCATCGGGCGCGGACTCGCTGGAACGATGGAAGAAATCTGTCGGCGGCAGCTGCTTTTGGTCGCCAACCACTACGACTTGTTTTGCGCGCAGCATGCCACCGATTGCATCTTCCGGCCTCATTTGGGATGCTTCGTCGATAACGAGAAGGTCGAATTCAAGCGTGTCCGCACTTACAAATTTTGCCAAGGAGAGCGGAGACATCATGAAACAAGGTTTTAACGCCTGGATCGACCGGCCGGACCGGGTGAGAAGCGAGCGAACAGGAACGAACCGCTTTTGTTTTCCGAACTCATTTCTGATGAGCGCCATCTCGGTCCACATTTTCTTGGGACCTTGATTCGAGCCAGGCAGAGGCTTGTTCGCCAGGAGTTTGGTTCGCAGGAAGCTGCGGTCATTTTCAATTTTCTTGCGGTCTCGCTCCGCAAACTGCCGACGCCGTGCGTCCAAAGTAGCCCCACGATGGTTGCGAAGCGGCGGGGACGAGCATGCGAGCGATGCGCTACGATGGGCAATGACGGTTTCCAGATGGTCGGGCAATCTGCGGGGATCAAGCCTTATGCGATCTGCGATGGTGAGAAACGTGCCGAGGCCTGCATCCGCCAATGACTTTTTGATTTCGAGGAGCCCTAAGAATTCGGGCAGCTCGTCGCCATGTTCGACAAGAGTTTTTGACCTCTCTGCCAAGTCTGTCGGCGAAAGAGCCGCAAGGTCGGTCAGCCCGAATTCAGATTCTAATCGTTCGACGAGCGCGGCATGCTGATCTCTCAGGTCGGTCGCGCGTCGGGCCATTATGCGCAGAAGCTGATGCGCTTCGATGGCGCTTTCGGACAATAATCTTGCTTTGAGTTTCTCGGGAGGATTGCACGCTTCGACCGCGCGAATCCAGGCTATGGCGGACGCTGCCTGGATCGCCGCGGCTTGCGTTCGGCCCAAAGTGTTGACGAGCATTTTGGAAGGAGAGGTATCGAGCTTGCGAATGGCGCTGTCGTACCGTACTCGAAGTTCGGCGATTTCAGCGATTTGCCGAATCGGCAATGCAATGTCGATCAGCGTCCGGCCTCGATCAAGGTCGCGCACTTTCTGTAAAATGGAAAACTCTGTCCTGCAATTCGTCATCACCTCCTCAATGGTGAGCTCGGCGAAATGTGAGCGGAATTCCGAATTGGTGCCGCAAAATTCAGTTGCTGTCGCGACGAGAGCTGGGTCGCTCATTGGAGTAAACGATTCTGATGGCAGGGTGACGAGACGTTCTGCAACCTCAGCACCGTAGGGCAGCGTTCCAATGCGATCAAAGAACAGTGTACGAAACCTGAGGCCGGCGTCGATCTCTTCAAATGGAGTTGCGATTCCGTCCCAAGAGGCCCCGAGCAGGATTGCGGCGTGCTCATCTTCTTCGAACAGCATGACGGCATGTACATGCTTCGCCAGCTGTTCCAAACGATTTGCTGCAACTGGAGATTCCTTCAATCCCCAGGCGCGCGAGGAGTTCGTGAGCTTTCTTGATTTGCCCCGTCAGTGCGGCAAATGCTTTCCGCAGACCGGACGTCCGCAAGGCAGCGGCCGCTGCCAGGAGGTCACGCGCGTTTGGCCATGGGCCATCGCCAAATCCTTCAAGAAATTCGCGCCATTGCGTTTCCTTCTGCGCGATGTCGTTCCACCGCGCCTTCAGGGTGAAAAACGTGGCGGGATCGAGGTCATGGTGTGCACTGATCCATGGTCGGTGTTCGGGCGTGACCCGGGCGCCCGCCTGGACCGCAATAGCAAGCGGAAGAAGAGCCCCCGCCGCGATGCTATGATCGAATGCGAACAATTGCAGGATTGGCCGGAAACGTGCGACGAATTCAATTGCTTGCGTATCGCGGCGGATCAAGGCCCGGACTTGGTCGAAGAGTTCCGCCGGCGTGTGTTTATGGAGATCCGATGGCAGGCCGGCCCGGACCATTGCAGACGCAATGGCAAGCTTTGATTCATCGATATTGGAAAGGTCTGGCAGCAGGGCCAATGCGCCGGCAAACCGATGCGTGTCGATTTTGTGGTTTAGGGCCTGGTCGAGGTCATCGAGATCGGGGGCATCAGGATCGGACGCGGTGAGACCCGGTAGAAGGTCAGGAGCGGCGGGTTCGCCCAGAGCCGCATCCAACTCCACCAATCGGTCGAGGTCGTGCGTCGTGGCGAGGCCGAGGTCGTCGCTGTCCGCAATCAATGCCGTGGCGGTCTCGCCGACAATTCCTGCTTCCTTGAGCGTCCCAAGAAGGCCGGCTACCTCGTTGTTTTTCAGGTCAGCCAACGTCAATTCCGCCCATGGCGAAGCAGCCGGATGTCCGTAAGCATGTTGGAAGCTCGCGCTCGTATCGGCAAAAATTGCGAGTTCGTGCCGCAGGACATCCAATGCAGATGCACTGGTCAGCACTTCGTCAGGCAGCGATACGGAATTGAAGGCATCGATCGTGTCGGAGTTGGTGTTGCGACCGCGCAAAGCTTGCCACATCAGCTGGAATGGCGTGCGACCGCTCGGCGAAGTTGCATGCAAGGCATCGAGATATGCCTTGATCTCCCTGCGATTTTCATTCCAGGCAAGATCCAAAGGCGGGAGCGCGTTTCGCACTTCCATCGAAATTTCGGTTCGCTCCTTGAGGCTTTCAATTACCGATTTGGGGCTGGACCTGTCGGAATGGAGTTCCAGACAAAATTCACCGAGGCCCGCCTGCGTGAGCCGGCGCTTCACAACATCGAGCGCTGCCTGCTTTTCGGCGAGAAATAGTATCCGTTTGTTGGCCGCAAGAGCGTTGGCGATGATGTTCGTAATCGTCTGCGACTTGCCGGTTCCCGGCGGTCCTTGGATCACCAGGTTACTTTCCTTCATCACGTCGATGAGAGCGCTGTGCTGGGACGCGTCCGCATCCTGGATCAGGAAGGGTGCGATGCTCTCAAATTCCGGATCATCAATGGGATAATCTTCCGGAATCGAAAGTGGAAACCCTTCTTCTTCGGAGTTCTCAGTGCCGCGCAGGATCGACGATACTAATCCATGCTCTGCCGGATGCCGAGTCCAGTTGTCAGGAGTCAAATCAGCGTACATGGCGAATCGGCCAAACGCAAAATGCCCAAGGACGAGCCAGCGATGTACTTGCCAGCGGGCAAGGCCTTCAAGGGCCAGCCTCACGCGCTCAAGATAGTCTTGGATGGATGTCGTCCGGTCTTCGTCCTGGTCTTCAAACGAGGGGATTTTCCGGTTGAAATTGGTCTCGATCAGCTTTTGAAGACTCAAATTAGTCTCAGCCTGGTCCTCACGAGCGGAAATAGAGTACACATCATGGCCGCGGACACTTCGGGTCTCGATTTTGACAGGGAGCAGGAGCAACGGGGCAAGTATTTTCTTTTCGGAAGCGTCTGAATCGTACCATTCCACAAATCCGAAAGCCATGAAGAGAGTGGAAAGCCCCATTTCCTGCTCTGCCAGGCGAGCATCACTGGAAATTTTTTCCATGATGCTTTCGAGTTCGTCTGGAAACTTCAGCGTTTGCAGTCGGTCGTCGGCGGGGCCCTGGTTATTTGCGGCCTCGTTTTTCTTGACGTTCGATTGCAGTTCGGGGTTTGGATCTATGCCATGCCGGCGCGCGTGTTCGGCCCGATCGATTTCCACTTTGTGCGGCCGCGGTGGTAATCCAAGTTCGGCGCGAATTTTGTCCCTCAGTTCGCGATCCAGTCGACTGACTGCAATCTCGTCGTCCCGTCCCTGGCTTTCCAGGACCTCGAGCTTGGTAAGATATTCGATGTCGGTGACTTTTGCCTGCTGGAACGCGGAAACAAATCTTTCAGTCCTTTCTTCTGCGGGAATATCGTCTGGTTCAACCAGCGGAAGGATGCGCAGCGACGCCTCGTCTTGCGCCAGCTTTTCGTACGCCAGGTCCAGCACCGCATCGACGATCTGAATGTGTCTTTTGGACCTCGTACCCAGACTATAGTTCAGCATCCGGTTCTTCTTCGATAGATCGAGAAGCTTTTTCCGGAGTTGGTCGTAGAGATTTTCCAGTCGCTGAGTTTCTGAATCGGGCATTGCGTTTCGGTATCCCCCACCGCCATCTACCGCAGCGTATATTAGCGGAATATCTTCGCTGCCCAACTCTTGGTTTTATGCGATCACGACACCCTTGGCTCCGCCGAAATCGAGGACGCTGATCTGTGCGTTTCGACGTGTGCGCTCATCTCGCTGCGCCCGGCACGATCACGACAATGCCGGCATCCATGCGTCCTTCCGCGTTATCCGCAAGGGCGCGCGCAAAGACGAAAAGCTGCTCGGGAGTGGTGATGCGGCAGGAGGCTTCTTGAGTCTTTGTGCAGAACTTGGCGCGCGTCTCTTCGTCGGTCGTATCTTCGTCGATCGGCAGCACCATATAGGTCCCGTCTGCGAGGCGGCGAGCCAGCGCATATTCGACCGGACGCGGGGCGCGCGGGGCGGTCTGCACGATCAGGTCGCGCCCCTCGAAGGCGTGGACGGTAAAATCGGTCACGAGGTCGGCGCGGTTGCGCGCGACATAGCGCCCCCCGGTCCACTGCATCGAGGCAACGCCCTGGTGGCGCAATCCGTTTTCGCCTGGCGTCGAACTGTCCAGGCGGGGAGCGAACATGTGCATTTCGATCCGTTCCCCAAGGATCGCCTTGGCGTCGCCGAGGATGGGCGTGGTCGAACTGATGCACCCCGCCAGGGACGTTGCACCGGCAAAAATGGCAGCAATGCGCCCGGCAACCCGGCCCAGGGTGCAGGATTTCATAAATAAAATCAAAGGCATAAACTCTTCTCCATAAAATCCTCGAACTTTGGCCGGGATGTTGAACTTTTTCACGGCGGCTTTCGACTAAAACTGTATCATATAGCCTCAGGTGGGGGTGGCGGAGGACAAATCATGGGTCGTAACACGCTGGCGACGACAGCAATGCTGGCTGGCGTGGTTTCGGGATTCTGCGCAACTTCGGCAATGGCACAAGACCTTATCTGGCAGGTCGAAAATCCGTTCCGGTTCTTCAAGGGCACCCGCTCATTTGCCATTCATGAGGCCGCGTATAACGCGGTCCGCGGCAGCGGTGCCGTGCCCTCCGATATCATTTGGCGCGTCGAGCGCAAACTCAACGATCCGGATTGCAAGGACCAGTCGTCGCCGGACCGTTGCGCCGCGACTGCAGGATCGCGTTACCAGCAGAGCCGGCAGGGCTGGGCAGCGCAGACGCTCAACGACAATTGCTATGAGGTGAATGGCCGGCCGCGCCGCTACCCGACCAACTGCGATCGCCGGTATTCCTGGGGCACCGCCAAAGAGGACTATGTGCTGCCGGAAGCCCATACGGTGGCGATCGGGATCGCGCCCGAACAACTGACCGGCGTGACTGGGGATTGCCTCTGGGGTTGGATGCCGCGCAAACCCGGCGGCAAGGTCGAGACCAAGAAACAGCCGTGCAAGGACAAGCTGACGATCGCGCGCGTGCCGTTTTCGCTCGACCAGGCGCAGTCCGGCGTTTCGGTTTCAGTCAAACTCCCGGATGGCCGTGAACTCTCCGATCGCAACGTGGTGGTCGAGGACCTGTTTATCGTCGCTCTCGGCGACTCATTCACTTCAGGCGAAAGCAATCCCGATAAGCCGGTGCAGTTCAGCCCCAGCCGGCAAATGGTCTACGATCCCAAGCTGCTGCGCGATGAAATGGCATCGGTTCAGCCGAGCGAAGAATCGGCCAAGGCGGCGATGCCGGGCTTCGGACTTGCCTCCGGCGAGGATCAGATCAATCCGAAGGTGCTGCCGCGCCGGCTGATGGAAGATGAATTGAAGGAGCGGTTTAATAAGCCCGGTTCGCCGGAATTCGACGCCGCCTTCAACAAGGCCGCCGCTCAATGGTTGAGCCGCGATTGCCATCGATCTCAATACGGCTATCCGTTCCGCGTCGGAATCCAACTGGCGCTCGAGAACCGTCACCGCGCGATTTCGTTTGCAAGTTTCAGCTGTTCGGGTGCCGAAGTGGCGTATGGGCTGTTCCTCGAGTTGGACGCCCGCGAAGGCTACATCGATCCCGCACAGGCGAAGGTTCGTCCTCAGCTTGACCAGTTGGCTGACCTCATCTGTCGCGGTGGCGCCGCCGCCCGCACCCAGCAGGCGAGCTACACGCTGCCGCTATTCAAGCTCGGTGACACGTCGATCAGCCAGCAGCGGATCACCAAGGCTTGGTGCCCGCCGCAGCAACGCAAGCGGCCTATTGATGTTGTCCTGATGTCGATCGGCGGTAACGACGTGGGCTTTGGCGGCCTTATGGCCTATGCGATGACGGAAAGCGCGGCCGACTTTGCACCGATCGCAGCCTTCGTGGGCCGTTCTATCCGCTTCAGTCCGCAGGTCTCGCGCGTCTATATGAACGTTCTCGACCAGCGCATGAAGGCGCTCAAGGACGCGTTCCAGGATGGCTTTGGGGTCACGCCGGCACGCGTGTTCCAGTCGTCCTACGAGCCGATTCAGAATGACGAGACGGGCGGACTGTGTGGTGCGCAGCCAACGCTTGGATTGGACGTCCACGTAGGCCTGAAGCTCAACCGGCAAAGGCTGCAGGAGACGGCCGAGTTCCTGCAGGATTTCCTTGGACGCATGGAATGCATCGCCGGCAAGGGCAAGAGCTGCCCGGCGCTCGCAACCGGCGCCGGCACGGGCTTCAATCTGGTGACCGACCACATTCCTGAATTCACCAAACGCGGAATTTGCGCCCGCGATCCCAAGCGCTCGCTGGCGGACGGCGTCAATATGCGGGTGCCGCGACTAAGCTCGAATGGCGAAGAATGGCGGCCCTATTCACCGGCGGGAGCCCTTCCGTATGCGCATCACTGGCGTCTGTTCCGAACGCCCAATGACGCCTTCCTTGCCGCCCACACCCATCGCGAAGGACTGTCGTTGTTCGACATCCTGCAGCCGGCTTGGGCAGGGCTCTATAGCGGCGCCATCCACCCGACCGCGGAAGCACATGCCATCGTCGCGGACCACATGGTCAAGCACGTGCGCCGTCATATCGACAAATCGGGCACAGGCGAAACCGCGACGCGGTAAACGCGACGCTGAATATCTGCCGCTTGGAAACATGTCCCGCTTATGCGGGGCATGTGTATTGGAGCCTACTCTCGAACGAGTTTCGACGTCGATTCGCCAAGCTTGACCGACGCAAAGAACTCCTCCGGATCGATGACGCGATCAATCATGCACTCGTATTCACGGTTGAGCGTAACGCGGAGGCGCAAGAGCATTGACTTGTCCTGAGCGTCGCATGCCGGAACGAAAACTTGCACCTCGTTTCCGCTGATGCGAACGACCGCATAGGCGTAGGCTGGGTTCTTCTTTTCGTGGGCCTGGACCACGTGGTAGCCGTTCGCAATGGCATGGAATGAGATCCGCTGGGCCTCGTTCTTCTCGTCGATCCAGTCGTATCCGCCGTCTGTGCGGCGTTTCACGACGATGACCTCGTCCTTCTTGTATTGACCATCGCTCAGGCGTTCGTAGGTTTGATATCGTCCGCCTTCGCCGAGGGCCGCCACGCCGTCTTCGGGGGCGAATTTGGGCACCTCGGAAAAGAAGCATCCGGAGAGGAGGAGGCTCGCCGCTGCGGCGAGGAGGAGGGCAATTCGGTGGGACATGATTTTCACTTGTGCGTTGGGTTGATCCCCGATCATACAGAGGGTTAGTTGCGAATGTAGGCGTATTGTGGGCTTCGTCGGACGCCGGGACAAGCGGACGACAACGGTGTTATCATATCGGAAACAGGGCTGTTACCCATGAACGTCACCGTCAAAACTCCCGCTCCAGACCTCCCGCCTCGCCGGGCGTTCGATGTCGACGATATCCGTCGCATGATCGAGGCTGGCGTGCTTGGCGAGGACGAAAACATAGAGCTTGTCGAGGGAGAAATCGTCGTGATGGCCCCCAAAAGCTATGCACACGAGATGATCAAGAACGCCCTCGTCGAGGCTTTGTTCAAGGCGCGACCGGCCGACATTGCGGTCGCTGTCGAAATGACGATCGAATTTTCTCGCGATACATTGTTTGAGCCGGATATTGCGGCGATCCATAAATCGAAGATACGGAGATCCAAGGCGAACTTCGTGTCGGTAGAGCAGGGAGGTTGTCTGCTCCTCATCGAAGTTGCAAAGACGAGCCTACGTTTTGATAAAGGCCGAAAAGCAGCGCTCTACGCCAAGCTCGGTGTCAGTGAATATTGGGTGGTCAATACCAACAAACGTGTGACCTCTATTCACCGCGGGCCGTCGGAAAGCGGCTGGGCGTCGATCGTTGATTACGGGGCAAGCGATAGGTTGACCACGCCGACGCTGCCGGACTTTCAGTTCAAGCTTGATGATATCAATTGACAATGGCTTCATCGATTCCCAGAGGTGACGCCAACAAGAGACTATCCGGGGCGGTGTTTGATTTAACAGCGCCGTAAAGCGTAGACTTCCTTCGTCGGCGATCAGTTGCTCGGTCGAGGGAGATTTGGATTTGGCAGCGGACGGCCTCTTTCACGGAAAATACCGATGGTGATGGCCCGCGCCAGATATTGGGCCAGGCATACGTAGCCGGCTTCGCTGCGCTCAAACTCGTCCTGAAATGGATTACTGCCGTTAAGCTGCGTCCGGGCCAATTGCTTTTGCGCCTCATATCGCCGCACAATCATAACATTTTCTGATGCGCTGATCCTGTTCAGCAGTTGACGAACGGCCCGATAATGTTCGTCCCTTTCCATGCGGTCGACATATTGCAGTCCAACGAGCACGATATCGACTTTGTGTTGCTTGAGCCAGCGTACCGTATCGATGATGGTTGTCTCCAACTCCGCGAGCGGAGTATAGGCAAGCGCATCTTCGGTACCAACTTGCCAAAGGACCATATCAGGCTCGTTCAATGCAACGTCATTTTGAATTCGCTCTGCTGCCTGAGACGACAGTTCACCGCCGACGCCCCGATTGATCATAATGACATTGAGGCCCGTGATCGCTCGTTGCAGGATTTGCCGGGTTTCCTCGGTATGGCCCCTGCGCATCGGTCCTTGTTTCACCGACGACGATGCGCCAAACGCTAAAATTTTAATTTGTTTGCGCTGCCGTAATGCGGCAGCAACATTGGGCAGCGGCGACTCGGTTGCGACCGCGATGTCTCCAATCTGGCAATCCTGGGAAAACGGTACCTGCGATGTGGATGGAGGGACAACGTTGTCTTGGCCCCACGCTTGGGCCCAAGCCAGCACGCTCAACAGCAGAGTGCTCAGGACGACGACGCTGCCACCCGCAAGCTGATGCGATCGTTGAAACGTTTTCGCCATTCCAAAAGCCATGCGGTAAACGCCATGATCAAGATACCGCATATTACCACAGTCGTATCAATGTATACACTCCCCTGGTAAAGAAAACGGACGATCTGTCCGACCAGGCTCAAAATCGAACTTATGCAAAATACGTAGAGTGAATTGCGGCCAAGCATTGCCAGAAATTCGACCAGCCACGATGCAAATTGCTTGATGTACGGATAGGTAACGGACATCACTGCGACCAGCGCGAGAAACTGAAAAACGCGCGGCGGCGTGGCGTAAGTCTTGCTGAGCAGGAAATACAGTTTGGGCGTGGGGACCTCTGTCGGGTCGATCCACCAGCCATAATAGGTCAAGAATACGCCGATGATCAAAATCGGCAATGCAATCAAGCGGATCGCTTGCATGTGCCGCCGGATCAGCCCACCAATGCCATCCTCTCGAGCCAGCACAAATCCGAGCACAAATAAGAGTTGCCATGCCAGCGGATTGAAGAACCATTCGCCTTCGATGGGCCAAGTCGGGATCGAGACTTGGAACCCGAGCGTAAGTCCATAGATCAGCAACGAGAGCGGCAGGACGAGGTGTGGCGAGACCCGGTCGACCAGTACAAACACAGGGGCCATGGTCATCAGGAGCACATACAGGGGCAGGATATTGAAATAGCCGAGCTGGTGCGTGATCAGCGCAAGGCCAACCAAAGTTTGCCCCGGGTCATTGAATACGGCTGCAGCATTGTGCCACTCCAGGAGCAGCGGATTATTGAGCCAAAGCGCGACGCCCGCTAAAATTGCAAGAGCGATCATGGTTATCACAATCTGCGCCATATAGAGCGTGATCGCCCGCCCCCATAGCCTTAACGTCAAATACCATGCCGGCATCTTCGAGGATGGGGCCCCGACCATGTAGCGCAGTGCCCAACCGGCCAGAAACACAAACAAATCGGCGGAATCGGATATTGAATAGGCCGTGTGTGTGAATCGACTGTAATAGATTCCCGGGATGTGATTGATAAAGATGGAGACGAGGGCAATGCCGCGCCAGAAATCGACTGGGTTAACTTGGCGGATCATCCAGCGCTCCAGCCGTGTCCACGATCAGGAACCCGACTTCGGCGGTCGAGGACCTCTCGTAGCTCACTTTGCGAGGCAAGCTCCAAAGGGCTGCAAGCACACCGCCACAATTGCCCCCACCGGCGGTGTCCAAAACTCCAGTAACTGACTGCTAAACGCGAGAACGGCACTTAACCAGCGACGATTTAGGCCAGCATGCTTGAGATTCAAGAGGTCGCCAGCGGAAATATTAACCAGAACCAGATCAATTTTATGACGCTTGATCCGCACGTCGCGACGTGGCCGCAGCCGGTTTGAACCTTGGCCAGCGTGTGCGCGATAAAGGGGACGTGACCGTTTGATGTGACGGGCTACCCCGCCTTCGCCCACGCGGCCCCAACCTGTTTGCCGAGTTCGCGCAACAATCCGATCGCGGCTTCCGCAATGACCGTGCCGGGCGGGAAGATCGCGGCTGCACCTGCGCGCTTGAGGCCGTCATGGTCTTGCGACGGCACTACCCCGCCCAGCACGATCATGATCTTGGAGCCACCTTGCCGGTCCAGCTCCGCCTTGAGTTCAGGCACGAGCGTGAGATGGGCGGCGGCGAGCGAAGAAATTCCGAGAATGTGCACATCGTCATCGATTGCCTGTCGCGCCGCCTCTGCCGGGGTCGCAAACAGTGCGCCGATCTTGACGTCGAACCCTAAGTCCGCGAAGGCCGAAGCGATGACCTTCTGCCCGCGGTCATGGCCATCCTGGCCGATCTTGGCCACGAGAATGCGCGGCTGGCGGCCATGGGCTTTCTCGAACTGTGCCGTCAGCGATTGTGCCTCTTGGGCGGCGGCAGATCCGGCGGTCTCGCTCTTGTAAACGCCGGCGATCGACTGGATCTCGGCCTTGTGGCGGCCCCAGACTTTTTCCAGTGCGGATGAGATCTCGCCGATCGTCGCCTTGGTGCGCGCGGCGTCAATGGCAAGCCGGAGCAGGTTGTCGTTGCCGCCGGCGGCATTGCGTGTGAGCGTCGCGAGCGCTTCCGCGACCGCCTTTGGGTCGCGCTCGCGTTTGAGACGCGCAAGTTTTTCGATCTGTATTCGCCGCACGGCTTCGTTGTCGACCCGAAGCAGGTCGATGGCGTTTTCATACACCGGCCGGTGCATGTTGACTCCGATCACGCGCTGCGCGCCCGTATCGATGCGCGCCTGCGTTCTGGCGGCGGCTTCCTCGATGCGCAGTTTGGGGAGGCCAGCCTCGATGGCTTGCGCCATGCCGCCTATCTGTTCGACTTCCTGGATGTGGCTCCAGGCGCGTGCCGCCAAATCATGCGTGAGGCGCTCCACATAATAGGAACCGCCCCACGGATCGATAAGGCGAGTGGTGCCGGCCTCGCGCTGCAGCATGATCTGGGTATTACGCGCGGTGCGGGCCGAGGCGTCGCTCGGCAATGCGAGCGCCTCGTCGAGCGCATTGGTATGCAGCGATTGCGTGCCGCCTTGCGTCGCCGCCATCGCCTCGATGCAGGTGCGTACCACATTGTTGTGCACGTCGGTCGAGGCAAGCGACCAGCCGGACGTCTGGGTGTGGGCTCGCAAGACAAGGGACTTGTCGGATTTCGGCTCGAATGTCTTCATGAGCTTCGCCCACAGCATGCGTGCGGCGCGCTGTTTCGCAACTTCCATGAAGAAATTCATGCCCGCGTTCCAGAAGAACGACAGGCGAGGAGCGAAGCGATCGACGTCTAGCCCTGCGCTAAGTCCGGCGCGCACATATTCGACGCCGTCGGCAAGCGTATAGGCGAGTTCAAGATCGACCGTCGCGCCCGCCTCCTGCAGGTGATAGCCCGATACCGAGATCGAGTTGAATTTCGGCATATGCTTGGCCGTATAGGCAAAAATATCGGCGATGACCTTGAGCGATTGCTTGGGTGGATAGATATAGGTGTTGCGCACCATGAATTCTTTGAGGATGTCGTTCTGGATCGTGCCGGTGAGCTTTTCCGGCGGTACGCCCTGTTCCTCCGCCGCAACCACGTAGAGAGCGAGCACCGGAAGTACCGCGCCGTTCATGGTCATCGACACCGACATCTGGTCGAGCGGGATCTGGTCGAACAGCGTGCGCATGTCGTAGATCGAATCGATTGCCACGCCTGCCATACCGACATCGCCGGCGACGCGCGGGTGATCGGAATCATAACCACGATGGGTCGGCAGGTCGAAGGCGATCGAAAGACCCTTCTGGCCGGCGGCGAGGTTGCGGCGGTAGAAGGCGTTGGAATCTTCCGCCGTCGAGAAGCCGGCATATTGCCGGATCGTCCACGGTTGAGTGACGTACATGGTGGGGTAGGGGCCACGTAGGAAAGGCGCGATGCCAGGATATGTATCGAGAAAATCGAGGCCTGCGACGTCGTCGGAACCATAGGCGGCTTTAACCGCGATGCCCTCGGGCGTCGCCCAGGCAGTTGGGCCGGTCGCTACGGCCGCGGCGGTCGGCTCCGCAAGATCGACTGTCGCAAAATCAGGGATACGGGTCATGAAGAGGCCTTCCGCTCGGCAACGCGTCGCTTGATTTCCTTGGTGATGGCCTGAATTTCATCAATATCAGCGTCGGCGCCGGTGATCATCTTGGTGATCACATCGGAACCCTGTTTCGGATCCTTGATAAGCAGCTCGATAGGAATACCATTGAACACTATGGCCATAAAACCCAATGCAATGACCCGAAATCCGGGAGCACGATAGAATCCCAGCCAAATCCGGACTGCGAGTGGAAGTTCGGCCGTGCGGCGACCTGTCCAAAACCACGATCTCGACCGTCGCTTCTTATCGGTGGTTTCGTAATGTGACCAGGATTGTTCCAATCGGGCAGCCAACTCGGCATCGCTGAGTTTTGCGAGATCGCCGCGTAGGTTGTTGCTGAACGTCATGGAGTGAAATCCGCGCGGTGCCACACAACAAGAATATAGGTTTAAGGTTGGTGGGCGCCAATGCTTCGGACCAGGGATTGTTGTGCGCTTGGTCTCGCCTGTACCTGCCGGGACCACGGGGACCATCGTCTTATGCCTTTTTCGGTTCATTCCCGGTTCATCGGCTGACGCATAATCTCCTCTCCGATATCTGGGATTATGCAAGGTGCCTGCATGGTGTTCCAGGTGAGGAAGGGCCTCGGCAACCCCGCGGCCTAAAACTGCTGAAAACTTATACACTGTACTTGCCCTCCACGCCGAACCCTGCGTAACATCGACCCCGGGCGGGGGCCCCATCTCGATGTTCGACTATGAGCGGGACATGCCTCTCCCTGATTCGGAGCCGCGGTGCGCCGATTGGGTTGAGAAGGGTGGGCTATTGGGCTGAGCACGAAGGGCTAACGGAAGGCTAAGCAGTTCGAGGAAACAGGACAGGCCGTTTGTTCGGGGATGATGTGTCATGATCATCGAGTCACCCTTGGAGTTGATTTTTCGTGATTTGTTTTATCGAGTTCCGGCGTTTGCCGACGGTCATGATGTATATCTGAAACTGGAAGGTTTCAACGTAACCGGCTCTATCAAGATCAAGACGGCGATAGGTCTCGTTGAAGACCTGGAGAAGTGCGGAATTGCCAAGCCAAACGAAACTGTCATAGTCGAATCCTCGTCGGGAAATCTTGGTCTCGCGCTCAGTTTGGTGTGTGCGACCAAAGGCTACAAATTTATTTGCGTAACGGATCCCAATGCTAACCGCGTCACTGTGAGAGGCATGGAGTGCTATGGCGCAAACGTCATTGTGGTTGAAGATCGGGATTCCGCCGGCGGGTTCTTGGGAAGTCGATTGAAGAAAATCGAACAGATCCTGCAATCCGAACCGAACGCGGTCTGGCTCAACCAATATGCCAACATCGCCAACAAGAATGTTCATGCCATTCAAACGGCGAATGAAATTGCGTGCGAGTTCAAGAAGGTCGATTGGATATTTGTCGGAACGGGCACGACCGGTACCCTCGCCGGGATATCAGAGCGGCTTCGTCATTTGTTTCCCACGATCAGGATTGTAGCCGTTGAGCCGTCAGGATCTGTCACGTTCGGTGGAACTCCCGGGAAACGATTCATCCCTGGAATCGGCACGAGCGTGCGGCCAAAGCTCGCGGATCTCGCCATCCCGGATAAAGTTGTAACAGTGGACGAAGAAACAACTGTTGATACCTGTCTTTCCTTCGTCCGAGATCATCACTTGCTTGTTGGAGGAAGCACCGGAACAGTGTTGGCTGCGGTACAGCAACTGGCTCACGAGTTCAGGCCGGGAGACACGATCGTTGCCATATCGGCGGATCTTGGCGAAAAGTACCTGGACAGCATCTATGACCCGGACTGGGTTGAGAGTTTCATATTGCCTGAAGGCAACCCCCCAATGCAGACCTACCTCACTGCGGCTGAGTAAACAGGTATTGTATCGTGGCAGTTGCTCCGCCGTTCTGCGTAATTCCTGGCTCGGCAGTTAAAAGTGTCATTGATGGCAATAGGAATGAAGTTTTCAAAGCTGTAGAGGCGGCATACCGGCTTCACTCCTCTGGAGGCACTGTAAATCCAGACAGCTATTTTCTCCGATATCCTGACAACCCCAGCGCTCGGATCATCGCCTTGCCGGCGCATCTCGGCGGTACGATTCAAAAAAGTGGCATCAAGTGGATATCGAGTTTCCCGGAAAACCGCGCCAGTAACTTGGCCCGAGCATCAGCAGTCCTGATCTTAAACGATGCCGCGACAGGCTATCCCCTCGCCTGTATCGAAGCATCGCTTATCAGTGCTACGCGCACTGCCGCCTCAGCGGCGTTGGCAGCAGAGCACATGTCGCCAACCCCATTTGAGGGCGTTCTTGGCATCATCGGCACCGGGATCATTGCCCGCACAACTGTTGAGTGGCTCTTATTCCGGAAATGGAAGTTTCGTAGAGTCAATCTATACGACGTGGACCGCAGGGAAGCCGAGAGTTTCAGCAAATGGCTTCGCGATCGGTACAACCTCCAGGCGGATATTCGAGGCCGTTTGGAGGACGCCATCCCGGACTCCTCGCTGATTCTTTTCACCACGACTGCGCTCGCCCCTTATCTTGCCGATGAAAAGGTGCTCAAGCACTCTCCAACGGTCCTTCATCTGTCGCTGCGCGATATTTGCGTGAATGTAATTCTCGCATCGCAAAATGTCGTCGACGATGTGGAGCATTGCCTCAAGGCAAGTACATCGCTTCATCTTGCGGAAACGGCGACAGGAAACAGGAATTTTGTCTCGGGCACATTGGTGGATGTTCTGGAGAAGAAGGTCAAACTTGATCATGATCGGTCTCGCATATTTTCGCCATTTGGGCTGGGTGTTCTTGATCTTGCGGTAGGCAATTTTGTACTTGAGGCAGCGCAAACGTCCAGCGGCGCAATAACGTTGCCGGACTTCTTCAGCAATTCTACCAGATGGTAACGACGGTTTGGCCGTCGCGGCCTTTCATATCGAATTGCGACAGGTTCAAGGACGGAGCGCTCTACGATGAGTGGTCCGAAGGAATGGAGCGGGCCAGTCCCAGTCGGAATAATGAGGAGGCATGTTGCGTATGTCACGTGTATGGAGTTGCAACGAGTGGGATCAACTGGAGGAAGTCATTGTCGGTAATCCGCTGCACGCGCGATTTCCGACACCAGACCGAAGCTCCCAATTGGCAGAATTTCCCGACTGTTCGCTCGCCGAAATTCCACGCGGCCCTTTTCCGCAACGGATCATCGAAGAGACCGAGGAGGATTTGAACGGATTTGTTGAAATCTTGGAAAAATCGGGAGTCACCGTCAACCGTCCCCAGACATGGCCGCACGAGGCCAAGTTTTCCACGATCAATTGGGAAGCTCAAGGATATTACAATTATTGTCCCCGCGACATATTATTGGTCGTCGGCGACCACATTATTGAAACGCCCAATGTGATCCGCAGCCGCGCCCAGGAAACTTTTAGCTACCGCACGTTGCTGATGGAATACATGAAGTCAGGCGCAAAGTGGTACAGCGCTCCCAAGCCAATGCTCTTGGACTCGCTGTTTGAGGGCGTCGATTTGACGAAGCCTTCGCCGCGCAATGATGAGCCAGCCTTCGATGCGGCAAACATTTTGCGTTTTGGCCAGGATTTGATCTATCTTGTCAGTGCGACGGGGAATGAATTGGGGGGCCATTGGCTGCAGTCCATTTTGGGCGCCAAATTTCGCGTTCACTTCCTTAAGGATGTTTATTATGGCAGCCATATTGACTCGACCATTGTGGCTTTGCGCCCTGGATTGGTCCTTTGCAATCCGTCTCGTGTCAACGATGATACGCTGCCCAAAATCCTGAAACAGTGGAAAGTCCTTTACAGTCCGCCGATGGAGAATACGGACAGATATGAGGCCGACTATCTTTCCAAATGCATCGGTAGTGACTGGATCGACATGAACGCATTCAGCATCAATCCGAATTTGGTGGTCGTCGATCGAAATCAGCCGACCCTTATCAAGATCTTGGAGAAAGAGGGGCTAGATGTAATCCCGCTGAAATTGCGCCACTCCAAAATGTTGGGTGGTGGCCCCCATTGTGTTACCCTGGACGTGCGCAGAAGAGGAACACTCCAGCGGTACTTCGATTGAACTGACTGCTCGAACGTTGCTGAAATTTGACGCTCGAAGTCGGAATAGGAAGTCGGATTAGAGTGTCTTTGAGACTGAGGAGCCTTCCCGAGCGTATGAGGAAAAGGTTTGACCGCTATTCCAGTAACAGCCGCTTTTGCGGTTTTCTTTGTTCTGACATTCGTGGCCTGGCGGCGCTACCTTTGGGCAGCAGAGAAGGTGCCGCCGCTGGACACCTCCCCATATGGCTTGACGGATGTCTTTGGGGTCAACCACCTCGTAAACGTGCCACATCAGCAAGGAGTCCGTTGGCTCACTGAAATCTTCAGCCGCTCAGCGGCGAAGTTCCCGGATCTCACGGCCCTGCACATTCCCCACACCGGAGAGTCCCTGACCTTCTCTGAACTCGACGCGCGAGCAGACAACGTGGCGGCCGCGCTTTCTTCCTACCTCACCGGCCCGGACCAGGTCGTCGCCGTGGCCATGTCGCAGGACAATTGGCAAATTGTGGCCTGTCACCTCGGCATCCTCAAGGCGGGCGGTACGGTAATGTTTCTCGACACCACTTTGCCCGATGCCCTGATCACCCATATGTTGAACGACGCGCAGCCGGTGGTAATTCTCACGCGCGGGCAAAACACGTTCCGCAACGTGCCGACGCTCGATGTCCTGAAGTTACCCGAGCGGCCCGCCCGAAGAGAGCCGCCGCATTGGCTGGACGATCCGACGCAGCGTCTTGCGACCATCTTCTACACGAGCGGAACGACGGGGGTACCAAAGGGCGTCGAGTGCCCGCATGCCGGTTACGTGAACCTAGCCCTCAGCTACGCCGATTACTTCGATCTCATTCCAGGAATGGACGCGACTTCGCTCACTTCGTCATTGGGTTACGACGGCAGCATCTCCGAAATGTACAGCGCCTGGGTGTCGGGCTGCGCCGTAGTCATGCTGACCAAGGAGCAGGTAAGGTCCGGACCGGATCTCGTTCCAGTGCTTTGTGACGCCGAGGTCACAGTGCTCTTTTGTCCGCCTGTGCTACTTGCCACTCTCACACCGACCCCCGAAGTGGATCTCCCCTATCCATTGTGCCGTTATATAGTTCCCGCTGGAGAAGCCTTTCCAAGTGCGCTTGTGGAACCCTGGACCAGAGCCAGACGGCAGATCATCAACACTTATGGTCCCACGGAAGCAAGCACCGACACCAGCCGCCAAAGTTTACGGCCCGGGGAGCCCATTACCATCGGCTCGCCGTTCCCCAATGTAACGTATGTCATCGTCGAGCCCGGTCAGCTCCGCCCTGTGCCTCATGGAGAGGTAGGAGAGCTTTGCATCGGTGGGGTGCATGTTGCGCGTGGGTACCGGAACTTGCCTGAACAGACCGCCCAGAAGTTCATTATCCATCCGGAGTTCGGTCGCCTCTATCGGACCGGAGACAAATGCTTAATCGACCCCCAAACCCAGCGGGTGCACTTCCTTGGGCGAATTGACGCGCAGCTCAAGGTGCGCGGGCATCGGGTCGAGGCACAGGCTGTCGAGGACATTCTCCAGACGAAGTTCAGCGAGATCGAGGCTGCTGTGCTGGACTACCAGAACGAGACGCTGGTCGCCTTTGTGGTCGCACCTTCGATCAGCGAAGGGCCAATCTCGGGGGTTGTTCCCGCACCGATGGCGTGGTCTGACCGGTTGACGGCAGTGCTTGCCAAGCAGCTTCCGGCACCGTCGGTCCCAACAAGGATCTTCCTTGTCGACAAGTTCGTCATGAAGCCGGTCTCGGGGAAGATCGACCGGACCTGTTTGCCCAGTCTGTCTCATATGCTGAGCACGGCGGCGATGGAAAGCAGTAACTCCGGTAGAGACCCAGCGATCAGCACGGAGAACGCACAGGGGAGAGAGATCAAACCACCTGACGCCGGCATGGATTCCGACTGTGAGGAAGTGCTGGCCATCTGCAGGGCCGTGTTCGAGACTCCGCTGCGTTTGGACGATGGGTTCACTGAGGCTGGGGGGCACTCGATTGTCATCGCGCGGTTGGCGCAGCGACTGCAAGCTGCAGGATGGCTGGTGCCTGTCCGAGCCCTGCTGAGCGATTGCAACACTGCGCGAAAGATAGCTGCGCGCCCACGGGCGTCCCGACAGGCCTCCAACGCTGCTGTGACGCCGGTGATGGCGGAAATGAACTGCGACGGACGCGATGAGGCAGCGGCAGCAGTGCTTTCCGTTACTTCCTTCACAATCCTGCAAGTCCTGTTTGCGGTTTTCTTGTATTCCCCCGGCTGGGCGGCCTTTCTGCTCGTCCTGAGTTTCGTCGATATCGGGACGCTTTTCGTGACCGCCGGTCTTTGGGAGTTCATCATCGGCGGTTTCGTCCTGTATTTTCTGGCCCTCGCCATGCCCTTTGCCAGTTTGCTATGGGTCATGGTGATAAAGTTCTTCCTGGGAGGCGATTTCTGCAAGAACAATGTGACACTTGGTGTCTATCCCAAGTGGAGCAAGATGCACTTAAGAATCTGGAGCATCGGTCGTCTGGAGAGCGTGGTTCTCCTTCCACTGGGCGCCATGTATCGCAGTGCGCCGCTCATGGCATTCGTGTTGCGGAATCTCGGCTCGTCCGTCGGCCACAACTTTCAGTGCGCTCACGACGCTTACCTGTCGGGACCCTTGGATTTGATGTCATTCGAAGACGATGTCACCATCCAAACCGGGGCTTACGTCCAGACGACGAGGTGGATGGGACAATATTTGCATGTGGGCCCTGTTCATCTCGAGAGTGGTTGCAAGATCGGTATGAGAGCCGCCATCGGAAACAATGTAAGGGTAGGGCGGGGCACGTGGATTACACCGTTCACCCCGATCCTCAGCAATGTCGGGTCTCAGGAAATGTGGGAAGGAGCTCCCGCGCGCTGTAGCGGTCGCTGCAGGGAGTTGAAGCGCACGGCGGCCAGTTGCGAGTATGCGTATCCGATTTGGTCGTTGGAGACCCTAAACATTCTTTTCCAGATATTCATGTCTTTCTGCCTCAGTGGGGTCCCTGCAGCCGTGATCCTGTGGCTCACTCGCAGTCTCGTCTACGCTGATGAAGTTGAGCTTGCCGAGGCCTATTTTGGTGGGACGTCGCTATTCGAGATCGGCTGGCGCCTCACGTTCTACGCGTTCATCACAACCTGGACCACGATCGTTGTGACCTCCTTGCTGAGCTGCCTTTTCATTCGTTTCACGGCCTCTTCGCCAGGGCTGTATCCGACGCACGGCTTCAGAGGTGCTCTCCTCTTGTTCAGAATGAATGAAATGAACAGGACACAGAGACTGTGGACCTGGACGATCACGGGGCAATACCTGCGGACACTCGCCGGCATGCGCTTCCCACGATGGGGCGCCTCGGAGTGCGACGTCATGTTCAATCTGGTCCCTGACCTTGTGACCGCCGACTCCCAGGTGTTCTGGTCGAATGGATGTTTCACCAATATGCTTGACTATGGCGCGGAGCACATCAAGTTGCGCCAGGTCGACATGCCGCGGAATTTTTTCAGCGGTAACAATTGCGTTGCCGAGTACGGACATTTCCCGAGCAACTTCCTGTTGGGCGTTTCCACGCCGGGAAGTGACATACAGTTCCGACGACAGATGCGGTCGCGGCACAGCAAGCCAATTGCAGTAGCGGGAAACCCACCTGTGACATTTGCGAGCGTGTCATTTGATGCGGCGAATGAAACCCGCAGACTGCCGAGCTTCCGCCTCTTCCTGGCCCGCGTTTTCCTCAACGATCTCGTCAGCATCGGTATGCTGCGTATCACCGAAGGGCTTGTTCTATCGCTTTTGTATATTTGTTTGTTACGATTGATCGGACACCCAATTGGCGCCTCTGTGATTGCATTGGCGCTCACTGAAGTCAATCTGGTGCTGCTCGCCGTTGCGATCAAGAAGTTCCTCGTCGGCAGCGAATGGGGGGCTGATCACGCGACCCCTTTTTGGTCATTGCGACACTTCGCATACTTCTTCGCGCAGGACTGTTTCTTCGCCTGGTGCAGGAGCCCTTTGGGATTTTGTGCCGGGACGATCCTGGCGAATCCTGTCTTACGGTGGATGGGATGTCGGATCGGCCGCCGGACAATCGTGAACCAACCAATGCAGTGCTCCGATTGGAACGCGGTGAGCTTTGGCAGGGATTGTCATATCGACGGATTCCTGCAGTTTCATACTTTCGAGAACATGATGCTGAAAGTGAAGCGAACTCACATCCAGGACGGCTGCACCGTCAGCTTCGGTGCAACGGTGATGGGCGGCGCATTGATCGAACAGGACACAACGCTTGTGCCGTTGTCCATGGTCCTCAAGGACATGAACCTGTTGACGGCGTCCTATCAGGGAAGCCCTGCAGAGCCCGTGGGCATTGCAATCGCCCCTATTGCTATTTGAGCGCATGGATACCTGTTGTCAGGTCTCCCATAGCTCCTCGAAATTCCTTTCTGGATCGCGATAGATCATGGTTGTATACCCTGGCGTCATGAACCAAGCATCGTCGCCGCGCGCAAACGAAGTCGATCCCGACGAACGCATGAGCCTGCCGGGCTGGCTCTATCGCGACGAAGAGTTCTTCGCCTATGAAGCCAAGCACCTGCTGCGCCCGTCCTGGCAGATCGTTTGCCATGTCAATGATATTCCGAAGGCCGGGGACTATTTCACATTCGAGTTTCTAGGCGAATCGATCATCGTGTTGCGCGGCGACGACCGAGCCATACGTGCGCTGCACAATGTGTGCCGTCACCGCGCCGCCCGTCTTGTCGATGGATCGTCGGGGCACTGCGGTCGAAGGCTGACATGTCGGTATCACAGCTGGAGCTACGATCTCGCCGGCCATCTCGTTGGGGTGCCGCTTCGCGCCACATATGTGGGCTTCGATATAACAGCCCATGACCTTAAGGCGGTCGAGCATGAGATCTACCACGGTTTCATCTTCGTCAGGATTGCCGGCTCCGGTCCTTCGGTGGCCGACATGATGGCGCCCTATGAATCAGAAATTGCGACCTACCGCTTGAAAGATCTGATCCCGCTCGGCCGGGTCACGCTGCGCCCGCGTACTGTCAACTGGAAGAATATTTCCGATAATTATTCGGATGCCTTGCACATCAATGTTGCCCATCCGGGCCTCACGCGACTGTTCGGCAGGAACTACAGTATCGAGGCGCAGGAATGGGTGCACAAGATGTGGGGCAGACTGCGCGACGAGCCGTCGTCCAATAGGTCCGAACGCATGTACCAGAAATATCTGCCGCCGGTCGCACACTTGGCCGAGGATCGCCAGCGCCTCTGGGTCTATTTCAAGTTGTGGCCCAACGTTGCCTTCGACATCTATCCCGACCAGATCGATTTCATGCAATTCGTGCCGGTTTCGGCAACGAGCACGATCATTCGCGAAATTGCCTACGCGCATCCGGATATTGTGCATCCCGATGGTTTGCATCCCGATCAACGCCGCGAGATGAGCGCCGCGCGCTACCTGAATTGGCGGATCAATCGCCAGGTCAACAAGGAAGACACCGACCTGATCAACCGGGTTCAGGCCGGGATGGCGTCGTCCAGCTACGAAGCCGGTCCGTTCGGAGCCACGGAAGTGTGCCTGAAGCAATTTGCGCGCAAGTACCGCGCTTTGCTGCCAGCCGCGCGTCATCGCCGATCCCCGCCGTCAGGTTGGAGCCGCGATTCGGTAGTGCCTGCCTGATGGGGACCAGCCCGCAAGGCGCTCCAATAGCCGGGCCATTCGAACGGCCGCCACCAGCGCGTGAAGGAGGCAAACGCAAGCCCTAGGATTGCGCCCGCGACGCTTCCGATGACCGAGAAGTTCAGCGTGCGTCGCGAAAAGAACGGAATCTCGCTGCCGTCGAGTTGTTCGAAAAGAATGATGCCCAACATCAGCACGAGCGAAGCCACAAGGCCGGTCACCATCAACCCAATCACGCCAAGCCGCGCGTAGCGGCGAAGGATCAAATGGGCGATTGGTAAGACGACGGCCGCAATCGGGATAAAGAATATACTTCCGTAGAGGAGTCCGTAGGGAATGATTTCAACGGCGACTTGAAGAAGAGTCGTGAACTCGACTGCTGCGGCATATTCCGCGATCGTGATGATGAGAAAAATGCTGGTGGCGATAGCGGCTCCAAATGGCGTCAGGACGAGACCAACGATCACCGGCATGAACTGCTCCTGAAATGCGCCGGTTTGGCGGCGTTAGGTGTTACCGAGCAGGCGGTGAGCCTCCTGCAGGATCGCGAGCACATCACTGCCCGCATGGACAAACGTGCTGACCCCGGCTGCGACCAGGTCGGTTTCCAACCCTTGTGGCCGACCTGTGAGATACAACTGTGTCGCGCCTGCGGCACGAAGCGACTTGGCGACGCCAACGCCATCTCGCGTATAGGCGGCGTCGGTGCCGCAGAGACAGGCGAACTTTGTCGTCGATATGGCGAAGTGTTGGACGAGTTCATCGGTGCTGGCGAATTCTTCCACATCGACCGTCTCGATGCCGCCGACCGCAAAGAAAATCTTGGCGAAGGTGGCGCGCGCCGTGAAATCCGCGACCGTACCCAGGCTCGCCAGGAAAATCCTTGGTCGCGCGCCGCCTGCGGCCAGCATGCGATCGCTGGCGTCGCGCAGGGCCTCGAACGGTTGAGCAAGCCGCATCGGCGCGATGCGGGGAAACTCAACGGGACGCGCTGGCGACGCTCCAGGCGCGCGCGTGCGCGCCGCGATCTCAATGACCGGGACCTTCGCCTCGCCGAGGTTGGCATAGTCGTTGGCGCCGACGAGCGTGCGACGGCGCGTCGCCATGTCGTGTTCAAGCGTGGCGCGGGCGGCCGTGACCTTGTCTTGGATGAGACCCTGTTGCAACGCTGCCGCAGCGCCGCCGGCCCTTTCGATTTCCTGAAACTGCGACCAGGCGGCGCGGGCAAGCTTGTCGGCAAGATCGGAATGCCAGCCGGTGCCCGCCATTGGATCGTTCACACGGGCAAGGTTGGCTTCTTCGATCAGAACAAGCTGCGTATTGCGGGCGATCCGGCGCGCAAATGAATCGGGCAATCCGTGCGCAGCGGTATATGGCAGCACCGTGACCGCATCTGCCCCGCCGATGCCAGCCGCAAATACGGCGATGGTTGCCCGCAGAATGTTGGTTTGCGGATCGTTGCGCGTCATGTTGCGCCAGGTGGTTTCGGCAGAAACGAAGGCCGGCTGTGGTGTCAGGCCGCAGCTTTCTTCGATGCGCTGCCAGAGCCTGCGCAGCGCCTGGAATTTTGCAATCGTGAGGAACTGTTCGGTGTCGGCGGTCAGCCGGAAGAAGATCATGCGGCGCGCATCGTCGAGTGTGATGCCGGCAGCTTCGAGGGCGCGCAGATAGAAAACCGCCACCGCAAGCACAAACGCCAGTTCCTGCGCCTCGGTTCCGCCGGCATCGTAGACGACGCGGCCATCGGCCTTGAACAGTCCGCGCCGGAATCCGAGTGCCGCCAACCCGGTCGCAACGCGTCCGACATATGGGCCAAGTTCGCGGAGCGGCACATCACCGTGTCCATCTGATAGGGCGCCACCGAGCGGATCAAAGCCGAAGCGGAGGGATTCTGGCGCGATGCCACGCCGGCTTACATTCGCCGCGAAGGTATTCGCCGCGAACTCGGGTAGATCAACCTGCGGACCGAGATCGAATTCGAGCGCGATCGAGCCATCGAGCGGCACCCCTTCGAGCGCTGTGCCGAGCGCGTCGACGTCGACATTGAGGCCGAAGCCATGCGCACACGCGCAACCGGCGCCGACCAGCACAAGGCCGTCCGCGCCGCCTTGCATATCCTCGATCGCCTGTCTGTTTGCCATGGCGGGATCGGGATGGTCGATGCGCTGGAGCACCTGCCAGGGTTTTCCGGGTGTCCGCCCGGCGAGGCTCGAGGCGGCAGGTTCACGTTCATAAAGCGGCTCGATGACGAGGCCGTCGGCGCTGCGGCTTTGCAGGCGCTGTTCGAAGTTCTCGCCTTTGAGGAGATCGTCGACCAGTTTGCGCCATTGCGCATAAGTGGCGGGCGGAAATTCAGCGGCAAGCGCTACGGTGTCGGAGGTGCGATCAATCATGCGGTGAAAATGCCACGATCCGGGTGACAGGCCAATCAGATTGGTGGCAATTTGGCGATGCCGGTTGCATCGACTTGTGCGGCCGCATCACGCACGCGCCGGCCGGCGATCACGCGATCCGGCACGATGTCCATCAGAGGCAGCAGCACGAAGGCGCGCTCGAACAGGCGCGGGTGAGGTAGCGTCATATCCGGCGTGTCGAGCACCAGTTCGCCATAGGTCAATATGTCGATATCGAGCGTGCGCGGGCCCCAGCGCCGTTCGTTCGCGCGGTTGCGTCCGAACTGCTGCTCTATGACTTGTACGCGATTGAGAAGGTCACGCGGCGTCAGGCGTGTCTCTGCCAGGATGCAGAGATTGACGAAGCGGTTCTGGTCGGTGACGCCCCAGGGCGGTGTCGAATAATCGCACGAGCGTGCGATGAGCCGCAGGTCTCGGCCATCGCAGAGCTGGGCAATCGCTTGCTGGATCGTGCTGCGCACATCGCCGACATTGCCGCCGAAGCCCAGAAGCGTTTCCGGCATAGCGTCAGCCCTGCCGGGCGCGCTTGAGCGTGACGCCGACATCCCCAAAGGTTGCCGCAATCGGCGCGTGAGGCTTGTGGACCGTGACCCGAACGGCCGTCACTTGCGCGAAGCGTTCGAGCACCGCGTCCGCAACGGCGCCGGCAGCCGCCTCGATCAGCCGGTAGCTTTGTGCGCAAAAAACCTGTGCCGCGGCATCCACAACCTGATCATAGCCGACCGTATGGGCGAGCTTGTCGGAGCGTGACGCCTCGCCGAGGTCGATGTCGAGGACGAGGTCAAGCGTGAACGACTGGCCAATGTCGGCCTCATGCTGCATCACGCCATGATAGGCATGCAGCGCAAGCCCGGTGACGAAGACAGTGTCGCTCATGTGTTGCTCGTTGACGCGGTGCGTATAGCGTTGGCGACGCGCAGGGCCTGGGCGGTTTGCGCCACGTCGTGCACGCGCAAGATCGTAGCACCATTCTCAACCGCGATCAGGTGGGCTGCGACCGAGCCACCAAGGCGCTGGTTGGGCGGGGCCGGCGACACGCTATCGATAAAGCGCTTGCGCGAGGCGCCGACGAGCAGCGGCAGGCCGAATAGCTTCAGTTCAACCAGTCGCGCGAGCGCCTCGATGCTCTGCTGCGGCGTCTTGCCGAAGCCGATGCCGGGATCAAGCACAATCCGCTCCGGTGCGATGCCGGCGCGCGCCGCAATCTCAAGCGAACGCGAGAAAAAAGCAGTGATGTCGGCCATGATATCGATCGCGGGATCAGCCGCGTCGCGGTTGTGCATGACAATGACTGGAACGGCATGATCGGCCACGACGCGTGCCATGTCGGCATCGCGTTGCAAGCCCCAAACGTCATTGACGATGCTGGCGCCGGCGGCCAGTGCGGCTTTGGCCACGGTCGCTTTCATGGTGTCGATCGAGACCGGAATGCCGAGCGCCACGACAGCGCGCAGGACCGGTTCGAGCCGGTGAAGTTCTTCCTCTGCCGAAACGGTGATCGCATCGCCATAGGGCCGGGTAGATTCCGCCCCGATATCGAGAATGTCGGCCCCCTGGTCGCGCAACTCGCGCCCGTGCGCGATGGCGCGGGCAGGATCGAAAAACTGTCCGCCGTCCGAAAAGCTGTCTGGGGTCACATTGAGAATGCCCATGACCAACGGGCGCCGCAGCGCAAGCAGGCCGGCAAGGGTATCCGATCCGCCGGTCGCCGAGAACGGGCGGCCTTGTGTTGCAGAAGGTAGTGGGTGGGTCGTGCTCACGACGCTGGCTTTGCGCCGACCTCGGCGGTGAAGTCAATCCTTGTATACAATTTTCAGCGGTAGTTTCTTCGCGTGCTCGACCCAGCGGCCGATCAGCTTCTCGGAGGGGAGGAAACGTACGAACTTGTCGCCTTCGTTGGCCTCTGCCATTGCCTTCGCGAGGTTTGCGGGATTGCGGTACTTGAGTTCCCGTACAGTGGAAACGCCGGCCTCGCGCAGCAGGCCGACATAGCCCCTCCCCATGCCTTTGATTCGCAAGTGATCGCAGGCATTGGCGCAGTCGAGTAATCGCTTTGGATCAATCCGGGTCTTTTCCGACAGGACGAGGCGGCCCCTCGGGGTGCTGGCTGCTTCCAGCAGCCGATCGGTCGTGCCGAGGCCCAGCGCTTTAAGCGCTTTGATTTCCTCCTCGGCCAGTCCGTCGATTTGCTTGATCGAGTAGGGCATCCACTTTCTCCCCCATTCCCCCGCCAGCTTTCCGGTGCCCGAAGGCGTCAGATAAATTGGCTGAGACCGGGAATTGCGCCGACGATCTGACCGACGGCATCCTCCCCGGCTTTTTCACGTGCAAAATTTATGGTCTCGCGTGTAATGCTCTGGACCTGACCCATGCTGAGGCCCAAGCCCATCATTCGGGTGCCTGTCGCGATGACGCCACCACCAAACAAACCCATTCCACCCGTATCGGCCGGCGCTGTAGCGATGGTCTCGTCGGAGTTCGGCAATTTGCCGAGGAGGGCTTTGACCTGATCGGCCGGTCCCTCCCTGACGAGGAACTGTAGAATAATGCCGACGGCCTTTTCCGCGACAACCTTGTCGACGCCGACATTGGACACGAGTCGTCCGATCAGTTCGTCCATCATGCTTCTCATATCGGCCCATTGCGGCCCGCTCTCAACATAACCGTGGGAAACGGTTCGGAAAACACGTAATGACTACCATCCGAAAGATTGTCGCCGAGCGTTGCAAATTTGCACCAGTCGGGCACAGCAGGCCCAATGCTGCATTTTTTCCAGGCATTTCGCCTTGGATCGCGGTGCGAGGATGACGTTGCGGTAGTGACGTACAGTCTATCAGAATTGGAACACGAGTAATGGCACAGCCAGAAATATTTGAACAAGGCCAGGGGACCCAAAAATTGGCAGACGCTGACGACAAGACGATCTTCGTCGGTACTTCGAGCAAGAAGCGTGAGGTCTTGACGCTCGCGTTCGGAAACCGGCACGGCCTGGTGACCGGCGCGACCGGAACAGGCAAGACCGTAACCTTGCAGGTATTGGCGGAAGGATTTTCCAACGCCGGCGTCTCGGTCTTTGCCGCCGATATCAAAGGCGATCTATCGGGTGTGGCAGCTGCCGGTGAGGCCAAACCCGCCTTGGTCGAGCGTGCCAGGAAGTTGGGGTTCGATTACGAACCGGACCGGTTTCCCGTCGTCTTCTGGGACCTGTTCGGAAAACAGGGGCACCCGATCCGGGCCACGATCTCCGAAATGGGGCCTCTCATGCTGGCGCGGCTGATGGACCTCAACGAGGTCCAGGAGGGGGTCCTCAACATTGCGTTCCGGGTGGCGGACGAGGAAGGGCTTCTCCTGCTCGACCTCAAGGACCTGCGCGCCATTCTGGTTTTCGTTGCCGAACACGCGGAGGAACTCACGACCCAGTTTGGGAATGTGTCGAAGGCCACGGTTGGCACCATTCAGCGCCAGCTGCTCGTGTTGGAGAACCAGGGCGGCACGGCTTTTTTTGGCGAACCGGCCCTTGCCCTCAAAGACTTCATGCGCACCGATCGCGATGGACGTGGCATCATCAATCTGCTGGCTGCCGACAAGCTGATGGAAAACCCACGGCTCTACGCGACGTTCCTCCTTTGGCTTTTGTCGGAACTGTTCGAGGAGCTTCCCGAAGTGGGTGATCTCGACAAGCCGAAGCTCGTGTTCTTCTTCGATGAGGCACATCTTCTGTTCAACGAGGCCCCCAAGGCGCTTTTGGACAAAATCGAGCAAGTGGTACGGCTCATCCGGTCCAAGGGGGTCGGTGTCTATCTCGTCACCCAGAACCCGCTCGACGTGCCCGACAAAGTATTGGCGCAACTCGGCAACCGCGTGCAGCACGCGTTGCGGGCCTTCACGCCGCGCGACCAGAAAGCCGTGCGTGCCGCCGCCGAGACGTTTCGCGCCAATCCGAACCTCGACACCGCGACCGTCATCATGCAGCTTGAAAAGGGCGAAGCACTGGTCTCGTTCCTGGAAGGCAACGGTACCCCTTCCATGGTCGAGCGCTGCATGGTCCGCCCCCCTTCGGCGCAGATCGGCCCCATTACTCCCGAACAGCGGACGAAGATAATTCACGACAGCCCGATTGCCGGCAAATACGATACCGCGATCGACAACGATTCAGCCTACGAGCAGCTCCAGCGGCGACACGTTGGCCCCATCGGGCACAATGTGCCGGAGGCTGCGCCACCGGCCGATGCAGAGCAGCCCGGTGTCTTCCGCGCGATCCTCGGCAAATTTGGCGGATTTGTTGGTGCGGTTTTCGGAACGACGCGCACGAGCAAGGAGCGGCTGACGACCACGCAATATGTCGCGCGCGAGGTCACCCGCAATGTGATCAACAAAGTTGCGGGTGGCGTTGCCGCAAATCTCGGGCGTTCCCTGGGCGGGTCAACCGGCGGAACCATTGGTCGTGCGATCGTGCGCGGTGCACTCGGCGGCATGTTGCGACGGAAGTAACAGGTGTGTGCCGTCTGCGCGTGCGGGGCCTGCTCCGCAACACCGCAACTTCGCAACACCGCAAGACGACAAAAGAACGAAACAACGACAACAGAGCGATGGCCATGAATTTTTCACAAGCACTGCCTGAGATTCTCAACCGCATCGACGCCGATCTCGACAAAAGTGTCGATCGCCTGTTCGATTTCCTGAAAATACAATCTGTTTCGACCGATCCTGCCTACAAGGATCATTGCAGGGCGGCAGCGGATTTTGTCGCGCGCGATCTTGCAAGCATCGGATTTGAGGCCAGCGTCCGGCCGACGCAAGGCCATCCCATCGTTGTCGGCAAAGGTGGCAATGCGAGCGGGAATGGCCAGGCCAACGGTGGCGCTCCTCGCGTGTTGTTTTATGGTCATTATGACGTGCAGCCGGTCGATCCGTTGGCGCTCTGGGAGACGTCGCCTTTCGAACCCCGCATTGCCAAGACCCCCGATGGCCGCAAGATCATCGTGGCCCGCGGGGCTTGTGACGACAAAGGCCAGGTGATGACTTTTGTCGAGGCGTGCCGCGCCTTCAAGGCGGTGACGGGTGCGTTGCCGCTTCCCATCACGATGATGATCGAAGGCGAAGAGGAATGCGGATCGGCTCATCTGTTCGATTTCGTCAAGGACAATGCGAGCGAACTCAAGCAGGACTTCGCACTCGTTTGCGACACCAGCATGTGGGATGCGAAAACTCCGGCCATCACGACGTCGCTGCGCGGGCTCGTCTATGAGGAGGTGAGGGTCACCTGCGCGGATCGCGATCTGCATTCCGGTTTGTTCGGCGGAGCCGCACAAAATCCACTGCGTGTGCTTGCCAACATACTCGCCGCCATGCACGACAAGAAAGGCCGCGTTACCCTTCCGGGGTTCTACGACGGCGTCAAGGAATTGCCCAAGGACATCAAGGCGGATCTCAAGCGGCTCAAGCTCACGCCGAAGGAATTTCTTGGCGGCGTCGGCCTGAAGGCGCCGGCCGGCGAGAAGAACCGCATGCTGATCGAGCAGATCGCGACGCGCCCGACGGCGGAAA